>Ga0116171_10005215_pt1 | contig 11466 bp, 10 predicted proteins | sample AD_JPNHW2_MetaG_FD_89798 | JGI IMG/M metagenome (GOLD analysis project Ga0116171, IMG submission 89798) | Active sludge microbial communities of municipal wastewater-treating anaerobic digesters from Japan - AD_JPNHW2_MetaG | ecosystem: Engineered > Bioreactor > Anaerobic > Digestate | place...
TTCTGATTAGAAGTTAAATAATGCGAAGAATCTAAACTACCATCACCTTTTAAAAATTGTGCGGATGTTCCACGAGCTATAGCATACGAATTAGTATCTAAAGAAGGTGTTCCTGATGTTAGTTTCAATAATCCGGAACTTCCACTTAGAGCTTCGATGTTATTAATTAAATTATATTCAGATAGCCCCAAATGATAGTAAGGAGTATCTCCAAGAATACCATTTAAATCATTATGATTTGTCACGCTACTGCTTGAGAATGCTGTACTAATTACATATCTGGTTATTCCAGAAGCGGCATTATATTGTATAATAGATTTTCCAACTAAAATACAATGATCTATTATAACTTTTGGTAAATCAGTTCTTGGCTGTTCTAAATCAGCAGAAGCGCTTGTATTATATGAAGTAGATCCTAAAGTATAGAATATTCTATCAGGTTTACCTATAGCTCTATAGATCCATCTTACAGACCACTTGTTATTTCCCAGAGTTTGAAGATTAGTACCATCATCATAATTTAAATTATCATATAAAGATGAACCCGAAGTATACATCCAACTTCCAGAAGAATGGTAGCAAGCATACATATTTGTATTTGATGCTGTTATACTTGGAACATTTACTTTAGTCGTACCAGAATATATAGTAGCACTTGTTATACTCCAAAGTCTATTAACTTCGGATACTCTTAAAGAACTTCCATTCGACACACTATAAGGTTTTGTGTCATCTATCATATAATTTATCTTATTAGATAATAGAGTTCCATTTGATCCAAAATAAGCATATCCTATAGAAGTAGTAACTCTCCAGCAAGAATAAATTGCTACTATTGTTGACTCATTTACATCCGCTGCATTTGATGCTAATTGATATGTTGGATTTCCAGAATTGTAGTTTATTTCTATAAAATATGTATTACCATCAGCTGGAATAGTGAATGTTTTTGAAGAAACATTATATGTTTTTATTCTTCCATATGATGTAGTATTATCTCTAAGATTTACATTACATGAGCCAACGGTACAAGTTCCATTATTATTATCTAAAAATGATGGTGCATTGCTATCAATAACACCTACAGAATTATTTAAGTATATTGGATCAAATAAAGTGTCTTCAGTAGATATATCATATGCGCTTAGTGTTGTAGGATGATATGCGGATGTCCAGTATTTGGTAGAATCCAAACTTCCATCACCCTTTACAAACTGCGCACTTGTTCCTCCGAAACTTTTTATAGTTACATTATCAAATGATCCAGATGTATAATGTATAGATGTTCCTGATAAATTTGTAATTGTAGCACTACTAGCATATATTGCAGATATAGAGTTGGACCATGTATAAGCGCTCGTCGATGGATCTACGACCAAAAAATAATTTTTAGACACATCTGGTGTTGGATATTTGTTTATTACTACTGGATTCCAATAATATGTTCCATTTGTAGCACTAATACACTCATATATTCCAACTGGATAATTTGCAGGCGATTCACTCCAATTAGTATTAACAGCACTTATATGTGAATCGATATTATTTGTATCAAGATTTACAATACAACTTCCAAAAGTTTTATTTTCAAAAGACCAATATCCAGAAGTAATACCACCAGAGGTAGTTACATTCCAATAGGCGACGTCACAGCCATTACCAGACGTTTTAATGTTGGAATTCAAAGCATACCTATGGTTTATACCAATCATTCCTACATCAGGAGTAATTGGTAAAGATTCATTCGTTTTTAATATTTTCCATACAGAATCAAGTTTAGAATTTATTTTTATAAATGTAGCACTAGATATAATACCATCTGTATAATTATCAGCATATTGTTTATCTAAAATATCATTCCAATAAGTGCTTCCGCTAACATCTCCACCAATTCTAGCACTAACTCCAAACTCATTTACGGTATATAACTTTCCAGTAGTGTCGGCCAGAAGTTTAATAGTTCCTACATCTGAAGGGAGAAGTAAATCTCTTTCCTTTAACTGTAGCGCACCTTCCTTAAATCCTGCCATAATTACTCCTATTAATTCGCTACTTGTATTTATGTATTATTGTATAAATATAAGTATAACGCGAAGGTATAAAATGGCAATTGACAAAGACAAGTTTAGACAGTATATCAGTAAACCAAAGATAGAAAAATCTATTCCAAAAATAGTGACAACCCATATCGATAAAGATGCCGACCTAATCAGCGAAACAATATTAGTAAATTCTATCAAGGAGTCTACTAACAAGATCGAAGAATTAAATGATTCAACACATGTAGCTCCTGCAATTGATAAGGAATCCGAATTTTCATTAACAAAACTAAATCTATCGTCTAAAGAATTACTGGAACTTAAAAAAGTAGCTTATTCTGGAACGATTGATGAAACGGTTACATTATCAGAATTAATAGACCTTGTATTATTCGCGAAGACTGGAAAACAAATTCAAAATAAAAATAAAGATTCGTTACTTCTAAAAGAATATATAGATATCGAAAATAAACTAACAGCCAAGGGAAAAGTTCTTTTGGAAGAAGATGACACTAAATCCAGATTAAGAGAAATATTATAAATGGAATTTGATGTAAATCTAGAGGATTTAAAAAACATATACAAGATTAAATCTTTAGTCGAATCCGACTCAGGGTTTAAACGTTATGTGTATAATATAACCGAAGAAGATCAGAATAAATATGGTTTTCAGTTCATTGGTGAATATGAAAACGAACCGGATTATAGAGATTATAATTTAAATACAACGTATAGAAATAAGAAGAAAAAGACAGTATATATTAGAACGATAACTGGATGGTCGATATTCGTACAAGATGGAAATGATGGAAGAACAAGTCCATCTGGTGGCGGTCTTGGATATAAAGATGTTATGAGCTTAATAACAACGGCGTTGTCTGGATATACTCCCAGCGCATCACCAGTGCCTATTACATCAGGTGATGTGTATTCATCCAATGTATTAATCGATGGAACATATTCGTCAATTTCCGGATCGAATCTAACTACAATACTACATTCGATAGATACAAGAATAGCCAAGACTATAATGCTTGAAGATTATATTCAAGTTAATCTAGAAGATCTTTCTGGTAGTCCTGAGGTTATATACTCTGGTCAAATGACTGCTGATGGTAAATGGTATATTAAAAAAATACTAATATTGGAAGATAATTCAACTATTATAAAACATTCAAACGTTTCAAATAATCCAACACATGTAACGTATGATGATGCTTGGAATAATAGAAGTTCGCTAATCTATTCTAACCTAGAGGATTTAATATTCACATGAAAATAAAAGTTATAGAAACTACAGATAATAAATTTGAGGGGTTTGTATTAGACATGCCTTCAATTGGAGATTCTATTGTATTTGGCGACTACAAATGGACTGTAGTCGGTATAGAAAAGAAAGATAATCGTTGGATAATATGGGATTATAACTATGTAGCCTACTGTGAAGAAATAGAGGAAACTAATGGCATTTAATGGATGGTTAAGTTATTGTTCTATGAAAATTCCTGTAGCCAACGTGTCTTCAGTAGTTACAGCTAACGTTTCAGCAATGCCAGTATTGTTGACTAAAGATAATTTTCCTCCGCAAATATTTACAACATCAGCTGGATGTAAAATAGATGGTAGTGATATTAGGTTTAGCACTACATCTGCTGGTACAGACGATCTTCCTAGAGAAATTGTTAATATTGATAAGACCAATGGTATATTAGCAGTATATGTGAAAATTCCAGTCATTTCGTATACATCAGATACTACGTTCTGGTGTTTCTGGAATAACTCAAATGCTTCGGAACCAGGAAAAGGAACTACTTCTGTACTAACCAATGTTTGGTCTGATTTTTATGGTGTTTTTAATTTTCAGAATACCACAACCGCATGGAAAGGTATAAATGACTCTTCGAGTCAATATACAAATATGTCAGTAATTGGAACATCTGCAGTAACATCAGCTGGATATGCTTCAGGATTAAAATCTATAGTTCTTACGACTGCTTGCGGTATGAGTTATAATGAGCTAGTATCCTTCGCATCTTCTACAGCAGTATCTGCATATGATTTTTCATTTTGGATAAATCAAAATGGAACTCAGTCAGTTTTCAATTTTGGTACAGGTACAAATGGTATTCTGTATGGAATGTTGACAGCTGGTCAGTTTGGTGTATCTTGGGGTTTATTATGTACAACAACTAATGCGATTGCCGCAACTGATTGGCATTATGTTCATGCTAGAGGTGTTAATGGAACATACGCTATATATGTAGACGGCGTGGACAAAACAAGTAATAGTGGTTCTGCTGCTGCGACTGCGTTTACTACGTTCGGATTAGGAACTACTGCTGGACCAGCAAAACCAGTTTGTATTTCAGACTTTAGAATGACTAGAAATAAAAACACACCAGTTAATAATATAAAACTTCAGTATAAAAATTATTATGCGCCAGCTACATTCGTTACGCCAGGTACTGTAACAACACAATCATCACAAGTAGTTCTAACGTTAACTGGATTAGTGTCTGGTACAGAAGTTAGAATATATGATAGTACAACAACAGCGGAGTTGACTGGTGTAGAAAGTTTAGCAACATCCACATTCTCATATTCATATTCATATACTGGATCTACGAATGTTAATATTGTAATATTTAATCTATACTATCAACCAATTAGATATGATAACTTTACTTTAGGTAGTTCAAATACTACAATCCCAATTCAGCAATCATTTGATCGGGATTATTATAATCCAGCATAATACCACATCAAATATTTAATAAATATTTGATAAAGAGGAGAACAATATAAATGTCCACTATTACAGATCCTGATAACCTACATCAAAACATAGAGGTTAAGATCTCAACTCAAACAAAAACAATATCACTAAACATCGCTGGAAATCTTTCAATAGATGGAGTTACTGGCCAGTGTTTGTATTCATTTCTTAAAGAACAGTGGAAGAGTGATAATAACCTTATCAAATTTCCATTTCCTATGTTATCAATTACAAACGAACAATTTGAATTTATTAACGGATGGCTTCCAGAAAACGATTCTACTAGAAAACTTATTAGAACGGCAGGATGGGCAGAATATGGTAGTACTGGCGTTTCTATAACTAGAAAATATGCTGGTATCATCACACTTGGTTCTCTTGGAGCTTCAGATCAGGTTTATTTTTCACAAGCAACTTCTGGAACATATTCATCCGCAGTTAACTTTACATATCTTGGTCCTGTCAATGAAGCTATTCAAATATTTGGTGATTCGTCAAATGGTGCGTTTGATGTTAGTAGTTATCTAAAATTATTCGTTCGTATTCAAGGCAAATCTTACGCGCAGTCCCAAATATCAGATATTGGTGTTACTGCAATGTCTTATATTGTGTATCGTTTTCCACTTACGAATGCCGCAGACTCTAAAATAACACATACTGATGCCACAATCTCAGCAACTACACCTTGGACTGGTATATACATAACATATCTATCCGCTTCTGAAAATGTCACTATTGGTACATCCGCGCATCCATATAATATAATAATTTATGGAAACAATGCTTCCAAAGAACAAATATATGAAAAAGTTCAGTATTTACTAAGACAATCTATAGACATAGACACTGGAACTGGATCTACTATTGGTAGAATTGCAGATACTCTATTAAACTTTAGTGGTGAAACACTTGTAACAACTAAAGGTGTCTACGTATCAGCATTTAATTCATCAGATACTAATAATATTCAGTTTACAGATACAACAAGTGTTCCTAGAACATATCCTTACGTTGCGTCTCTTACATTGAATTTTAATGACGTTCTTCAGAATGATGCTGCTGGTATATACAGAGTGTTCTTTACAAATGATAATGCAGGATCAAATCTTGGTAGAGACTTTGCTACTTCTGGTGCTATAATTGTTCAGAATGCTTCGTCAGTAGCTATGTCTGGAACTATTGGTGGAAATGCATCGATATCATTTACTTATGATTATGATGGTAATATTCAAAGAGGTGCTGGTTCTGCTGGTACAGATGCGCCGATTACTGTTGTAGCACAAGGACTTTCAAATGCTCAGTACGTCAAAGCTACTGGAACGATCGCTAGATCTACGGCGAACTCTATTTCTTTGGTGTCATCGTTGGAAAGAAACTACTCAAATCCATAACAGTATTATTACACAAACTAAATATGAGAGAAAGAACCATCTTTCTCTCTTTTTTATTGGTACCAACAATGAGCGTTTGCGATATATATGGAATTGAAAAAATAATTCAGCTTCACCATCTTTCACAGATATCTGTTACTGATGTATACTCTGATTGGAAAAGATGGGTAGTACAAGAAGATAACGCTAAATATGATGCGGCATTTAGATATGTAGGTGGAGATCCAACTCTAAGTGGTCAGAAATTAGGAATAACTTACTTTCTAATAAATAATTGGAAACTTAGACCAAGCGACGATGACCAGACGCTAGTTATGGATGGAAATATATTTACAGAAGACGGCTCTCCTATATTCATATCAACCGTTGAGTGCCATAACGTAGCTATTCAGCTAGCTTTCAGTAATCTAACCACGATCGTCGATAATCAATTAACAATACCAACACCCGCACAAATAGCAAAAGAAGTGTGGAATACACCTACAAGTGCTTCTGATAATCCTAGTTCGTTTGGAAATCATATATTAAATAAGCTATTGACCGTTATGAAATTTGTTGGTCTTAAATAGTTATTTTTGTATATATTGTATTGTTTTCATCGTATGCTGCAGACAATGTGAGCGTTGTAATTTGGCTTTGTATTATCAAAGCAATCCGGATCAATCTTTACTGAAAGCATTTAACATGCTCCTATGAGTGAATTTGATTTATACGTTACTGTAGTTGTAACTTCAAGGCACGCTTGAGCCTCGGAGATCAGCGCAGGCACGCCGGTAGCGGCCTCGCACACCACAGCGCCGGGCCAGGTGTGATGCAAGAAATCAAGGCGTTGGGATTCTGTGAGGTCAGGCATTGGTGAGTTCTCTTTGTCTAAGGAATAGGCGAGCTTGTGGCAAAGTGTCAAGAAAAATGACTTTAATAGCATTTTTCTTTGAGGCGGTCTCGGTGTCTGTGGGATCTAGGGACAAGGCACCCAAGGCGGTTGAAGGTGCCTTGGGTGCCTAGGATGCTGTCTAGGCTGAGGTGCGGCGGCTGGAGGACTGCAACCGTCTGGCCCGGATGCGGTAGAGGCCTAGGTGTGTGGTCATGGGAATGTGATTGATGGTGCCTGTTATGGTTTACGGCGTCAGGTCATGATAAATGACTATATGAGCATAGGAGATGATTGAACCCTCTTCACAATTACCATTGGTGTCAATTCTAGCGAGTATCCAGCCCCAATAGGTAGATTATTCAGGGCAATGCCGATGCGAGTGTTCGCTCCCATACTAGCCTGCGCCACGGTTGCATAAAATTGCTGATCTACGTACGCATTCGAGGCATAGAGATGCTGTATTGCGTTTAGGTGAGATACTGTATCGTAGATCCAACAGCGCGTAGATATATTTGCGGGGAAAAGACTTCCATCCTTTTTTACAGTCACCATGATTTGCAGCATCAGCGAGTCACCAGCAACAACACCAAGGAGAGCTTTGATAGAAGTCCACAATACAAGAAGTTCATTTGTTGCAGCAGTTACGTCAAATGGTATTGACCATAATTGCGGAGTGCACGTCTGCGTCCCGACATTGATTCCGGTAGGACCAACATATGGTGAATCTGTTGGCTGGGTCCCATTCGCCCAAGTTGCTCCACTGTAAACTGTAGTAAATTGTTCAGCGGAAGTTCCTAGGCAAACGAATAACTTATCGTATTCAGTAGCCATCGCGGCACCAATCGCATTTGCTCCGGAAGTCGATAAATGTGTGCCATCGTCAGTCATCCCTGCGATATACGCGCCGCTAGTAGATACGACTCCTTCCGAAGATACGAACATCCATTGCTTGTATTTGGACGCCTCTGCCGAGATTTCGCTATTTATTTGCACAATTCCAGCACGAATTGCCGCAAGTTTTGTAGCCTCTACTCCACCTTTGCCATCATATCCATAGATACCAGTATCAATGACAGGCACCCCTGCATTCAGAAATCGTTTCACAATTTTTATATGCCTATTAGAGACATCCGAAAATGATGCGGAAGGCGTACTTGAATCAAATGATGTAATATCATTTATACTCCCTCCGTGGAACATCACAAAATCAGGCTTTTTTGCAATCACATCCTCGATTGATTTTCGGATGTTAGAGTATGCGATACTTGATCTTGCAAGCATTTGCGTTGTCGTCTCTCCGACTCTACCACAATTTGCCACGAGATTGAACCTTCTCTTGGTAAATAATGGGCACCCTTTGACGGTGATATTTCCATTTGATTGCACTCCTGCTGATGTTATGCAATACTCAATGTCGGAAATTCCATTAGTTCCACTAGGCCCACCACAGTCAGCGGTAGAATCTCCAAAGGTCGCGCCTCTAGGCAACCTATTCATGCTGATCTTTGTCGGTTCAATGTTTTCCATGACGCCGTCACTCGACGCGCCCACCCATGCAGAACCGGACCAGGTGACCTGCGCCCCGCCAGCCGTGGCCAGGAGCCCGTTGAACAGCGACGACGGATTCGCAGCGGCCCAGGCGTTGGCGGTGGCAAGGTCGGCGAATGGTCCGACGATGAGGTCGCTCTGCCATGCAGTCCCGGTCCATCGCGCATGTTTCCCGTCGATCTCCGCAGGCGTCCCGACCTTCACCTTGGCCATGACGCCCAAAGCAACCAAGGCGTCTGCCTGCGCTTGTGTTAGTGTGCCCAGGTTCCCGGTCCACAGTCCGTCAGCGCCCATCTCAAGCGTGCATCCAGCGACATCTGTTGGTCTTGCTTTCGACCCAACTGGGACAGTAGTTTGCGTAACACTGGTACCAAGCGTAAGCGCTAAAATGTTTGCCAGTGTATCAATGCACTCGACTGCCCCATTAATTCCATTGCCTAGTGATCGGTAGTTCATTTTAATTCCTTTTAGTTAAGGGTTGCAAAACCTGTAGCAAACCAAATAGATGAGTTGACTTGCTCATACTTAATATGATATCCAGATGGTATAGTAATAGTTTCATTTGTATATGAAATTCCATTATAATAAACTACTATACCAGAAGAAATATTAACATCATATGATACTACAGAAGCAATATTTAATTTTTTATTTAAATAGTCTTCATTTAAAGTTATAGTTAAATTGGAAATAACATTTAAATTGCTATTTGTGTTACTATCAACTACAAATGATGCAGATACATCTACATATTTAGAATCATCTATTAAAGTAGTTTGATTATCTATTAATCCTACATTTGATAAAGTAGTTACAAGATCATTTAAAGTCTTATCATATATTGTTCCGCTTAAAGATTGTCTTGAAATTGGAGTTATTCCATAAAATCCAACATCTCCAGATAATGAAATGTAATTAGATAGTTCACTCTCCAAAGCAAATGCGGATGTTGCAGATACTTGTACATAATTAGATAACTCAGCCTTCGTTGCGAAGATATCATCAAAACTTCCAGATGTTAGATATTTCGCAGATAATGCTAAATCATCTTCATAGAAGCATGTACCAGAAATATCTCCACTTGTAGATATATTTCCAGAGTATTCTATATGATTATTATCAATTGTTGAATATGCAGATGTTGACTCTGAATAAAGATATAATCCACTTGAATTTATATAAGTGTTACCAAAATATATACTTGCTCCAGACGTCATAGTTCCACCAGATGTGGCGAGATCATTTATAAGATTTGTATTATATTTTATTCCATCGAAAAATACATATCCAGATGTTTGAGGAGTTCTTCTATAAACATTATTATCAAAATCTAAATGTATTTTTGAGCCGTCATATATTCCGATAAACTGTTCAATACCAGTATAAGTATTGGTCAAAATATTAGCAGATATACTAGATAAATAAACATTTCCTTGTGAAAGTCCATCCATAGTCCATATACCATTTTTAGTAATATAGATATTATCAGCATCCACATCAAATACAAAATGTGTAGCATCTTAAGTTGCACTTACATTTGAAATAGCAGAAGTATATACTCCAGAATTAGTTAATCTTATAGCTTTGTATTTCGAATAACCATGAGAAGGAATATGAACAATAGTGTTTGTCCCATTACCAATTAAAGATGGAATTATTTTAGTTATTCCATATTCGGTATTATCTGCCTCTTTGTACACAAGAGACTGAATATCTGGAGACCATCCAAACATCCTTTCTTTTAACTTTGAAACAAGTTGTGATAAAGATGTGGATTGATATAATTTTATTAGTATGTTCATAAGTCCTTGCCATCAGCATATGTGCCATCAGTAAATGTAAATCTTAAATTATTTATATTCCCTACACCCTCATCTGGATATGTACCAATACCTTTTCCAACTTCATTTACTGGTTGAGGTTTAGTGAATACTTTTTTATCTTCATCAATATCTCCAATACCACCATCCCACATATTGTCAGACGATTGTGTTACATCTGTATCACTAACCTTAGTGTATAATGTATTTTTTCCATTTGTAGCAGAAAATGAGAAATCTTCAGGAGCAATCGCACTTGATGGAAAAGCAGATGTGTCATAAAATTCACTATTATATCCATCATATAGATAATTAACTTTTATGAATTTTATTATCTTCTGATAATCTATAGGTCTATACATATATCCATGAACATTAAATGATATAGTCGAATTAAAATATCTAGATTCATCTTCAGACATTTCTTTTGGATATTCCATATTAACACCTTCAAGATGAACGGCAATATTTCTTTCCAAATTTAAAAATTCGAACTCTTTTATCTTTAAATGATTAGAAGGATTAAAGAATGGTAATATATTTTCTAATATTTGAAACAAATGATCCATAGACTCTGTTCTAACTTCTAAAGAATACGAGTAGTTATATGGAGATGGCTGAACATCTGTCCAAAAATCATCAGCATAATTGGTTTTAAGCGCTGGATTATAAAAAGATCTTTGCTCATTTACAGATGTTGATCTATTAGAATCATAGGAAATATTATCAAGAGATAATAACAAAGATGGAATCTTAGGATAATATTTTTTACCAGATTCCATCTGCATATCAAATAAATGATACTTTTCAGATGGTCCAAATTTTATTGGAACATTTATTATCGAAACTGGACTTCCTGATAGATCATAGTTATAAACATTTATATTGTTGAACATATCCAGCAATGCGATTAATATTCTTCTAGACGTTCTTGGATAATAAAAAATTTCCATTATTTAATCATATTCCTATAAGTATCAACATCTTTAGACGCTCTTTTCCATGCTAGAAAAGCAAA
>Ga0116171_10005217_pt1 | contig 11465 bp, 8 predicted proteins | sample AD_JPNHW2_MetaG_FD_89798 | JGI IMG/M metagenome (GOLD analysis project Ga0116171, IMG submission 89798) | Active sludge microbial communities of municipal wastewater-treating anaerobic digesters from Japan - AD_JPNHW2_MetaG | ecosystem: Engineered > Bioreactor > Anaerobic > Digestate | place...
CTGTATATTCCATTTTGCGGAATCAAAAAATTTATAGGCGATACCCGAATCGTCCTGTAAAATAGATTTACTTTTTGAAAGTACCGTATTTCTTATAATAGAGAAATGTCCTTTATGCATAAGATAGGTAGCCGATTTAACCATAGTTACAACATTTTCTTCCATATTTTTGAAATAGTTTTCGCAATTTAGATTCAATTTTAAACCGCCATCAGCCACATTAGCTGAAAAATAAATAATTTTTCGTATTATACTATCACCTGTCTGAATAAAAGTAATTTCAGCTCCTTTATTATAACTTGCTTCGCTTTTTAGGTTTAAAAAAGAATCTATTACTTTAACTTTTCCATTTTTATCCAAATCAATCGGTTTAATATCAACAATTTCATGACCTGTTCGGGCAACAAAAAGAAGAATAACAGGCAACGCTCCGGAAATAAGTTCGCTGTTTAATTCTTTCGACATATCGATTGTTTTGAAGAAACTTAAACTTAGCGCATCTTCTATAGAATAGTTTAAAGCCGAAAAGAAATCACCTAGTTTTTCTTTTGGAATTTTGTTAAAGTCGGGAATATTTCCAACCGGTTCTAATCCAAACATAATGTATGTTGTTGCTTTCGGGAAAAGAGTATAGGCATGAACAAAATCGGGACCGCTGAAAGGATAAAACAAGGTTTTTAAGTCTTTATTTAAATCACTTATTTCTTCCCCTGCCCATGTTCTCATTTTAGCCAAACGTTTCTTTTCGAACCTTGCCCAGCTAGAATCGGAAGAACTTACGTAGGTTTTAAAACTTGCTGTTTGTGAAAGTTCGTACAATTCGCTCTTTTCATCAACCGGCATACCAGAGACAAATTTAGCTATATCGGTATATTTCTTGTTGGTTTGAATTTCAATTTTATTAACGCTTTTTAAGGTATCTGTTGTTTCTTCACTTGTTTCTTTTTTCTTATTTCCACCACAGGAAATAATTAAACATGCTACTAAAATAATAACCACCGAAAAACTAATTCTTTTTATCATTTTTTTGAAATATTAAAACGTTTTTATTGATTTTTTGGAATAATATTGGGTTATATAAAAAATAACTAATCCTATAAGAACCGTTCCTAATCCTGCTAACGATTCGGCTAATTTGCTGGTTAACGAATGATAAATGATTCCCAGATTTAGAAGTATAAAAATGGCCGGCGTTATCGGGTATCCCCATGCTTTAAAAGGTCTAGGCAAATCGGGTTTATTAATACGTAAAATAAATAAGCCTAAAACGGTTAAGGTGGTAAACAAGGTAAGGGTAAATCCAAGATATGTTAAAACCGCATCGAATGAGGAAGTAAAAATTAGGATTAAAGCGATTAACGATTGTAAGATGATGGCGATAACCGGAATTCCTTTTTTGTTTTTCCCGGCGAAAAACTTTAATGCAACAATATCTTCCCCAATAGTCATAGTAACCCTTGGACCGGCAAGCACCATAGAACTAATGGTTGAAATTAATAAGATCGATATAACTAACGACATGATATTCCCTCCGGTATTACCAAAAATTTTTCCGGCAGAAAGCGCGCCTATTTCAATAATAGGGTTTCCTTGGGAATCAGCCATTTCAGCAATAGGAACGGTATAAAGAAAAATAAAATTAAGCAATATGTACAATACCATTACTATTAAGGTTCCTGATAAAATAGATTTAGGAAGGTTTTTTTGCGGGTTTTCAATTTCTCCTGCCATATATGCTGATGCATTCCAACCGGAATAGGCATACGATACAAATATTAAAGAGATAGCAAAAGCGGCGCTACCAATCTCTTTCCATGAACCTTGTAGAGGCAAAACAGAGATAGGCTGATGTTCTCCAAAAACAAATCCGCATACAATAAAAATAAGTATTAATAATACCTTTAAGGTAGTAACAATATTTTGAAAACGACTGCCTATGCTTAAATTGATAGAATGAACCAATGTTATTAATACGACTACGGTAGCACCAACCCATACCGGATTAAACCAAGGGAAAACAGTGCAAAAATATCCGCCTAAAGCCATTGCTGCTAAAGCAATAGGTGCTGCAAATCCAACAAATACCGAAACAAAACCCGATAAAAACCCGACAGCAGGATGATAAATTTTAGAAAGATATGTATATTCTCCTCCGGATCGGGGGATAGCTGCTCCTAATTCGCTATACGACAAAGCACCGCAAAATGATAAAATACCCCCAATTACCCATAACATTAATAAGGCAAAGATAGATTGAACTCCCAACACTTGAAAACCAAGACTCGTAAAAACACCTGTTCCCACCATATTGGCAATAACAATGGCAGTAGCGGTAGTAACACTAATTTTGGTTATTTTTTCTTTAGATATCATTGAATAATACCTTATAATAAAATTAAGTGTGCAAAGTAACAAAAAAATTATCTACCCTAATCATTATGATAAAGAATTTTTATTTGTATTAGTTTTTAGTTCGTAGTTCGTTGTATTAGTTGGAAATTGGATATTCAAAATTGGATACCTGCCAGACGTTAGGCTGGGTGGATATTCCTTTTCCTTAACTTAACTTATTCATTCATTCATTCTATCATTCTATCATTAACTCATTCTAAAATTCTATTTTTTTTTATTAGTTGTTCTTTTTTCGTGGTGGGTCACACTGAGGAGGCCTACGAAGGAGGTCGTCTCGAAGTGGGACCACTCGTAGATAAATTTTTTGGAAATTCTTTTTTTAATTTTTTTCTTATTCAATCATTCTATAATTCAATCATTCTGTCATTCACTCATTCTATCATTCTTTCATTACGAAAGAGACTGCGTAATTTTGGAAGAAAGTTCAATTACTTTTTCATATTCTTCCGACGAAAGGTCGTTATAGAAATAATTAACTGGATTAATCTTAGTACCGCTTTTCCATACTTCGTAATGTAAATGAGGAGCAGTCGACATACCCGTACTTCCTACATATCCAATTAACTGTCCTCTTTTAATTTTTTGTCCTTCGGTAACAAATTTCTTACTTAAATGCCCGAACAAGGTTTGATACCCATATCCATGATTAATAACAACATTAATTCCATACCCAGTTAAACTATTTCCAGAAGGGGTTGAAACTACCCCATCGCCGGTAGCATAAACAGGAGTGCCTCGGGGAGAGATGATATCTATTCCTGTATGTAAATGTAAGGTTTTATATATAGGATGTAGTCGGTAACCAAAACCGGAACATATTTTATCGACTCCATTTTTAATAGGCATAATAGCCGGAAGACAAGCCATCATCTGACTTTTATTCTTCGCCATTTCCAATACTTCGTCGTACGATTTCGACTGTACATACAATCTGCGAGATAAAACATCCAGTTTTTGAGTTGTTTCAACAATTAATTTGGAATTATCATATCCTTCTAATTTTGCATATCGGTCGGAACCTCCGTATGAAGCAGATCTAACAGAACTAGGAAGAGGTTCAGCTTCGAAAATTACACGGTATAAATTATCATCCCTACTTTCAATATCACTCAATACTTTATTTACCCGCTCCATTCGTTCGTTTAATATTTCGTATTGAAGTTTATATTGCTCAATTTCTCTTTCTAACATTTTTTCTTTGGGAGAATTAAAGAAATTGTAAGCAAGCAATAAAACTACCGACGAAAATACAGCACCCATAGCAACAACCGAAAGGAAACGTTTAACTTTTTGTTTTACCGTTACTCTTACTTTTTCGAATGTAAGCGACTTTGTATTAAAATGATAATGATGTTTTTTTTTCGCCATTTAAATAATAATGGATTACTGTTCTTATAATTTTCTCTATTCTAATTAAAATAACAGGGAACAAAACGTAAAAAAAAGAAATTTATTTTATGGTTTTTTTTTCACCCTATCACAAAACTAACAAAATAATCTAACTTTGCAAACCAAATAACTCTTAAAAATTGTTAATGACACGTTTATGAATAAAACAGCAACAAACATTAGAAACTCATTTACAAGCTTTTTTGCATCAAAAAATCACACTATTGTTCCTTCGGCACCTATGGTGGTTAAAAACGACCCCACCCTTATGTTTACCAATGCCGGAATGAACCAATTTAAAGATATTTTTCTTGGAAATTCAAAAACAGAAAATAAAAGAGTAGCCAATTCTCAAAAATGTTTACGTGTTTCCGGAAAACATAACGACCTAGAAGAAGTAGGTCATGATACCTATCATCATACCATGTTCGAAATGCTCGGAAATTGGTCGTTTGGTGATTATTTTAAAAAAGAAGCCATTGAATGGGCTTGGGAGCTATTAACGGAAGTCTATCAGATTGAAAAAGACCGACTTTATGTAACCATTTTTGGTGGCGATGAATCCGATAAACTGGAAAAGGATAATGAAGCGTATCTTTTCTGGAAAAAAATTATCCCCGAAGACCGAATTCTTCTGGGTTCTAAAAAAGATAATTTCTGGGAAATGGGCGATACCGGACCTTGCGGACCCTGCTCCGAAATTCATGCAGATATACGTAGTGCCGAAGAAAGAAAAAAAGTGGATGGAAAAACATTAGTGAATACCGGAAATCCGTTCGTTATTGAAATATGGAATCTTGTTTTTATAGAATTTAATCGTTTATCCGATGGCAAATTAGTTCAATTACCTTCGAAACATGTTGATACCGGTATGGGATTTGAACGTTTATGCATGGTTTTACAGAATACCAAATCGAATTATGATACCGATGTTTTTCAACCGATTATAGCTGAAATTGCTCAAATTTCAGGGAAAAAATATGGTGCAAATGAAAAAGCGGATATCGCTATGCGTGTTATTGCCGACCATGTTAGAGCTATTTCTTTTGCTATTGCCGATGGTCAGCTTCCTTCTAATAACAAAGCCGGATATGTTATCAGACGCATTTTACGTCGAGCTGTCCGCTATGGCTATACTTTCCTCGATTTAAAAGAACCCTTTATTCATGAATTAGTTCAGGTTTTAGTGAAACAAATGGGCGATTTTTATCCCGAATTAAAAGCACAACATGAACTTATAAGAAAAGTAATTGCTGAAGAAGAAATATCGTTTCTAAAAACCTTATCTACAGGTATTCAACGATTTGAAAATTATTATGCCACACATAAAGGAGAAAAAATTATTGATGGTGGTTTTGCTTTTGAATTATTCGACACGTTCGGCTTTCCTATAGACCTTACTCAGCTGATGTCCAAGGAATTAAATATGGATGTAGACATGGATGGTTTTCATAAGCACATGGAAGAACAAAAAAACCGTTCTCGTTCGGCCGCTACCATAGATACCGATGACTGGGTTGAATTAAAAGAAGTAAAAGATACCGAATTTGTAGGATATGACTCCCTTTCGGCAAAGGCTGTTATTTTGAAATATCGTAAAGTAAAAACCAAAGAGAAAGAATTTTTTCAACTGGTATTCGACAAAACACCTTTTTATGCAGAATCGGGCGGACAAGTGGGCGACAGAGGGTATATGAAATCGGATGAAGAAAAAATAACGATTGAAGATACACGCAAAGAAAATAATTTAACAATTCATATCACCCAAAAATTACCAAAAGAGGTCAATACTCCCTTTGAAATTATTGTAGATCAGGTTAAACGTAAACTTACCGAAAATAACCATTCGGCTACTCACCTTTTACATGCTGCCCTCCGTAAGGTTTTAGGAACCCATGTGGAACAAAAAGGCTCCTTGGTTAACGAAGAAAGACTCCGTTTCGATTTTGCTCATTTTTCTAAATTAACACAAGATGAAATTGAAAAAGTAGAAGCGTTGGTAAATGAAAAAATAAGAGAAAATATTTCGGTCGACGAAAAACGTCATATTCCAATAGCAGAAGCAAAAGAAATGGGAGCCACTGCCTTATTCGGAGAAAAATACGGAGATGATGTACGTGTTATTGCTTTCGATTCGGCATATTCTATTGAACTATGCGGGGGTACCCATGTTCATGCAACCGGCGAAATAGGTTTATTTAAAATAATGTCGGAAACTGCCATTGCTGCCGGCATAAGGAGAATTGAAGCCGTTACTGCCATTAAAGCAGAAGATTATATTAATCGGCAACTTGAAACCTTATCGCAAATAGAAGATATTTTAAAAAACCCCAAAGACGCAATTAAAAGTGTTTCTCAGCTGCTTGAACAAAATAGTCTTCTTCAGAAACAAATAGAAGATTTTCAAAAAGAAAAAGCAGTAGGCTTAAAAGATGAACTCATAAACAGGCTCATAAAAAAAGGGGATGTAAATTTTTTGGCCGAAAAAGTTTTACTCGACGCTAACGGTGCTAAAAACCTGGCTTATGCTATAAAAAACGAAGTAGAAAATCTTTTTCTGGTATTAGCTTACGAAAGTGACGGAAAACCCGGAATCGCCGTTATGATTGCTGAAAATTTAGTTACAGAAAAGAAACTGAATGCTTCAACTATTGTTCGCGAATTAGCTAAAGAAATAAACGGAAGCGGTGGAGGTCAGCCGTTTTTTGCTACTGCTGGCGGAAAAAATGCCGACGGGATTGATAACGCACTTCAAAAAGCAAAAGAAATAATATTTTAAAGAAACGGAATTTTATTTTTTATTTTCGGCGAATGCTGCTTACCAAGCATTTGTTGTTTTTCCATTTCCCTTTTAAACTATCTGCTGGGATAATATTGTTATTCGCATCGAGATAGTTCCCTAGGGTATCTTTTTTAATTACTTTCATCTTTCCAGCAACAATGGCATCTATAATAAGTATTTGTAATTCTATTTCTGATAATTTTTTATTCTCCTTCCCTATTTGAGCACCCCTTTTATTGTTGAATAAATCCATTTCTTTGCTTGCCTTATCTGGATGAGAGCCATCTTCTAGTCTGTTTCTTTTATAATCAATGTAATTGGCTCTTTCATGGGCATACCCTAATTTTAACCCTCTTCTTCGACCTATTTGTTGCGACAATAAAGCCATACAGTAGGCATGTCGAAAGGCATCTACTTGTCCCCCGTTTTTATCTCTATCTAATGTATTTACATTTGCTATACTATCGCAAACCGCTAACACCTTTTGGGTAATAACCCACGTTTTTTTAGCAACAAAAGGGTGCTTAAGAACCCAGCATTTCTCCGGCCGACTTAATTCTCGGAACTTTTCAGAAACCGAATTCGTTTGAGATTGTATGCAAGAAATATTAAGAAATAAACCCAGCAAGATAAGTTTTAAAATCCGACACATCTCTTTTTTTCTTAACGCAATATTAAAGATTTATTATTGGTGTAATTTATCTGCATAATAAAAGTTAGCAGGTAAACCACCTGTATGCCAAAACAAGACATTTGAATTTTCTTTTATTTTCTTATTTTTCATCATATCAAACATCCCGAACGCAGCACGAGCGGTATAAACGGGATCTAAAATAATACCTTCGCTAAGGGCAAACTCATTTATTGCAAAAACTTCGTCTTCGCTAACAACTCCATAGGGTTTATCGTCATAGCCCTTAATTAGGTTTACATCCGATAATTGATATTCTTTTTTAATATTCAATTGATGTTTTCCTTCATTTACAATTTGAAGTACATTTTGTTCTAAGGAAAGTCCGTTGGTTTCCGATTTATCGATACTCACAGGCATTAGCTGCGCATTTAATTCAAATAAATCCTTTCCAAGTGTTATTCCGGCTTGTGTACCACCCGAACTGGAAGAAAAAAAGATATAATCTACTTTTAAATTTAATTCGTTTAATTGTTGTTTTAATTCTTTTACTGCATTTATATATCCTAGCATTCCTATGGTATTAGAACCTCCGTAGGGAATAATATAACATTTCTTTCCTTTTTTTTCTAATTCCGCTTTTAATAATGCCATATCTTCTCCTTTTCTTTTCCCTTCGTTAAAATGAAATTTCGCACCCAATAAATGCGAAAGCAACAAATTTCCGTTATATTTTTCCGAATCTGTTCCGTCGAGCATTAAATGACACTCCATTCCGGCAACGGCAGCAGCAGCGGCTGTTTGTCTGCAATGGTTCGACTGTTGTGCTCCGGCAGTAATTAACGTATCGCAATTTAATTCTTTTGCTTCGTATAACAAATATTCCAGTTTACGTGTTTTATTTCCTCCACTGGCTAAGCCGGTTTGGTCGTCTCTTTTTATATAAATATTGTATCCATTATACTTTTTCGAAAGGTTTTTCATATAATGTAAAGGGGTAGGCAAAAAGCCTAAACTTACTTTTTTATCTAAAATCATATTAGCTCTTATTAATTCATTTCAAAGATAAGAAGGAGAATCTAATTTTTTTAAAAAATATTCTATTTCTATTATAGCCTATTTAAAAATATTTATCCTTACGATTCAAGAGATGCACTGAAAATAGTTTTATAAGAATATTTAGACAATTTTAGTTTAAAAAACTTAAAAGGTGGAATTAATAAATATTATTTCTTTTAAAAATCTAGTCAATCAATGATTTACATCTCTTCTATAAGATTATTATTGAATAAATTTTAATCGTTTCTTAGTAGTTTTTCTCCTCAATATTAAATTCTTTTATTATATATCGTCCCTAAGGGACTGTATTTATAGGTTGTTATTGTTGTTATAAATATTTTGTCCCTATGGGACTTAAAGTTATATTTTAATTCATTTTTCTGCCTATTTTAATTCTTCTTTCATTTGTCCCGTTAGGGACTTAATATTTCTAAAAAAACAAACCATATACCTTTACAAGTCCCGTAGGGACGGTATGTTATACCAATTGTAAATTTAAAATAGTCCAACGGATATTTTAAATTATACAATGGTAATGCCGATGACATATATGTTATAGTACAATTTATTGGACTATTACATATATACAATCGGTATTATTCAATATTTTAAATTTATGTATGCCGACTTTCGTTATTGAGGTAACATTATTTATATGATTAAACATATTAGTATAAAGTCAATCTATGATTTACCTCGCTTCTATATGATTATTACTGAATAAATTTTATTCTATTTCTCTTAAAAAAGCTTAAAAAAATAGACAATCTGTCAGCATTTATTGAATTTGTACTATTTTTGCAATATATTTATACATTATGGTTGATTTAAATAAAGAAATGTTAATGCAAAATGAAATGGATGGATATTCAAAAATTGATTCGTATAATCCTGAATTAATAAAAAAAATATCTGAACATTATTATGAGATTTTTAAACTAATTGGAGAAGACCCGGAACGCGAAGGTTTATTAAAATCTCCTGCTAGAGTAGCTAAATCAATGCAATTTCTAACACATGGCTATGATCTAAATCCGCAGGAAATTATACGTTCTGCCATGTTTAAAGAAGATTACAAACAAATGGTGATTGTTAAAAATATAGAAATATATTCTTTATGCGAACATCATATGCTTCCATTTATAGGAAAAGCACATGTAGCTTATATTCCGAATGGATATATTGTAGGACTTAGTAAAATACCTCGCGTGGTTGATGCTTTTGCTCGTCGTTTACAAGTACAAGAAAGATTAACTTGTCAGATTAAAGATTGTATAAACGACACGCTTAAACCTTTAGGTGTAGCGGTTGTTATTGAAGCAGAACATTTATGCATGCGGATGCGAGGGATACAAAAACAAAATTCAGTAGCTACCACCTCTGATTTTACAGGTGCTTTTTGTGTAGAAAAAACACGACAAGAATTTATAAGTCTTTTAAGTTCTAAGCTTTTATAGCTTATTTCAAAATAAAAAAAAATATTACTTTTGTTTCATTAATTTAAAATTATAAAAACTATGTTCAACTTCAATCAAAACAACAATTTAAATAATCAACAAGCCTATGTTAATCCAAATACAGGAGCAATGGCTGTTCCCAGAACATTTATAACCAATGTTTTTTCGTGGATGGCGGCAGCATTAGCAATTACTGCCTTTTTTGCCTACTATTTCAGCACAAACGAAGCGTTTATTTCGTCACTAATAACGGAAACAGGCATGTCTACCTTAGGATGGGTCGTTATGTTGGCCCCACTTGGCTTTGTGCTTGCCATGTCGCTCGGGTTTAATAAATTTTCAGCAAATGTATTAACATTATTATTTGTTGCTTATTCGTTAATTATGGGAATGAGCTTAAGTTTTATCTTTTTAATTTATACCGGCTCATCTATCGCTCTTACCTTTGGTGTTTCTGCCGCTACCTTTGGAGTAATGGCTTTTGCAGGATACACTACAAAGTTAGATCTTTCTAAGTTTGGTGCTATTATGTTTATGGGACTTATCGGTATTATTATTGCCAGCTTAGTAAACATGTTTTTGAAAAGCGAAACCATGGATTATATTATCAGCATTATCGGGGTTCTTGTATTTACAGGGCTTACAGCATGGGATGTACAAAAACTAAAACGGATTGGTGCTGGCGTTGAATTTGGTACCGAACCAGCCAGAAAACTGGTTATTATGGGGGCTCTTACCTTATATCTTGATTTCATTAACTTATTTTTGTTCCTATTGCGTTTCTTAGGAAATAAAAAATAAACCATTTAAAAATCCTTACAATAAATTAATTTTTCATTAAACACAAACACATGAAAGCATACGTATTTCCCGGACAGGGAGCTCAGTTTGTTGCAATGGGAAAAGATCTTTATGAGAAATTTCCACTGGCAAAAGAACTATTTGAAAAAGCCAACGAAATTTTAGGTTTCCGTATTACCGACCTTATGTTTAACGGCACCGATGAAGACCTTCGTCAAACTAAAGTTACTCAGCCTGCTATCTTTTTACACTCTGTTATTTTATCTAAAACATTAGGCGATCTATTTAAACCCGAAATGGTTGCAGGTCACTCGTTGGGAGAATTTTCGGCATTGGTTGCGAACCAAACCTTATCGTTTGAAGATGGACTTATTCTTGTTTCCAAACGTGCCATGGCTATGCAAAAAGCATGTGAGTTGAATCCCTCCACGATGGCTGCTATTCTTGGTCTCGACGATAGTATTGCAGAAGAAATATGCAAGTCGATAACGGAAGAAATTGTAGTACCTGCAAATTATAATAGTCCCGGACAACTTGTTATTTCAGGTTCTTTAAAGGGAATTGAAATAGCTTGCGAAAAATTAAAAGCGGCCGGAGCTAAAAGAGCATTGCCATTAAAAGTGGGCGGCGCATTTCACTCTCCCTTAATGGAATCGGCAAGAATAGAGCTTGCAGCAGCAATTCAAGCTACCAAATTTAACAATCCAATATGTCCGATATATCAAAATGTTAATGCACAAAAAGTAACTAATCCGGAAATAATTAAGGAGAACTTAAATGCACAGTTAACATCGCCTGTAAGATGGACACAGATTATGCAAAATATGATAGCCGATGGAGCTACTACATTTATTGAAGTAGGACCCGGAACCGTTTTACAAGGACTAGTAAAAAAAGTAAAACCCGATATTGAAGCGTTTAGCGCATAAAAAAA
>Ga0116171_10005220_pt1 | contig 11454 bp, 9 predicted proteins | sample AD_JPNHW2_MetaG_FD_89798 | JGI IMG/M metagenome (GOLD analysis project Ga0116171, IMG submission 89798) | Active sludge microbial communities of municipal wastewater-treating anaerobic digesters from Japan - AD_JPNHW2_MetaG | ecosystem: Engineered > Bioreactor > Anaerobic > Digestate | place...
CTCTTCCCATTCCGAACAGAGAAGTTAAGCCTGCCTGCGCCGATGGTACTGCGTAAAAAGTGGGAGAGTAGGTCGTTGCCACCCTTTATTAACTCCGGTTCTGCATTGAGCCGGAGTTTTTTTTTATACTTTTGTAGCCGTTTTACCAATTACTACATTGCAGTTTGAAAAAATACCTGTTCATCATATTCTCCTTCCTCTGCCTACTGTCTGCCGGGCAATCCCGACCTGTAATTCCTGGTGATTCTGCTTCCGGGGAAAGCGAAAAGCCTGCTAAAAAATCAATCAAAGCCCACGTTAAATCCTGGCAAATCAGGGAGTACGGAATTTTTACCGATTCTGTGAGAATTGATACCCTGCTTACTAATTTCCACAATTATAATCCTGTTCTTAAAAACAGCATCACCGCCACCTATACCGGTAACTATGGCGGCGCTTATCTTGATAATGACTTCTCCAAAAGAGAAGATGCCACCGGTTTCTACTTTTTCAGAACTCATGATATCTTCTTTCTGACTCCCACCCAGCTTAACCATTACAATACCACTACCCCCTATACATTGCTGGAATACAGCCAAAGTGAGAATAAAAACCGGTTCAATGAAACCCGTTTCAATATCCTCCATTCCCAAAATGTGAACCGCTACCTGAACCTGACCTTCCGTTACGACCAGGCCAAGTCGCAGGGGCAATACAAATACCAGGAAAATAAAAACCATTTCATTACCCTTTACTCTTCTTATAACAGGGATGCCCTTTCCATTTACGGCGGTTTCATCTTTAACCGGGTTTACAACCAGGAACCGGGTGGAGTTTCCAACGATGATGACTTGCTGACGGTTGAACCGGAATGGATTGTCATGAACCTTACTGATGCTTCTTCTACCTACAGGAACAGCACCTGGTTTGCGAATGCTGAATACCGGCTGGGTACCAGGGAGGAAGGAGTTGACGATGAATCCAAATCCATCTTCATACCTCAGGCCGGAATTCTTTACACCCTGCAGATCTCGAACAATACCCGTCTCTTTAACGAAGGTGGGGAAATGGATAATTCTTCCTTTTTTAAGAATTCCTGGATGAACCAGAATTATTCTGATGACTCAGTCCGGTTTAATGTGGTAACCAACCAGGTTCAATTGAAATTGTATGAATCTGCACAACGGAAATTCAGTTTTGGCAAAAGGGCGTTCGCTGGTATCGAAATGGTTAAAACTTCAATGGAAGCCCCCGGCTATGAAAAACCTGTATTTCCTTTCCATCCTGGTGATTTCGACGGAAGCTTTTTTATGGGGCCTACGCCGCGCAGGGATTCCCAAAATTATTCCAATGCTTTTTTCGGGGGTGGAATTTTCAGGGAAAACGGGAGATTCTGGAACTGGAACTTCGACGGGAAACAATATTTTACCGGGATTAAGGGCGGCCAGACTGAGATCAACGGAACCATCGCCAAACCTATCCGCTTCGGAAAAGATTCCCTGGCAAACATCCGCATCAGTGGTAACCTTTGGAACCGTGCTCCTGATTTCTTCCAGCAACGTTATTTCTCCAACCGGGTTAAATGGGAAAACGATTTTGCCAATGAGCAAATCATGAATGCAGCTTTCCGCTTTGCTTCCCCGGTTCATCTCCTGGAAGCCGGGGCCCGCTATTCCCTGTTTAACAACTATATCTACCACGATACATTGGGAATACCGGCCCAAACCAAAAGTGAACTGCTGATACTATCTGCCTTCCTGAACAAGGATTTTCACTGGAAAAAATTAAACCTGCAGACACAAATTCTGTGGCAGAAAGCGTCTGCCCCCCGTTATGTCCACCTTCCGGACCTGTCGGCCCGGGCTGTGCTCAGTTTCGATATGGTGCTGTCTAAAGTACTGTTCATGCAATTAGGCGCTGATGTGCGCTATAATACTGCCTATTATGCTGACGCTTACCAACCGGCAACCGGGTTATTTTACCTGCAAAACAGCAAAAAGCTGGGTAATTATCCCTACATGGATCTTTTTGCTAACCTCAAACTGAAACGTACCCGTGTGTTTTTCCAATACCTGAATGCCGGATCTCTCGTTCTGGAAAGAAAGTATTTTACCGCCCTTCACTACCCCATGAATAAAGCCACTTTCCGGTTGGGAGTTTCCTGGTCGTTCTATGATTGATCGCTGAACCGGGGGATCGTTATCGTTTATTCTTCCGGTTGCTGCTTCAGTATATCAAAAAACTCGGCTAAAATCATAGCTGTTGCCCCCCAGATGATTTCACCTTCCAGTTCCCAGGCCGGTACTTCCAAAGATCCGGTGAATGTATCAACAATAGCCTTCATTAACCTGTCTTCCTGTAAAAAGGTCAGCACCGGCAGAAAGAGCAGTTTCTCTACTTCCTGAAAATCAATGGAGAAATTGGGCTTGGAAGGAAGCCAGGCGACAAAGGGATGGATCAGGAATCCGCTCACAGAAACATAAAGGGTAGACAGTGATCCAAGAATATTTTGCTCACCGGTCGCTACCCCGATTTCTTCCCGGCATTCCCTTAATGCTGTGTACAGGAGGGATTTATCCCCTTCTTCCATTCGTCCGCCGGGAAAACCAATTTGCCCCCCATGATTCCGGAGATAAGGCTGTCTTTTCAGCAAACAGCAGTAAATCTCTTGATTTTCCGGATAAAGTAAAATCAGTACACTGCTGGTTTTCAGCCCTTCCGGCCATTGATCCGGTGAAGGAAAACTCCTGCCTGGAGGTAGCATACGTATGTGGGCAGAAGCTCCGGGCAGGGGCCGCGACAGTGCTTTTCTGATCAGCGGAACCCACTTTTTCTCCTGAAGGTTTTCAGTCAAAGCGTAATAATTTGTCCGGGGCTATCCGGCTGATGAAAATTCCGGGAATCAGCATCATGGCCATCGTAATGGCCAATGCGCCGGCATTAAGCAGGATAATCTGAAGCAGCGATACATTGACCGGGACATAATCCATGTAATACGATGCCGCGTCAAGAGACAGCAGCCGGAAATATTTCTGGATCAGCACCAGGCCAATGCCCAGCAGGTTTCCCCAAATCATGCCCCTTGAAATGAGAAAAGCAGACAGATAAAAGAAGATCTTCCGTATGCTTTTGTCTGTACTGCCCATGGCTTTCAACGTGCCGATCATGCTGACCCGTTCCAGTACCAGCACCAGCAATGCGGAAATCATGTTAAAGCCGGCCACCAGTACCATCAAAGTCAGGATAATCCAGACATTCATGTCAAGGACGGAAAGCCAGTCAAAAATCTGGGGGTACTTTTGTTTTATGCTAAGGGTCCGCATCGTGCTTTCAGGGTCTTTCCCATAACTGATCACCCGGCCTGTCACTTTGTTCAGGGTGTTCTCCATGTCTTTCAGATCATGCAAACTGATTTCAAAACCACTGACGCGGGTCGAATCCCACCCATTGATCTGCTGAACCTGCCTGATATCCCCCAAAACAAAAAGATCGTCAAATTCCTGGAGATTGGTTCTGTATATCCCGCTGATCCGGAACTGCCTGATCCTGGGAATCATTTCTTTCCCGTTTACAAAATAGATAAAAAGTGGATCGCCGGTTTGCAGTGACAACCTGGATCTGATGTTTTCGGAAATGATGACTTCGGTCGACCTGTCGGCAGAGATATCGGGAATCTTTCCATTGAGCATATGTTTTTGGAAAAATGACCAGTTATAGCCCCTGTCGACCCCTTTCATGACCACTCCAAGATGATTATCGCGGGTTTTGATAACGCCGGGTTTGGTGGCGAAAGGCAGTACAGAGGCAACATTGTCCATCTTTCCCAGATCCGGAAGAAACTCCGGGAAAGCGTTTACCGGTGCAGTCTCAAACGAGAGGTTGGAATCGTAACTCATCAGGATAATGTCCGAACCAAACCCGGTCACTTTTTCGCTTACCTCCTTTTTGAAGCCGGTAACAACGGCAACAGCCATAATCATGACCATAATTCCCAGTGCGATTCCTGCGAGAGCAATAAGGATTATTTTCCGGGAAAGGTGGTGGCTGCTTTCCTTATCCCTGAACAACCGGCGGGCTATAAATGCCTCGTGTCCACTGCCTCCCGTCATCAGTTTCATTTTTCCCTGTTGAGCAGTGGTAACAGCAGCATGGAAATCAATCCCAGGACAATGACCAGAAGGGTATTTACGAAGTGTGCCACAAAGGCGAAAATGATGCCGTTTTCATTGGATATCCCATACAGGGCAAGCGATTCTTTGGTCATGAAATGCCAGGTTCCCAGTCCTCCCTGTACCGGGGCAATCATTCCGAAACTCCCCATCACAAAAGTGGTGAGGGCAGCAAAGGGCGACAAACCGGAAGTAAAATCAAAGGCAAAAAAGGAACAGTACAACATCAGAAAATAGAGAAACCAAATCAGGATGGAATGAAAAATAAACGCCCCTTTCTTTCTCACATACTTCACCGACATCAGCCCTTCACGGAGATGGCCAAGTGTCTGCTCCATTTTCCGGAAAAGCTGAGTCCGGGCGATCCTCTTCCTGAAAAGGATCAACAGCAAGATGATCAGAAGGAAGGAAATAATCAGCCACGGAGAAGTCACCATCCGCAGGGCATTTTCTTTCATAGCCGGATTATTCCTGAAAAGCTGCACGATCAAACCGAACTGCGACAGCAGGGCTAACAGGGTAAAAAGCAGTAGCACGATAACGTCAATAATCCTTTCGGTAACCACTGTGCCCACCAGTTTCATAAAGGGCACCTTTTCATATTTGGCCATTGCCCCGCACCGGGAAATTTCTCCCATTCTGGGGAGGACCAGGTTCATCAGGTAACCAAACATCACCGACATGAACGTGTTTTTCAGTCCGGGTTTGATGCCCATCGGTTCGATAAGGTATATCCAACGGATGGATCTGCTGATATGGCTTAGTATCCCAATAACCAGGGAAATCCATACCCAGGTGTAATTCAGATCATTTTTCAGTACCGACCGAAGCATGCCGATATCCAGATCTTTGTAGATGAGCCAGAAGATGGTCACGCCGGCTCCGAAGAACAACAGATATTTCGCTGTGTTTAAGACCTTTTTTTTCAATGGTACGAATGTTAGTAAACTACCGGAACCGGTAAGGAAAATTGTTACTTTTACCTGTCAGGATTGCAATTGTTGCTCCAGCCGGTCAGGAGTGCAAAATTAACAAAACCTTTGATTCAGGAACGGCAAAAATAGCAGATAACCGTATAATCCAAAGCAGTGGAAAACAATACAGTAAAGGCGAAGAAGCACCTGGGCCAGCATTTTCTGAAAGATCCGCAGGTAGCCCGGCGTATCACGGAAGCGCTGGATACTCAGCGTTGGCGCCATGTGATTGAAGTGGGGCCCGGAATGGGTGTTCTGACACAATGGCTGTTGGAGATCCCCGGAATTGACCTGCGCGCCGTTGAAATTGATGGTGAATCAGTAGAGTATCTCGAAAAACGGTTTGCCGGCAAAGATCTTTTCATCATCCGCGGGGATTTTCTCCGGATGGATTTGAAGGAATTATTTCGGGAACCAATGGCCATCATCGGGAATTTCCCGTACAACATCTCCTCCCAGATATTTTTTAAAGTTCTGGATAACAGGGATCTGGTGCAGGAAGTGGTTGGTATGGTGCAGAAGGAGGTTGCGGAACGTATATGTCATGGCCCGGGATCCAAAACCTATGGCATTTTAAGTGTATTGCTGCAGGCTTTCTACAGGTTGGAATACCTTTTTACGGTGGGGGAACATCTTTTTTTGCCCCCGCCCAAGGTAAAATCGGCTGTCATCAGAATGACCAGAAATGAGCGGCAAGCATTGGATTGTGACGAGCAGCTTTTTTTCAGGGTAGTAAAAGCTGCCTTTAACCAGCGACGCAAAATGCTGTCGAATGCCCTGAAACCATATGGATGGCAGGTACCCGAAGAATTTGCCATGCAAAGAGCAGAACAATTGACGGTTGAGGATTTTATCCAACTAACCAAAGCGTTGGAAAAGGAGCAAGAAATTTGTTAATAATTGGTATAGAACGGCGCGCATGTGAGCTGTTTTAATATCTTTGCAAACTATTCAGAAAAAAATAAATGGCTGATAATAAAAAAATTAAGAAGGCACTTGTTTCGGTATACCATAAGGAAAACCTTGATGCAATTGTACTGAAACTGAATAGCCTGGGCGTTCAACTGATCAGCACCGGCGGTACTCAGCAATTTATTGCCTCTCTGGGGGTTCCTGTAGAAGCGGTGGAAAATCTGACCGGTTATCCTTCCATACTGGGGGGTAGGGTTAAAACCCTGCACCCGAAGATCTTTGGTGGAATTCTGGCACGACGTGACCATGAAGGTGATCGCGAACAGATGGCCAGCTTTGATATTCCGGAAATTGACCTGGTCATCGTTGATCTTTATCCCTTCGAGGCTACGGTTGCTTCAGGAGCCACAGCGCAGGACATTGTGGAAAAAATTGATATTGGCGGCATTTCACTGATCAGGGCAGCAGCAAAAAATTATGCCGATGTGCTGATTGTAGCCTCTCAACAGGAATATCTTCCATTGCTGGATCTTTTGAACAGTAAGAACGGGGAATCTTCCCCTGAAGATCGGAAGTGGTTTGCAAGCCGGGCTTTTGGCGTAAGTTCCCACTACGATTCCGCCATTTTTTCCTGGTTTAACGGGGAAGATCCGGCCTCGAGGAGAATTAGTCTTAACAATGGTCAAACGCTACGATATGGGGAAAACCCTCATCAAAGCGCTACATTTTTCCGTTTTTCCAATTCCACATCCGCAATTACCCTTGCAGGGTCGCAGGTATTGCAGGGGAAAGAGCTCTCCTACAACAACATGCTGGATGCGGATGCCGCCTGGAAGTCGGCAAGTGAAGCCTTTCATTCTGTGGCGTCACCGGAAGGAAAATGCGCCGTCTCAGTGGTCAAGCACCTGAACCCCTGCGGACTGGCAGTAGCTTCCACCCCAATGGAAGCCTTGGAGCTGGCCTGGGCGGGCGATCCTGTTTCTGCCTATGGCGGAATTGTCTGCTTTTCTTCTGAAGTAGATGCAACCATTGCGGCCTGGTTTGACAAGAAATTCATCGAAATTATCATAGCGCCTTCCTATTCTCCGGAAGCCCTTGATATCCTGTCCAAAAAGAAAAACCTGCGGGTACTGGTGACACCGGTTCGGCCGGAAATTGCCGGCGAAAAGGTCATCCGTTCCATCAGCGGAGGACTTCTGATTCAGGATGAAGATGAAGGGATGGACGGGGAATTCCACCAGGTTACTGCCTGTGCCTTTGATGAAGAAAAGCTGAACCTGGCCAGGTTTGGGGTTATGGCATGTAAACATCTGAAGAGCAATGCTATAGCTTTGGTAAACCGTAATTCCGATGGGTCTTACTGGCTCACCGGGGCTGGTATGGGGCAACCCAACCGGCTCGATAGCCTTCGCTGGCTGACCATCCCCCGCTTCCTGCAAAAAAGCGGACCGGAAATGTCAGATGCCGTGCTGATTTCCGATGCTTTCTTCCCTTTCCGGGATAGCGTGGAAGCTGCTAATGCCTTCGGGGTAAAGTATATTGTTCAACCGGGAGGCAGTATCCGTGACAATGAGGTTATCGCTGCCTGCGATGAGTTCGGAATTGCCATGGTTTTTACCAAAAGACGTCATTTCAGACATTAATTGATTATTTAGAATCTGTTATCAATATGGGATTATTTTCTTTTCTTACTCAGGAAATCGCCATTGATTTAGGAACTGCCAACACCATCATCATACACAACGATAAAATTGTCGTTGATGAACCTTCGATCGTCGCCATTGATATAAAAACCGACAGGCTGGTGGCCATCGGCGAAAAAGCACGCCAGATGCAGGGGAAAACTCATGCCAACCTGAAGACCATCAGGCCGTTGCGTGACGGGGTAATCGCTGATTTTAACGCTGCTGAGCAGATGATCCGGGGTATGATCAAAATGATCACCCCAAAATCCAAACTCTTTTCGCCGGCGCTTAAAATGGTGGTCTGTATCCCTTCCGGGAGCACCGAAGTGGAAATCAGGGCGGTACGCGACTCTTCCGAACATGCAGGAGGCCGCGAGGTGTATATGATTTATGAACCTTTGGCCGCTGCCATTGGTATTGGTCTGGATGTGGAAGCTCCGGAAGGAAATATGGTAGTCGATATCGGTGGTGGTACCACCGAAATCGCCGTGATTTCCCTCGGCGGCATTGTCACCAACAAATCCATCCGGATTGCCGGCGACGACCTGACTGCCGATATCATGGAGTATATGCGTCACCAGCATAACATAAAAATCGGGGAGCGGACAGCTGAAGAAATTAAAATTCAGGTGGGGGCTGCCATTTCTACACTCGACAATCCTCCCAAAGATTTCGTGGTGCAGGGGCCTAACCAGATGACAGCTCTGCCGATCGAAGTGCCTGTAACCTATAAGGAAATTGCTCATTGTCTGGAGAAATCCCTTTCAAAAATCGATGCTGCCATCATGAGCGCCCTGGAACAAACGCCTCCGGAACTCTATGCCGATATTGTTAAAAATGGCATCTGGCTGGCAGGGGGCGGTTCTCTTCTCCGCGGGCTTGACAAGCGATTGTTTAATAAGATCGGAATCGGCTTCAACATAGCCGAAGACCCACTCAGGGCAGTAGTAAGGGGTACCGGAATCGCCCTCAAGAATGTGGATAAGTTCCCCTTTCTGATCAGGTAACTGTGCTGAACGGACGATGAGAGACCTCTACCGGTTTATCCTCAGGAATCATGTGATTTTCCTGTTTGTTTTACTGGAAATTATCTCACTGGTTTTTGTCTTCAACTACAACAATTACCAGAAGTCCAGGTTTCTTAACTCGTCCAGTCAGTTCACCGGGAATGTATACAACCGATACAACAGGGTTACTGAATACTTCCGTCTTTCAACCGTAAACAGGCAACTGGCAGAGGAAAATGCCCGTTTGAGAAAACTGGTGGGAATTCCGAAAACAGTGCGTTTCATCCCCGATACCCTCAGAGGGTATCAAAACAGTGAATTCCAGTATATCTATATTTCAGCCAAGGTGGTGAGCAATTCAGTCAACAGGCTTCAAAATTACATCACCCTGAACAAAGGGTCCAAAGATGGCATCAAGCCTGAAATGGGCGTTATCTGTGCTGACGGGGTGGTAGGAATGGTTACCAATGTGACGCCTTCCTATTCCTCCGTGATGTCCCTGCTGAATGTAAGATGGAACATTTCAGCAAAAATCGCAAGGAACAATTACTTCGGCACCCTTTCCTGGGATGGAAAAGATTCCCGGAAGGTGTACCTCAGTGATATCCCGTTCCATGTTAATGTCTTCCCGGGGGATACCATCATCACCAGCGGTTTCTCTGCTACCTTCCCGGAAGGTATTCCATTGGGAACCATAGAAACGGTAGACAAGGAAGGTGGTTCCAGTTTCTATACCATTGCCGTAAAACTTTTCCTTGATTTTAATGCCCTTTCCTGGGTAGAGGTGATTGAAAACAACAGGAATAAAGAACTTGAGTTGATACTGAAGAGAAACAGTAATGATGAAGGCCTGGATTAAATATCCGCTGATGTTTGCAGCATTTGTTTTACTGCAGGTGTTGATACTCAACCAGATTCATCTTGGAGGGTTTCTGAATCCCTATATCTATGTCTTGTTTATTCTTTTGCTTCCGATATCCATGCCTCGTTACCAGGTGTTATTGCTTTCCTTTCTCCTCGGAATTACCATCGACTGGTTTTCCAATACACTTGGCCTTCATGCAGCATCGGCCGTCCTGATCGGTTTTTTACGGTCGCCTGTGATGGCGCTGATCTCCGTAAGGGAAATTGAACAGTCGGACTATCCGGGGCTGAAACAAACCGGCATCAAATGGTTTTTGACCTATGTCGCGGTCCTGGTTTTTATACATCACTTTTTTCTTTTTTATCTTGAGGTCTTTTCGTTTGTGGGTTTCTTCAGAACTTTGCTGAGGAGTATGTTGAGCACTGTTTTTTCTGTGCTGGTCATCGTTCTCAGTCAATATCTTGTTTTCAGAAAATAGCGGGGAGGGTATACATTTGGAAATTTATTCCGGCAGAAAAGTTTGGGTGACTGGAGTTTTCATCGTTATCACGGTGGTGTTTGTTCTGAGATTATTTCAGATACAGGTGGTTGATTCTGCCTATAAGGAATCGGCCGACCGGAATGCACTCCGCAAAATGACCCAATACCCGGCCCGGGGTTTGATTTACGACCGGCAGGGTGAATTGCTGGTGTACAATAAACCTTCGTATGACTTGTTGTTTACCCCCCGTGAAGCAGGAAGATTTGATACCTTGTCCGTGTCCCGTTTGCTGGAGGTACCGATGGATCAGTTGCGCCAGGAGATGAAAAAGGCTGCCGCGTGGTCTACCTATAAACCGTCGGTAATCATCAAACAAATCACGCCGGAAAAGTATGCTTCCATACAGGAAAAACTCTTCAGGCTGAAAGGTTTTATCATTCAGCCCCGTACACTCCGGGAATATCCGAAACCGGTTGCAGCCCACGCCCTGGGTTATGTGGGAGAAGTCCCCCAAAGCCTTATTGATTCCAACAGTTATTACCAATCCGGAGATTATATCGGGATAAGTGGGATAGAAGCAGCTTATGAAGAGGAACTCCGGGGAGTCAAAGGCGTGAAATACTTCATGGTCGATGTGCATAACCGTTTACAGGGAAGTTACAGGAATGGGGCCAACGATACGGTAGCCCATATCGGCAGGAATCTGAAGTTGTCGATGGATGCCGGTTTGCAGGAATATGCAGAGATGCTTTTGCAAAACAAGAGGGGGAGTATTGTTGCCATCGAACCTTCCACAGGAGAAGTACTTGTACTGGCCAATGCGCCATCGTACAATCCCAACCTGATGGTAGGTAAAGGACGTGGGCAGAACTGGACCGGCCTTGTGGAAGATCCCGGACGGCCATTGTTCAACCGGGCGTTGATGGCCCTATATCCGCCGGGATCGACAATTAAAATGTCGCAGGCACTCATTGCACTCCAGGAAGGAGTCATCACCCCGGAAACCCGGTTTTACTGCGCACATGGATACTCTTCCGGAAATTACCACATGGGCTGTCACCACGAACAGTCGTTTGATGCTGAATACGCAATTGCCGCATCTTGTAATGCCTACTTTGTATACGTGCTCAGAAGCATTCTGGAAAACAGGAAATATGCCAATGTGAAAGAGGCGTACATTGCCTGGAGAGAATATATGATGAGACTGGGCTTCGGGCGAACTCTCGATTCGGATCTTATTAATGAACTCAAAGGAATAGTCCCCTCAGCTGAATATTACCAGCGCTATCAATTTAAAAACGCCCGCTGGCGGGCGCTACCGATCATTTCCCTGTCTATCGGGCAGGGTGAACTTGGCATTACCCCCCTGCAATTGGCAAACA
>Ga0116171_10005222_pt1 | contig 11450 bp, 12 predicted proteins | sample AD_JPNHW2_MetaG_FD_89798 | JGI IMG/M metagenome (GOLD analysis project Ga0116171, IMG submission 89798) | Active sludge microbial communities of municipal wastewater-treating anaerobic digesters from Japan - AD_JPNHW2_MetaG | ecosystem: Engineered > Bioreactor > Anaerobic > Digestate | place...
AAACCTGATTCGTTTTCACCCGATTCCTGGAACGCCACTCGAAGGAACTGATGAGCAAACCCTGCAACTATTCAAGGATAGGCTCAACGATAAAGGGATTCTCACCACCGTTCGTGCGAGTCGAGGCCAGGATATTTACGCCGCCTGCGGATTGCTGTCCACCAAGGCGCTTATCGAATAAGGAATGAATTATTCCGATTTGAGTACACTTGTTAAACGCGAGCTCATCCATTTGTGTATTCAAAGTGGTTGGCTTTAACCAAAGCAAATTTTGTAGTTTCTCTTATTCACCTATTTTTGCGTGTAGTTCAAATCTTAATTAATGAAGCAAGTACTATTTGTCTGTCTTGGGAACATTTGCCGGAGTCCCAGTGCCGAAGCGGTTTTTAATGCGTTTATACGGAAGAATAATCTCGGAAAAGAGATTGCTTGTGATTCGGCCGGAACGGCTGCTTATCACGAAGGAGAGCCGGCAGATTACCGGATGAAGCAGTTTGCCAGGAAACGGGGCTACGAGCTCACTAGCATTTCAAGGCCATTCAATCCTCGCGTCGATTTCGATCGATTCGATTATATTGTTGGAATGGATCGCATGAATGTTCGCGATTTGAGATCGATGGCACGAAGTGAAAATGACAAAAAGAAAGTGTCGCTAATGACAGATTATTGCAAAGATTCGAACTACGATTCGGTTCCCGATCCGTATTATGGCGGTGCTTCGGGGTTTGAGCTGGTTTTGGATATTTTAGAAGATGCCTGCGGCGGTTTGTTAGAGCACGTCAGGAAGGAAGTATAGTCTGGTGAAACAAAAGAGAACACGCCTTTGTCAGCTTGGCTTGGCAAAGGCGCGTTCTCTTTTGTTTTTTCAGATTAGCCTAAAGCCGCATCAAGAATATGCTCGACGTGAATTTTCGTGGTATTCAGCAGTTCAACATCTTCAATATCACTAGTCTTAATAATCAGCGGTAATTCTGTGCCTCCAAGTATCAGGCATTCAATCTGCCCCTCGTTATACATTCTGTTGGCAATCGAGAGCAGTCGGTTTTTTGTTTCAGGCAAAAATCGTCCGCGAACCAGTTCTTCCATATAAACCTTGTGTATATATTTCCGCTCATCCGACATGGGTGTTATAATTTCCATTCCAACTGCATCAAAGCCATCCTGATAAAAGTCGCCTTCCATGGTCGAGATGGTTCCGAATAAACCAAGTCTGTTGTAGCCTTTAGTTTTTGCGTAAGCAATGGTCGAATCAACGATACTTACCATTTTTGCTTTTACCCGGCGAGCAAGTGGTTCGTAAACAATGTGAGGAGTATTAGATGCCATGAAAATCACTTTGGCTCCTGCTTTTTCAAGAACATAGATTTCTTCGGAAAGGTAATCCACCAGTTCATCCAGCTGACCCTCTGAAACCAAGTTCATCATATAATTCATGTTGATGCTGTTGATTAGGAGTGACGGATAGTCGCGCAGACCTGTTCTTTCCTGAAAGCGGGAAATGATTCTTTGGTAATAATCAACTGTTGATGCAGGAGCTATTCCTCCAATCATTCCAATGGTTTTGTAGTTTTTGAGCATACTCAAAAAGTTTTTTTAGTGCGATTATTAGTTAGCCAATTTTCCTACTTCCCGATTTTGCATCGAACGTGAAATTCTGATTTTATCCACCGATTCTTTTCACTTTGTAATTTCCGGCTTTGAGAATTTCAATTACCTTATTACAAAAATCGCCCTGAATAAGAATTTCACCATCTTTTGCAGAACCACCAACTCCACATTTGGTTTTCAGCAATTTGGCCAGCTCTTTTAAGTCCTCATCAGTTCCAACAAAACCTGTGATTAGCGTAGCTTTTTTCCCATTTCTCTGCTTTTTGTCTAATTCAACGCGCAGATCTTGCTTGTTAGGTTGAAGCGTTTGCTGTCCCTCAGTTTTGCCCGTTTCAAAATTAAAATCGGGATTAGTGGAATATACCATCCCGAGCCTGTCTTTCCAGTCGTTAGCCATCTTCCTGAAATTTGCGTTCAAATATAAAAGATTTTGTAACTGATTATTTTCTGAATTGCGCTATTTCATGCGATTTTTACAACAATTAATTGTCAAAAGATTTTCTCAATCTATTGATATGTTAATCTGTTGATTATGAGTGTTTATTCCACGATTTCGTCAATTGCGCTTCCAACGCAGTTATCCGGAATCGACATGTGAAGAATTTCGAGTAAGGTTGGTACCATATCTTCGCCAAGCACCTTTTTTCTTATCTGCTTGTGTCTTATTTTGTCTCCATAGAAAATAAACGGAATATTGGAATTATCGTTGTAATTTATCTTGTCGTATTTGTACACAGGTTGCCAGCCATTCTCAAGTTGGTAAAGCACGTCGCCTGATCGCTTGAAATTGTATGAATTGGCAATTACAGCAAGCTGGCCTTTTGTGTAGTCGCCTTGTTCGAACGATGCTGACGGAAGTGCAATTTTGACTCCTTCGAACTGGTTAATAAAATTTGCAGTTTTGGTTTGAATATCCTGAAGTGAAACGTTCTTTTTTTCGAGCAAATCGTGGTTGAAATAAATCTGGTGGTCTCCCACAAATTCAATCCACTCACCTTGCCCGTAGGTTATATTCAAAAATGATTTCAGGAGGGCTATAGCGCTTTCAGGCGAAAAAGTTCCAACAGGCATCCGAAATTCTTCTTTCAGGTAATCAACCGGATAAGTTGAAGAACAGGTTGAGGTTAGCACCACTACCGAATTTCCTTTGCCAACTGTTTTGTCGAAAAAATCGAGAAGCAAAGCGATATCCTGATCAAGCCTTAGATAGGTGTCTTCCATTTCGACTGATGCGGGGCCGAACGAACTGTTCTCGTAGTCCATGGAGCTAAAGGTAAGTGTAAGAAGGTCAGGATACTCATCTTTTCCCAGTTTCTCAGCCAGAATGAGGCTGGTTGCAAAGTCGCGGATTATATTGTTCGCAAACGGCGTCGTTTTCAGGAATTTATAGCTTATCGCTTTCTCTTTCAGTTTTTTCATACTGTAGGGGAAAGTATTCCATTTGTCGTAGTAGCCTTTTTCGAGCACATAGTCGTCGGCCAGGCTTTCTTCGTAGCTAGAGATTGGTAATAAAGTTGACCATTCGCGCTGTGTATATGTTTTTGCGTAACCTTTTTCATTGAATTGTCGAACCCAATCAGGAAAAATATCGACGTAGTACGAACTTGAAATCATATTCCCGGTTTGAGCGTCTAACCAGTAGGCCCCATTGGCTGCGTGACCGGCCGAAAGTACTGCACTCGCATCGTTCATGGCAACACTGAAAACCTTCGATTTGTTGCGATAATTCATGCGAATTAAATCGCCAAGGGTGGGCGAGAGCAATTTGTTAGCTGATCGTTCACCTTCTTTCGAGTCGCTTCCCACCGTGATAAAATAGTCGTCGCTGGTGCAGTTTATTTCCTTTTTCTTGAGCCTGTCGTACCAACTATCGCTTACAATACCGTGTGTTGCAGGGTAAACTCCTGTAAAAAGAGTGGCTGTTCCGGTTGAGAGTTTTTGAATGTGCAAGTCGAGTTGGGCATTGCTGCAAACCGCTCCTTCGTTAACCAATCGCTTAAATCCGCCTTCCTGAAATTTGTTCCAGTAACGGGTGAGGTAATCGGTTCTCATTTGATCGACCGACAGTACAACAACTAATTTGGGTGTTGGCGAATTTGCAATTTTTTGAGTCTGCGCAATAAGGGGATTTTGGCAAACAATTGTCAATAAGATGATTAAAAAGAATATATTTCGACTCATTCTGGTTGGCTTAAATTAGAGTGACAAAAGTATAAAAACAACTACTCATACCCAATCGATAACAGAAAACGTAAACTAAACATGAAAAATTATCTTATTGTTTTTTGTGTATTCCTTTTTGTTTCGGCAAACGGAGTGCAGCCCGATCCGGCCAGGCAAGCCGTTCTCGAAAAAATACACTGGATCATTGAACGATCAGATGTGAAAAAGATGCGCGAGGCTTTTAAGCAGATATGCGATGAAAATCATTTTGCATCTCTGGTTTTGGGCCTGAAGGATGGAACTTACAAAGGTTCGAGCCCTGCCGACGATTATGGGTACCGGCACGAGGTTACCTTCGAAATGAAAGGTGGCAAAATGATTTCGATTGATTACGACGAGATTAATGCCGAAGGTCACGCCAAACAAAGCAATAAGGAATACTGCGGGGCGATGAAAGAAAGCGGAACTACGCCTGCGATTGCCTATCCGTCCTACAAAAAGCAAATGCTTGAAAAACAGGACTTTAGTAAGATTGACGCCGTGAGCGGAGCCAGCTATTCCGACTACCGTTTCAGGCTTGCAATATTATATGCTATCTTGAATTCGGGACAGTTATAGTTATTGATTGGCATTTGCGTTGCGTCATTTGTAGCAATGGAACAATGAATGACTACAAATGACGTAATGACAATGAATAACTTTTTTACGCCGTCTTTTTATACCGCCACAATGCCAGTGCTAAAAAGGTTGCGCCGATCATGCAAAGGGCAAAGAATTCATGAGTGAGATCCGCAAATCCGGAGCCTTTTAAAACAACCATGCGCATAATTTTCATGAAATGGTAAACCGGATTTCCTTCGTCAATCAGCTGAGCCCAATGTGGCATACTGTCAACCGGCGTGAATATTCCGCCCATAAGAATGAAGATCATCATGAAAAAGTAGGTTACGAACATTACTTGTTGCTGCGTGTCGGCGACAGTTGAAATAAACAATCCCAACCCAAGAATACCAAGCAGGTAAAGCACACCAAAACCGAATACCAATGCCAGGTTTCCAACAATAGGCAGATTGAATACCACGCGTGCTATAATCAGACCGAACGAAAGGTCGAACAACGCAATAATCACAAACGGAATAAGTTTTCCGGTTAGAAACTGAATTTTCTTTATTGGGGTGACATTCAACTGCTCAATCGTTCCGAGTTCTTTTTCTTTCACAAGGCTCATTCCCGACAGGAATAGACCGATTAAAGTTACCAGAATCGACAAAACTCCGGGCGCCATATACCATTTGTATTCCAGCTCAGAGTTATACCAGAACCGAGAGGTGGTTTCAATTTTATATGGCGGATTAAATTCGGGTAGTCCTTTCCAATCGGCAATGATATTTTTATTGAAGTCGCGAATGACCGAACTGGCGTATGAATAGGCCAACTGAGCTGCTTGTCCGTCAATAGCGTTTACAAGCAACTGCAAACTGGCTTTGTCTTCCCTAACCAAATCACGTTCAAAGCCCTGAGGAATGACCAGTACCATGTGGTCTTTGTTTTTGAGCAACGCATTTTCTCCGTCTTCAGGATTGAATGAAGTATTGTTGATTGTAAAAAACGGAGAGGCATCGAGCTTTGCTGCCAGTTTTCTTGAAGTTGAAGATAAATCGTTATCAACCAGGTAAATGTTCACGTTTTTCAGATCGTATGTGGCCGCAAAAACCAATACCAGCATTTGCAGCAATGGTATCATTACGATCATGCGCAGCATTGTTTTGTTTCGCTTAACCTGGATAAACTCTTTTTGTATAACGTAGAAAATTGTTTTCATAAAAAGTGCCTAAAATTTGGAGTTCGGAGTGTCTAAAGTTTTTCGGGCCAATCTAGACACTCCGAACTTTAGCTCTCTTCGCATTCTTATTTATTTCAAGTTTTTCCCGATTGATGTAAAGATTGACAGTAATTCATTCGCTTCTTTCATTGTGTTTTGAATTGTCTGAATATCTGTCCATTCTAATTCTTCAATAATTTCAAGCCAATAAACAGTTTCGCTGGCCTCACTTTCGGCAATGCTGATCTTGTTAAGGAAATCCGCTTTACTTCTTGCACGGTTAGCTTCCCTGTAATTGGCTCCAATACTTGTTCCTGACTTTGTAATTTGATTTCGGATTACCCTACTTTCCGGAGTATTTGGTAATGAGCATGACAGTTTAATGACTGTAATCGAAAAAATCTTGGTCCTTTTTTCCAACTGTTTTGCAAATTCTTTATTTTCCATGTGTATGCTTATTTAACTGATTTTGTTTTTCAACTTTAGGCACTTCGAACTTATTCAAGCCTAATCTTAAAATTCTTAACACTCAGTCCAATAAATACCAGAGTCATCGTGATTAAAACCAGGGTTTCCTTCCATACATATAGTATTCCGGTTCCTTTCAGCATGATGTTTTTAATGATGATAATAAACCATCGTGGCGGCATAACATTGCTGAGAATTTGTAAGGGCAATGGCATATTTTCGATTGGAAACATAAAGCCTGACAGCAGAATTGTTGGAAGCATAAGCGCCAGCACCGAAACAAACATAGCGACCATTTGATTGGGAGCAATGGTTGAAATGAGGATACCCAGGCTGAGAGCCATCAGGATAAACAGAAAGCTTTCGGCTGTGAGGAATACGATGCTTCCTTTTATTGGAACTCCAAATACAAGGGTGCCGAGCAAAATAATAGTTAGCGCATTGATGAACGAAAGCAGCAGGTATGGCGTCACTTTCCCCAAAACAATCTGAATTGGTTTTAAAGGTGAGGCCAGTAAAACTTCCATCGTGCCGAGTTCTTTTTCGCGGCTAATTGAAATAGATGTCATCATAGCCGAGATAAGCATCAGAATCATAGCCATTATTCCGGGAACAAACATATAAACGCTTTTCAGCCCTTCATTATAGAGCATACGCACTTCGGTGTTGATCTGGTTTGGCAGAGTTAAATTCTGTAATTTTTCTTTGTTCACGTAATCGTTGATAATACCTGACGCATAGTTTGTTAAAATTCGGGCGGTATTGGGGTCAGAGGCATCAGCCAGCAGTTGAACCCGGGCTTTTCCATGACGTTCGAGGTTTTGCTCAAAATTTTGTTCAAAATCAATCACCATTTTAACTTTCCCCCGACGAAAAACATTTTCAACGTCTGTACCGGGAAGCAGTTCTTCTTCGAGAATAAAATACCCTGAAGAGAGAAGCTTGGTGGTTATTTCGCGGGTTGTATTATCGTGCGACTGATCAAGAATTGCAATCTTAGAATTTTGTAAGTCGTTGTTAATCACTTCGCCAAAAAGCAAAAGCTGAACAATCGGTAATCCGAAGATGATAATCATCGTTCGGGGATCACGAAAAATATGAAGAAACTCTTTGTGTAAAAATCCTATAAATTGTTTCATAATCTAATTGTTACGAGTTTCGGGTCTCGGATTTCGGGTAAACATGAAACCCGCATCCCGTAACCCGGAACATTTTTTATTCCACGTTTCTGGCAATTTTCAGGAAAACTTCGTCCATATTTTCTGCTCCGAATTGTTTTTTCAGATTTTCAGGAGTATCCAGCGCCTCAATTTTTCCGGCGTTCATAATCGAAACCCGGTTACAATATTCGGCCTCGTCCATGTAATGCGTGGTTACAAAAACGGTGATTCCGCGGTCGGCAGCTTCATAAATCAAGTCCCAGAATTTGCGGCGGGTAATCGGGTCAACGCCACCTGTTGGTTCGTCAAGAAATACAATTTTAGGATCGTGAAAAATCGCCACAGAAAAGGCTAGCTTCTGTTTCCAGCCCAATGGCAATGACCCAATCAGCGAATCTTTCGACGACTCAAGTCCAAGATCTTTCAGCAATTTCTCCTGCTTTTCTTTTCGTTCCGACGGCGAAATGCCATATATTCCTGAGAAAAACCGAATATTCTCGGCAACAGTCAAATCTTCATAAAGCGAAAATTTCTGACTCATATAACCAATATTTCGCTTCACTTTTTCGGTTTCGGTGTATATGTCAAATCCGCCAACATTTACTTCTCCTGAAGTTGGCGACGAAAGCCCGCAAAGAATTTTCATCGCTGTTGTTTTTCCGGCTCCGTTGGCTCCCAAAAAACCAAATATTTCGCCTTGGTAAACATCGAAGTTGAGGTGATCGTTGGCAACAAATGCCCCAAACTTTTTAACCAAATTGCGAACTGTTATTACTTTTTCCATTTCTTTATTTTTACCAGCGGTTGAAAATTTCAATCCTGATGAATGGTTTAATTTTCTAATCAAATTCCTGAAGAAGGCCCATAAAAACATCCTCGATGGATGGAGCAATATCCATAACCTGCAAATCGAGGTGGTTTTGTTTCAGAAGATAACTTTCGAATTCAGAAACAGTAACGCCGTCGGCCTTGCCTGTAACATGCAGGTATTGGCCAAAGGCATAAGCCGAGTCGGTTTTTTCCCATGTGCGCAAATCCTGAATAAGCCGGTGCATATCGTTCGAACGAATGGCATACAGTTTTCGATCATAGTTTTCAACCAGTTTTTGTGGGGTATTCACGTCCAGAATTTTGCCTTTTTGCATCAAAGCCACCCGGTTGCAAAGCATTGCCTCGTCCATGTATGGAGTTGATACCAGAATGGTGATTCCTTTCTTTTGAAGTTTTTTGAGCATTTCCCAAAATTCCTTGCGCGAAACTGCATCAACTCCGGTGGTTGGTTCGTCGAGCACCAGGATTTCGGGTTTGTGGATCAATGCGCACGACAACGCAAGTTTCTGTTTCATCCCTCCTGAAAGTTTCCCGGCCAACCTGGTTTTGAAAGGTTCTATTTGAACATATATGTCTTTAATCAGGTCGTAATTTTCGGCAATGGTGGTGTTGAAAACTGTTGCGAAGAAATTCAGGTTTTCTTCAACCGTTAAGTCTTGGTAAAGCGAAAATCGGCCAGGCATGTAACCTACTATTTTCCTGATTTTCTTGTAGTCTCTGATTACATCATGTCCATTCATCGAAGCTTTTCCGTTATCCTGAAAAAGTAAGGTCATCAGAATTCGCATCAGGGTCGATTTTCCGGCTCCGTCGGGTCCAATCAGTCCAAACAGCTCTCCATCATTTATTTCCAGCGAAATATTCTGAAGTGCCTGAACAGCACCGTATGATTTGTTAATGTTTTGAATAGTGATCATGGCAATTGGTTTACGAGTTACGAGTTACGAGTTTCGGGAAGGCCACTCATAACTAATAACTCACAATTCATAACTCTTTTAAAATACCACTTCGCCCGGCATCCCGATTTTGAGCGTGCCATCGTTTGGAACAAGAATCTTTACGGCGTACATCAGTTTCACGCGTTCTTCCTTGGTTTGTATAATTTTGGGGGTGAACTCCGATTCAGCCGAAATCCAGGTTACCTTTCCCTGGCGAGTTTGCATTTCTTTAACGCCGGCATCAATCAAAACTTTTACTTCATTTCCCAATTTTACATTTGGTAGTTGTGCTCCTGACACATAGACTTTTAACTCCAGATTGCTCATGTCGGCCATTTTCAGGATTGCCTTTCCTGGTGTTGCCAGTTCGCCCGTTTCCATATATGTTTCTAAAACTGTGCCTTTTATTGGGCTGGTAATTCTGCATTTCGACAATTGCTCGTTGAGTAAATCGAGCTGACGTTTAACTACTTCGGCTTCGCTCGCGATCAGCTGAAATTGAGTGTTGGTGTTCGTAATCTGGCGGTCAACTACGTTTGCCTGCCCGCTGATATCGTCGAATTGTTGCTGCGTGGCCGACTTCTCAGCAAACATTTTAGTAACACGGTCGAGATTTATCTGGATGTTCTTTTTTTGTTCCTTCAGTACACCAATTTGCGACGATACGTTTTGTCGTTTCGTTTCGGTTGAAGCCAATTGTGCCTCGGTTTGTTTTTTCTTCAGGAAAAGTTCGGTGGTGTCAATCAGGGCAATGGTTTGTCCCTGCGCTAATTCCATACCTTCTTTTACTTTCATTTCCAAAAGTTTGCCCGACGATTCGGAAGAGACTATCGTTTCTGTGGCCTCAAAGTTTCCAAAGGCATCCGATTTTTTTTCTCCGTCTTTGCAAGCGGCTGTAGCCAGCAATGCCAACGCTATAATTTGTACCTTTTTAATCATGATATCTTCGTTTTTACTGTTCCTGTTTTTATTGAATTCCGCGGATATTGGCCAATTTTACATTGGCTTCGGTTAATTGTATCTTGTGTGTTTCCTGTGTCAGCCGTGCAGTCACTTCAGAATTGAGGTCTTGAATATAATCGGCCGATGTAATTGTTCCATTTTCGAGCTTCGAGGCTGAAGTTTTGGTGATTCGTTCACGCACTTCAATTAGTTCCTGGTCTGTTTTTAAAAGGTCATTAATTTGTTGTATCTGTTTCTGTTGTTGGTCAGTAGCGATGTCGATGCTTTGTACAAAGGCGTTTTCCTTTGTCTGTATAATTTCTTTCTGAAGTTTTAAAACCTGTTGCTGGCGGTTTGTTGTTTTCCAGTCGAATACGTTCCAGCTGAAACCAACACCAACCATATAATAGGTGTCGAATGTAGTGCTGAGCATGTTTAATCCCGGGCGTCCGTAGCCTGCCTGCCCAAACCCAAACAGTTTCGGATTTCGTTGTTTTTTCAATAATGCTGAATTTGCATCCAGAAGTTCTGCCTGTTTGCTGAAAAGCCCGAGTTCTGGGCGCATCAAAGGTTTATCGCTTGCCGACGCTTCATCAGTTAAAGCCAACCTTTGAAATTGTTCAGTGGTTTTGCCCGTAATGATTGACAACGCATAACGAACTGTTTCCAGGGTCGAATTCAGTTCAATAAGTTGCTGCCTGGTTTTAATCTGTTCGGCCAAAATTTGATCCAGTTCTGACGATAAAAGCACTCCATTTTTCACAGCCGAGTCCATAATTTTTTGCCGTTCTGCAAGCGTTTCAACTTTCTTTTCCAGTATTTTAAGGTTCTCCTGAATAAGAAAAGTGGTGAAAAAGAATTGATTGACTCTGTCTTTAACCTGATACACGTCAACTTCGGTTTGCTGCAGATTGCCTGCGTTTTCGGCTGTATTCAACTTTTCCTTTGCTTTTGTGATTCCGCCATCCCAAATGGTTTGCTTTAGGTCGAGGTAAACTTTGTACTGGTCTTTGTCAACCGTTGGAATTTTGATGTTTGGCAACGAAAGTCCAATTTTTGTTACGGCCGATTGGTAGGTGCCTTGGCCGTTTAGCGTAACCTGTGGCAGGTAACTGGTTGAATTGCTTTGGTTTTTAAGATCTAAAATCTGTTGATAAATCTCCAGTTGTTTAAGCGCCGGATGATTCTCGCGTGCCCATTTCTGGCATTGTTCCAGCGTTACAGCTTCCTGCGCCAGCAAGAATTGAAGCGGAGCGAAGAAGGCGATGAGCATAAGTTTAATTGTTTTCATGTGTCTATGTTTTTGCTTTTTTGTCACACGGAATTTACACGACAGTTTAAGTGCCTTACTTATAGTAAGTTTTGCATTATTCGTGCAGAAAGAACTTTTTGATTCTTAGAGACTGTTTAAATTTAGAATATTTACAAATAAAACACTGACTATCAGTTGATTAATTAGTTCTGTTTTGCTATCTTAATGGTTTCCAAACTGTTAAGAACACATGAAACACTATCCAA
>Ga0116171_10005223_pt1 | contig 11450 bp, 11 predicted proteins | sample AD_JPNHW2_MetaG_FD_89798 | JGI IMG/M metagenome (GOLD analysis project Ga0116171, IMG submission 89798) | Active sludge microbial communities of municipal wastewater-treating anaerobic digesters from Japan - AD_JPNHW2_MetaG | ecosystem: Engineered > Bioreactor > Anaerobic > Digestate | place...
CTGCTTTTACCGTAAGGCCTGATTTTGCCCTGCTCGACACCCGTCCCCCTCAGGTGATCGAACAATTCACCCTGACCGGTGAAAATACCGAACCGGTAATGACTTTAAAAAGCGCAAAAGCCGGAGGAAAATATGCTCTGGTTGTTGGCATTTCCGACTATTCCGGCACAGCCAACGATTTACAGTATTGCGACGATGATGCCACAGACTGGAAGGCAAGACTCCAGGCGGAGGGTTATACAGTAAGCTCCCTGTTGGATGTGAATGCCACAAAAGCAAATATTGAAGCCGCCATCAATACCCTGGCTTCCCAATCCGTTGCCGGAAATGAAATTGCTTTCATTTATTCGGGGCATGGTAGCAGGGGAAACATTATTAGCACCGATTTGTATTACATCGCCAGCACGTGGTTTAAAACCAAATTTGCCAATGCCGCAAGCACAAAGATGTTTTTCTCCTTTGATGCCTGCCAGATCGGCGCCATGAGCACCGACCTGAATGCCACCGGAAGAATCATTGCCGTCGCTTCCAGCAGAACCTCCTTATCATATGATGGAACGAGTACCATGAAAAACGGAGTGTTCACGTATTACCAGATGATAGGTTTTGATTCCCAGGGTTTTGTTTATGTAGAGCCTGACACCCAGTATGCCTGCACCCAAATGCTGGCCTGGGCCAAAACAGCGAGGGTAAAGGTGGCTCCTTCCTTTGTGGATTCCTACATGGGAAATTTCGATCTATAATACTTTATTTAAGTTTGCTACCTATGTGTTTTCAAAATAATCACAGAAGGAAAAAATCTTTCCGTCTGTTACACAAATGCGGCGTAGCCGTAATATCTTTGTAGAAAAGTAACCAGATAACCCCAAAATGTAAGCAGCGTAGCTGCGAAATAATATAATATTACCATGGCAAACACCTACACACAAATGTATGTCCAGATTGTATTTGCAGTCTGGGGACGAGCAAATATAATAACCGAAATCCACCGCAATGAATTGGAAAAATATATTTGCGGTATCATTTCGAATAACAAATGTAAGCCTTTATCCCTTTATTGTAACCCTGATCATATTCATATTCTGGTCGGATTGCATCCCACCATGTCAGTTTCTGACCTTACACGGGATATTAAATCGGGTTCATCCAAATTCATTAATGAGAAAAAATGGATTGCAGGGAAATTTTCATGGCAGGATGGATTTGGATCATTCACCTATTCAAAATCTCAAATAGATGATGTAGCGAAATATATTCTTAATCAACCTGTTCATCACAAAAAGAGAAGTTTTAGGGAAGAATATCTGGATATCCTGCGAAAAAATGAGATTGAATTTGATGAAAGATACTTGTTTGAATGGTATGAATGATATTGAAGAAATTTCGCCGCTACGCGGCTTTATACGTAATTGTGGTGAATTCTTTTCTACAAAGATCAGGCAGCTACGCTGCCGGAGTGTGCATGCCAGGAATATTTCTGCTTCTGAATTTCAATCAATTATGAAGACACCAAGACTTTTTGAATACAATATGAGAACTAATTTTTACATACGAAACTACAATACTTTATCCATAAAATTAATTAAAGGCGCGGAAACGCAGAGATAAACCAGGAATTTCCTGATCTTTCCCTGCGTTTTCGCGCCTTTGCAGTATATTCGCAACAAAACCATATCCATGAAAACATTTCTGACTACGATTTGCCTTGTTCTGATATTAACTGTCCCTGTCCTTTCAACATTTCTTCAGGCCCAAAACCCGGTGAACCGCGACTCCATTCTCACGGCGGCAAAAGAGATCATTGCAGGAGCTACCTATTGTGCCCTGGCCACCATCGATTCCACCGGTAAACCGGATATCCGCACCATGAATCCTTTTCCGCCCTCCGGGGATTGGATCACCTGGTTTGCCACGGCCAGAAACAGTGAAAAAGTGAAGGAAATCAGACGTAATCCATGGGTTTGCGTTTATTATGCCGACCACACCGCGGCAAAAGGCTATGTCAACATTTCCGGAAAAGCAGAGATTATCGATGACAAAGAGCTGCTGATCAAAAAGAAACGGGATTACTGGGATGGCATTTCAGGATGGCAGGAGAATTTTGTGCTGATCAGGGTGGCGCCTGTTACCATGGAGGTGATCAACTATGCCCATAAAGTATACAACGACCCAAAAACACTGAAAGCGCCGAAAATTGAATTCTGAAATCTTCCTATTTTTGTCCGGTAAAAACCGGAAATGGAATTAAAGCTGAAAGATCAATTTATTGCCCTTTGGGAGAAGTACTTCGGAGAAGCCGAACTTCCCATCGTCTTTTTTTATGCTGAAGGTACGGCCGGCGCCGAAAAAAACGAAAAACCCAAAGGCCGGAGTTGCCTGATCTGCGAACTGGCGAAAGTCAGAAATGGCAAATCACTGGCATATACCGGCGATAACCTGGCCTGCATGGGTGCCAGAAGATATCTCGGATTCAGTAACACCATGCGGCCTGGTTTTGAATACTTTCTGTCTTGCGGAAATGAAACCATGGAGGGTGAACGGTACATCCGCACCCCCGGAATGGTTGAGGTTTTTATGGAAAACCAGGCGGATCTCGGAAAGAAAGGGCAACACATCATTTTCAAAAGATGGGATGGTCTGGAAGAGAATGATCATCCGGAGGTGGTCATCTTCTTTGCCACTCCTGATGTGCTTTCCGGGCTTTTCACCTGGGCCAATTTTGACCAGACCGATCCGAATACCATGTTCACGCCATTTGGGGCAGGATGCGGTTCCATCGTTCATTACCCCTATCTGGAGATCACGAAGGAAAACCCACGAGCGGTCATCGGCATGTTCGACCCGTCTGCAAGGCCGTGTGTTCCGGCAAATGTGCTGACCTTTGCTGTTCCCATGGTCAGGTTTGAAAAAATGATCGCCTACGCCAATGAAACCTTTCTGATCACCCCAACCTGGGAAACAGTCAGAAAGAGAATCAACCGGTCATGATCCCTGCAATTCCCGGTTGGAATAAAACCGCTCGAGGATTACCCCATCATTTACCTCCTTGGAAAGGGAATCGATCGCGTCCTTCGGAATATCGTATACGTCGATCACGTTCATGACGAAGAGGCAATTGTTGAATTTCGGATCTACATTGAAACAGGCTATTTTAGCCCCTACCCGGAGGTATTTTTTGATCAGCACCGGTAACCCGGAATTCAGGGCATCCATGTCGCCAATGGTCTTGTCTAACTTGTTGATATCCCTTTCGGTATTGTCCATCAAAATATTAATGGTGGGATCGTTGCTCCGGAAGGTATAGGCATGACGGGGTCTTACTTTCTGCGCAATGCGGTAATTGTAATGGTTGGCCATGATGAAGCGGATGATCAGATCCTTGGAAACCCGTGAATAGTTGTTGCTGATGCTCACCGGCCCGATCAGGTAGCGATGATCCGGATTTTTCAGGAGCAGGTAGAGAAATCCCTTCCACAGCAAAAAGAGCGGCAGCGGTTTTTTCTGGTATTCCTTCACCACAAACGAGCGCCCCAGCTCCAGGCTTTGCTTCAGGATATCCCCCATGCTGTCATCCATACGGAACAGGGTATTCAGGTAAAAGCCCCGCTTCCCGTACTGCGCCATGATTTCATTTCCAAAGCCCACCCGGTAGGCGCCGACAATCTTTTCATGCTTTTCGTCCCAGATAAACATCTGGTGGTAGTACAAATCAAATTCATCGATGTCGGTACTCAAATTGGTTCCTTCTCCCACCTCCCTGAAAGTGATTTCCCGGAGTCGTCCGATTTCCGTATGAATCTTCGGAATTTCCTTTGTTGGCGCTACAAAAACGATGTATTCCTTCAGCTTGAAAAGGATATAGGAATGTCGGATTTTCTGAATTTCCTTCTGAATCAGTTCGCTGGGAACCGGATCGATGATGGGCGCCGGTTCTGAAGGTGTTTTATAGGGTATCCTGAAAAAGCGTTTGATCTCCAAAGGGGAAGCCATGCCATAGGTTTTTGCCCTCAGGTATCGCCCAAACTGGTACACATCGTGGAAAGTGTGTTGTTCTGTTTTGCGGATCGGATTACCGATTCTGATCCTGATGTTTTTATTTTTCCGGTGAAACAGGTTAGAGGGAAGACGGATGTTTTTCAAAGCGGGATGTATTCTGCCAATTACCTGAAAAATCCGGCTGTTGTTCATCTGGAACAGGAGTGGCACTACCGGAACTTCCATTTTTTTGATGAAGCGGATCACCGGGAATTTCCACATCTTATCGGTTCCGAGGCGGTAATGCTCCCAGGAAGTGGTTTCTTCAGCAGGAAAAATGCACAACAAACCACCATTCCGGAGATGTTCCTCAGATTCATCCATTCCGGGGAAATGGATCTCCCCTGGTTCGGCATCATAATCCACGGGCCGTGTATCAATGAAATAGTCAGAAACCTGTTCAATCCTTTTCAGCATATAGGCAGCCAGGATTTTAATATCCTTACGCACAGAAGAGAGGAGTTGGATCAACAACAAGCCATCAAGACCACCCAAGGGATGATTGGCTACAATAATCACAGGACCAGTGACCGGAATACGCTTTAATTCATGAGGATCCACTTCTGTTTTCAGCTCCAACAGGCGAATCAGTTCTTCCACAAATTCAATCCCACTGTTTTTATCAATCTTCGAATACACTTTGTTGAGTTTATGGAACCTTAGAAGATGCATGAGAACCCAGGCAAACAGTTCTCCGCCAAAATAGTTCAGTTCGGGGTTAGCTTTAATGAGGTCTCTGGGTTTTATCGGATCCATCCGTTTCAGATTAGTTTAGTTCAGTTTCGGGAAAAATGGAACAGCAAGGCTCTGTTTTCAGCGTTTCCATCGTCCGTTCAGAATATGAAAATAAGGATTATTTCAGGGTTTGGTGATTTTATTAACGTTTTTTAGTAATTTCCGCAATTGAGGAATGAACGGGAAAAATGGATACAAGTGATTGGCTGCCAGTTAGCCGAAAAGAGATGGAAGAGAGGGGTTGGGAAACAGCCGATGTCATTCTGATATCAGGAGATGCCTATGTGGACCATCCCTCCTTCGGTACAGCCGTCATCGGCCGGGTGATGGAGAGCGCCGGGATCAGGGTGGCCATTGTGCCGCAGCCCAACTGGCAGGATGACCTGCGCGATTTCAAAAAACTGGGTAAGCCCAATCTCTTTTTTGCGGTCACCGGAGGATGCATGGATCCGATGGTCAATCATTACACTGCCGGGAGACGCCGCCGATCGGATGATGCCTACACCGCGGGAGGAGTTGCAGGTCGCCGTCCCGACCGGGCCACGGTTGTCTACACCCAAATCCTGAAAAAACTGTACCCCGATATCCCGGTTGTCATTGGTGGCATAGAATCCTCCCTGCGCAGGTTGACCCATTATGATTACTGGTCCGACAGGCTCTTCCCATCCATCCTCATTGATTCAGGCGCCGACCTGCTCTTTTACGGAATGGGGGAAAAATCCATCACAGAATTCCTGCGGTTGGTACAACAGGGTGTAAATATCCGGAAACTGACCAACATCCCGCAAACAGCCTTTCTGACCCAGCCGGGAAAACCTTATGCCACTTTGCCCCATTGGGAAGAACTTCTGTTGGCCTCCCATGAAACCTGCCTGGCCGACAAGAAAAGCTATGCCTCCAATTTCCGGCATATTGAGGAGGAATCCAACAAACAGGAAGCGAGAAAACTGATCCAGCCAACGGGAGACCAATGGGTAGTGGTCAATCCTCCCTGGCCTCCCATGAGTGAAGCAGAATTGGACCGCGTCTTTGATCTTCCCTACACCCGTTTGCCCCACCCTAAATACAAAGGGAAAGGAGTTATCCCGGCCTATGAGATGATCCGGCATTCCATTACCCTGCACCGCGGATGTTTCGGGGGTTGCACCTTTTGCACCATTTCCGCACACCAGGGCAAATTTATCGCCAGCCGCTCCCCGCAATCGATTCTGAAAGAAGTGGAGAAAGTCACACAAATGGAGGATTTCAGGGGGTACATCTCAGATATTGGCGGCCCCTCGGCCAACATGTATAAGATGAAAGGTACCCGGCCTGAGGTTTGCAGAAAGTGCAAAAAACCTTCCTGCATCTTCCCTGAAATATGCAAAATTCTGGATACCAATCACCAGCCGTTGATCGATTTATACCGTCAGGTCAGAAATCACCCAAAAGTAAAGAAGGCATTTGTCAGCAGCGGCCTCCGGTACGACATGTTTCTGAAGCCCTCCGGAAACGCTGAAACAGATAAAATCAACAAACAATATCTCCGGGAAGTGATCCGGCACCATGTCTCCGGAAGACTGAAAGTAGCCCCGGAACATACGGCTGCACATGTGCTGGAACTGATGAGAAAACCCTCTTTTGAACTGTTCCGTGAATTTAAGAAGGAGTTTGACTGCATCAACCGTGAAGAAAAACTGAATCAGCAGCTGATCCCCTATTTCATTGCCAGTCACCCCGGATGCACTCCCGAAGACATGGCCAACCTGGCGCTGGAGACCAAGCAGTTGGACTTCAAGCTGGAACAGGTTCAGGATTTCACCCCTACCCCGATGACACTGGCCACGGAGACCTATTATTCAGGGTATCACCCCTACACGCTCGATAAGGTGGTTTCGGCACGGAGTTTGGAGGAGCGGCAGGGCCAGCGCCGGTTTTTCTTCTGGTACAAGCAGGAATACCGGAAAAGCATCATTCAGGAACTGAGAAAGATGGGAAGAAACGACCTGGTCGGGAAATTCTTTCCGCAAAACAGGCAAGGAACAATTAACCAAAATTATTAATACCAACAACATGAAGACTTTTCGATTGATTTTTTTGGCAGGACTGGTTTTCACACTGGCATCCTGCTCAGAGCTGAGCAAGCTGGCCAACAGCACGCTCTCCAACCGTCCGCTGACTTCTGAGGAAATAGTGGCAGGATTGAAACAGGCTTTACAGGTCGGATCCGACAGTTCGGTCGTCCGGTTGTCAAAAGTGAATGGTTATTTTGGTGATGCTATGGTAAAGATTTTACTTCCTCCGGAAGCGAATGTCATCACCCAGAACCTTTCCAAACTTCCAGGCGGGGAAAACCTGGTCAATGAAGTGATCCTGCGCATCAACCGGGCAGCAGAAGATGCAGCCAAAGAAGCAGGCCCTATTTTTCTCGGAGCGATCACCAGCATGACCATTCCTGATGGTCTGGCCATCCTGAAAGGCAATGAGACAGCGGCCACCACCTATTTGAAGACCAATACGTCGCAGCAGTTGTTCCAGTTGTATCAGCCCAAGATCAAAGTCTCCCTGGAAAAGAAGCTGATCGGGAATGTATCTACGGCTGACAGCTGGAAAAAACTGACCACGGAATGGAACAAGGTGGCCAATTCAACAGTGGGGGTTTTGGCAGGATTGAAGCCGGTGAATGTCAACCTGGAGACCTACCTGACCCAGAAAGGATTAGATGGCATGTTCCTGAAAATCGGGGAAGAAGAGAAAAAGATCCGTACTGATGTCCGGGCCCGGGTAACCGATCTCCTGAAACGCGTTTTCGGCAGCCAACCCCAGTCTTAAGACTGGGGATAGCTCCCTAGCTTCGCTCCGGCCATTGGGCCTTCATTGAAGAGCAGATCGAGGATGCTTAGTCCTGGGATAAATGGATATTTATCATGAAATACCTGGGTATATTCTTGTTGGACATATCCGGGAATCCATTGATCACAGCTTACTTTTGGCGTGATTGCCTCCCTGAAATTATCAAAACGGCCAGGTATAGCTTCAAAACCTGCTGTCAGCCGGATTTCCTTGTTTATCCTGAGCAAACCGAGAATAGTCTGCAACCAGTCAAGGTTGAAATCAAACAGAAATTCCCATTTCCGGAAATAAAACGGTCTGATTTCCTCTTCTACATCCCGGAACCAGGGGGAATTGTTGTAGGCAGCCAGCAGTGATCGCCAGTGGTTGCGCTGCCATTCCGTATGATAAGCGATGCGCACCTCCCGGATGGGCTGGCCCAGAGTACGTCCTTTCTCCACAGGAATGACCAGATCAGCTTTTCCGTTGGGGCCCAGGATGGAACAGCGGTTTCGGAAGGTTTGCTTTATGAAATGTTCATGCTGGTCGATGAAGACCTCGTCATGGGAAACCACAAGACTGAACCAGGCTGCCGGCGGGCAACAGGCAGAAGAAAGCAGAAGAGGCTGCATTTTTTTTTATTCCTTGAACAACCTTCCGGCGATGTTTTTTCTGGCCAGATCGACCTCCTGCTCATCTTCTTCATCGTCGAAAGGCACTCCTTCAGGATCTCTGACCGGTCTCTCCCTGACCGGTTTTTCCCGGGATTCTTCCAGTTCTTCTTTCTCTTTCCGGGTTTTGGTCAACTCACTCTTCAACTTCCAGATTTTGGGAATGAGCAACAAATAAGGGATCAGGTAACCAAACAGGATGGTGATTACCAGCATCAGTGCTACCGGTATTTCCCGGATGGTCCAGAAAAAAACTTTCAGCGTGACTTTTTCCTGATTCTGCAAGGTAAAGATCACCAAAAGCACAGCCAGAACCAGGATGACAACCAGTTGTGGATTGGCGCCGCTTTTCTTAACGGGAGTCTGGTTTTCCATAAGTTGATATTATATTTCAAAACAAAGGCCTGACCTGATGGCCAGGCCTTTGTAGTTAATGGATCGAGCGGAACAACCGGTTAAAACGGATCTTGGAAAGGAATTTCTTGTCCTTATCCATTGATAACCAGATGAAAGAAGCTTTGCCGACCACATGGTCTTCAGGAACAAAGCCCCAGTAGCGGGAGTCCGCAGAATTGTGGCGGTTGTCGCCCATCATCCAGTAGTAATCCATTTTGAAGGTATAACTGGTTGCCGGCTGACCATTGATTTTAATCACATTGTCCTTCACTTCCAGGTCATTGTTCTCATAAATATCAATGATCCTGCGGTACAACGGAAGATTATCCATGGTCAGCGAAATACTTTCACCCTTCTTTGGTACTTTCAGCGGGCCAAAATTATCCACATTCCAGGCGAAACGGCTGTCGGAAGGGAAAATCGCGGAATCCCACCGTCCGGGCTCATCCAGCAACTTGTCCACACCGGTCACATTGGTAAATTTCTTCATTTCCCCCGTCATTTTGTCGGTCATAGGGAAAATGTACTGCAAGGAGTTGTATTCCTGCCTGTCGTCGTTTGCAATTCCCAGGCGGTCAAGGGCTTTAGGGTTAAAGGTACTGTTCAGCCTTACCAGGTAGTTGTATTGCATTCCGGGAAAATGTTGCTGCTCTTTGCCATTGACAAAAAGTACACCTTTCCTGATTTCGAATTCATCCCCTGGAATGGCCACGCAACGTTTGATGTAATTTTCCCGCTTATCGACAGGACGAGCGATGATCTCCCCGAAATTGGCTTTGTCACTCCATAACCGGTCACGCCCGTAACTTCTGGTCAACTGGTAATAACTTTGGTTCTGAACCTTGAAAGCCACCGTATCGCCTTCCGGGAAATGGAAGACCACAATATCGTTGTTTTTGATTTTTCCCCACCCTGCCATTCTCTTATACGGTCTTTTTATCCATTCCACATACGACTTGCTGGTTGTGAGAGGCAAGGTATTGTGGACAAATGGAAAACTCAGGGGCGTATTGGGAGTCTTAGGGCCATAAGCTGTTTTGCTGACAAAGAGATAGTCGCCTACCAGCATTGATTTTTCCATTGATGAGGTCGGGATGGTATAGGCTTCTATGAAAAACATGCGGATAAAAGAAGCGGCGATTACTGCAAAAATGATGGCATCAACCCATTCCACCACTTTAGTCTGTTTACCTCCGGGAGGATTTTTTTTCTTCCAAAAGGCCCAGTGCACTTTTTGGGTGATGTAAATGTCATAAATTACCCCCAGCCCGATTAACCACCAGAAGTTCTTCAGCCAGATTACCCAAAGTGTGTACAAAAGGGCAACAACGGCAAACTTAAACCATTTGTTCGAAAAGAATTCTTTCATGGATTGTGTATGTTTTTAAATATTCAGCATCTCTTTCATGGAGAGGATTCCTTTGTGGTTCAGGCTGTATTCGGCAGCCATCACGGCTCCAAGGGCCATTCCCTTCCTGCTTTTTGAAATATGCGTGATTTGGATGGTATCGACTGCCGACTCCCAGTTGATGGTGTGAATGCCAGGAACATTTTCAATTCTTTCAGAAAGAATCCCTATCTCCTCCGCACTGGTATTCAGATCATTTCTCCAGCTTTTCTTTTCAGGAATCATGCTGATCAGGTCTTCGGCCAGTGTGATGGCTGTTCCACTGGGCGCATCCAGCTTTTGGGTATGGTGAACCTCTTTCATGCTGAGCGCATAACCCGGATGATCGCTCATGATCTCCGCCAGTTTGCGGTTCAGTTCAAAAAAAAGGTTTACCCCAATCGAAAAATTGGTAGTATGAAAAAAGGTCCCATTTTTTTCCCGGCATTTTTCCAACACCAGCTCTCTGGAATCCAGCCAGCCGGTTGTTCCGCTCACCACCGGCACCCCGGCTTCAAAACAAGCGAGGTAATTCTTTACTGCTGCATCCGGCGTGGTAAATTCTATCACCACATCACATCGTTTCAGGTTTTCCGGTGTCAGTTCATCCAGGTTGTCCACATCAAAGATCAAGGGGGCGGAATGACCACGTTCCAGGAGGATCTTTTCGATCTCCTTCCCCATTTTGCCGTAACCAATTAATCCTGCTTTCATACTGTTTTTTCAGAACGCAAAGATATAATAATCACCGGAAAGTATGATCTGCAGGATTGGTTCACATTCCATTTTAGGTGAACGGCAGGAATTTAACGGTAAAACAAAGTTGTTCCATGGGAAATACACCTTCCAAATGTTATTTTTGTGCCGCATTAAAGCATGAACAACATCCGACTTATAGCAACCGACCTGGATGGAACGTTCCTGAAGAACGATAAGTCCATCAGCCCTTCCAACCTGGAAACCCTTCGCTGGTTGGGTGAAACAGGTATTGTACGGGTTGCTGCTACCGGCCGTAACATGATGAAAGTCAGGGAAGTTATTCCTGAACATGTTCCGTTTGACTTTGTGGTATACTCCTCCGGATCGGGGGTATACGATTTCAGGGAAAACAGGCATATTGAAACAACCAGTATTCCGGCAGTTACAGCAAATTTGCTGATCCGTTTTTTCCTTTCCGAGGACCTGAACTTTCATGCATTTTATCCGGCCCCGGATAACCACCTGCACTGGGTTCACAGGGGCAGTAAATTCTGCGAAGAATTTGAGCGGTATCACCAGCGCCACTTTATGTATGCGGAACCTTTGTCCGCTGAAGGAATAATCCCCTCCGGGCTGAGTCAGTTCCTCCTGGTATTCCCCGGGGATGAACAGACATTCTTCCGCATGAAGGAACGCATTGAAGCCATCACCGACGA
>Ga0116171_10005224_pt1 | contig 11450 bp, 14 predicted proteins | sample AD_JPNHW2_MetaG_FD_89798 | JGI IMG/M metagenome (GOLD analysis project Ga0116171, IMG submission 89798) | Active sludge microbial communities of municipal wastewater-treating anaerobic digesters from Japan - AD_JPNHW2_MetaG | ecosystem: Engineered > Bioreactor > Anaerobic > Digestate | place...
AAAGTACCGGCATAAATTACGGTAAAAACATCGTTGAAATGGTTGTTTGGAACCTGATCGTGATCATAGCCATTTCTGATTTCGGCAAACAGGTCTATATTTTTCAGTACAACCTTAAACTTATCCAAAATCGGCTTGCTGACAGTTGTCACCATGTTCGCCCTGCTATTAATCCATTGTTCGACCTTGCGATAATAATCGTTCACTGAAGAAGAATTCAGCGTATTAAAACTCATCTCATCGCGCATATCGGTCACCCAGAAGATTTTGGGCTTATCTTTCAGAAAATTATAAGAAGCTGCATGGGAGGCTGCCGGGAAAAACGAGCTAATCACAACATCTATAGGTTTTCCAGCATGTACCTGTTCCAGTTTTTTTTCTGTATTTTTTTGCCAGCCGCGGTATTCGTCTTTTATGAAATATCGTATACAGACATTCCATAGGACCTTAGAATAATGAAGAAACTTGGTATCGCTGGTTTGTGTTTTAATAAATTTCAGAAATGCCTTATTGGACACGCGATAAACATCACATAACTCCGAATTAGCGCTAGTTTCCGTATTATTTTCAGCGATTGTAAAAACCGAGATATCTGTTTCTTCAGTCTTCAGGTATTTTGCGAACGCAGCGATACGGTTCACGGCAACGCCTGTCTGGGGCGGAAACCACGGAGCAACAATAGCAATATGTATTTTATTTTTTTGCATCGGGTAAATTTGCTGCTTTTTGCTTTTTCTCACACAAGAATCTTATCAAACAATGTAATGAAATCAAAACTAGTGTAAATCCAAGATATTCATGAAAAAAATTCTCATCCGGATTCATTTCAGTAGGTGTATAAACATATTTAGAAATTAATATGCCAACAAAAATCAAAAACAGAAAAAACAAAATGGAAAGCCAGGTATTTAAATTCCTGATGCCGGTTTTAATAAACCGAAATTCAGTTAAAACAACCTTGCCAAGTATCGGCCATATAAAGACCAATGGCAACGCGAATAATCTTGTTTCTCTGGCTTTTGTCGACAATAGTACTATGACAGAATTTAAAATAAGTGCAAAAATAAATGATTTAATAAGCCTGCCTTCCAAAAATGTATTTTCCAAATCTTTTACATACCACAAAATTAAATATAACTGAAGCCCGATTGCAAAAAACAAAGAAGTAACTGATTCAACAGCATAGTCGGTATTCTGAAAATTAAAATGGAAATAATATAAACGATTTAAGAGATCACTCTTTGATTTTTCCCCAACTTCATAATATGTCAAATAGAAATACAGAAATACCATATGGAAAAAAACAGGAATCGAAATGATGATGATTTTTTTTAAATATCTCCAATTTAAGTATGATATAAATTTTTTATTCTCAGGCAGTAAAAAGAAAATTACCGAAGGCAATAGCAATACGCTACTTTCTCTTGTTATCATTGCTAATGATAATGCAATAATAGAAATTATCCATTTTTTATTTAATAAACCCAAAAAGGCAATGAAGATAAAAATGTATTGTAATGGTTCATCATAAGAGTAATTTGAACGAAAAAAAGAAAATAATACCGAAAAGCTCAGAAAAAAACAAACAGTACTTAGCACTGCTTCTTTCTGATTATGCCCAGCAGCCAATGAAACAAAACAAATGAGGATACCAGCTATAAAAAGCATGAAGAAATTAATAATGGTAAATGCCCAGCCAAAATTTAATGAAGTTATTTTTGAAAATTCTTCAATAAGAAAAGTCGTTAGAGGGCGCCTGGCAAAAGCCGGTTCCGTTTTATGAACATCAATAACAGAAGTTAAATACTCATTCGAGATGATTTTATGATCACGGTTAATTTCCTCAGTCCTGAAATTTATCATACTGTTTGAACGCGGAATTATATGAACCGTAAAACAAGTAACAGCGCATATAAGGCTTGTAATGAAGGCTAATGATATATTATTTACGAAAAGTTTTTTCAACAGATTATTTTTTCGATAAATGAACTTAAAATTTTGCCCGGATTAAAATTCTGCCTTATCAAGGTTTCCGCATCATGATTTCTATCATGATTTCGGTTAGTAAACAATCTGGAAATTTCAACAATTTTAGTTGCCAATTCATCTGAATTGCCCGAAACATAATGACAATATTCCATAGGATAATTCCAGATTACTTCACTCCCGTTGCCTAAGGCTTCAAGTACACTCATTGAGTATCCATCATGCATGGCAAGCCTGATATAAATCGCATGGTTTGATATCTCCTTATTATAGTCTGCCGATGTCATCCATCCTTTATAAAAAACATTGTCAATTTTTTCAAAGCCTGAGCCATCCGTACCATAAACAAACAACTTTGTAACGGGCAATTTTTTAAAAGCTCCTAATAATTTATCAAGCCCGTAGAAGATTTCTTTGCCTTTGGGAACATAGCTGTAAGCATTGATTTCACTATATTTTTCATCACGTTGGGCACTGACCACACTTTTAAAAAATAAGATTTCGGCTGGGATATGAATTGCTGAAAGTTCTTCAGCCAGCCATACTGCATCTGTATAATGAGTAGCGTAACGGATATATTTTAATAAAATCGTATTGGTTTCAAACCTTTCTTTAGCTAACATGACATCGGTTCCCTGCCACAACATCACCAGTTTTTTCCTGAAACGCAAAACCCAGTCCATACTGCCGCTGCGATCGGATACCCCATTTAATGATATAACCCTGTCAGCAAAAGGAAGCCTCAGCAGAAACCGTACCCGGTCTTTCCGCGAATAATAAGTATTATAAAAATAATATTTATTATTCTGATCAAAGGAAGATAATTCTTCACAAAGCCGCCTGGCAAACAATGGAAGTCCTGTCAGAATTATGTTCATATCAGTTTTTTATCAATAAGTGCCGGTACCAAAAAAGTAAAAATAAATAATAAGCAGCCATTAAGCAAGTGTAAATCCCCAGGGCGTATTCAAAAGAGAGACTTATCCATGATGATACGATTAGCGAACCCAGGCATACGGTATAGCCAACAAGAGTGATAAGAAATGCATTTCTCTGTTTTTTAAAAATAAGCGGCGTGGCCGAAAGCGGTGAAGCTAGAAAGTTAAAGAACAAGGCGGGCATGAGTATCCGCGCATATTTGCCGGCTTCTGTCCATTGAGGTCCGAGATAAAGTGTAAACAACTGCTCTCCCCAAAGCGTGATTATCAATGTCATAGGCACAGCAAACAACAGGCATATTTTAATAGTCTGCTGAAAAACCGGTATAGCTTTCTGCTCGTTGTTGATTCTTTCGGTGGCATCGCGATAATATACCTGCGACACAGCTCCTGCCACTAACTGTATGGGAGCAATCAGGTAACGGTAACTGAGCGAAAACAACCCGAGGGTAATCATGCCGTATTCCCTTGTTATTATTCCTATCAGAAGAAATTGCCCTGCAAAAAAATCGGTAAAGGCATGCAGGGAGTTTATCATCGGAAAATTTTTGTATTCCCTGGCCGTGCTTTTCATTTCTGCAGCATTGAACTTCATCAATCCCTGCCGGTAATTATAGGTTTTATAAAGAAGTATGAAAAGCGAAATCAGTTGGCCAATCATCCATCCTATAATAAGTCCTACTACACCAGCAATGAGATAGCCAAAAACAACATATGCAATGTTTCCAAACAAGGATTGAGAAATCTTACTCAGCGAAATATTTTTAAACTCCTTTTGCCGAACCAGCCAGTTGTACAAAATATTATACCCGGCCAATCCTGCAATAGCAATAGGTACGTAAATAATGTACCCGCTGAGTTTATCGGTTTTGTACAATACGCTAATTTGCTCTTTGAAGAAATACAGGACAAAAGATAAAAGAGTTACTGCAATCATAATGATTACAGATAGGTTAAACAAGGTAACCCCTTTCTTTTCTTCTTTTGGCAATATTATAGCGAGTTCATAACGCCCTGTAGCAATAACTGCAAACAAACCGGCCAATACCAAAAAATTGGTCTGCACTGCAAAATCTTCGGGACTGTATAGCCTGGCAACAAAAGGAGCCAGCACGAAAGGTATCAGTTGGCTCACGGCATTGCCTGAAAACAAAACCATGAAATTCCGGTAAAAAGGCTTCGAAAAAATATTTTTTATACGTTTTATCATGCGCCGGAAAATTCATTTTTATAAAACACCAGGATCAGCGCAGTGAAAATCCAGTTTATATCCAGCAACAGAAATGCAGAAGGCAAGTTACTGACAATAAAAAACACAATAATACTCATTAAAAAAAACAGTGTCAGGTTTTTGTCATTTCTGAATTTTGAAGCAGCCCGTAAGAAAATAAAACCAAAAACTGCGATATAGCAAATAAAAATAATTACACCGTATTGTGAAAGTATTTCAATCAACCATGCATGAGCGCTTAATTGAGTACCCACATCAACAGGGACTTTTTTAATGCGATGATAACTTATAAACTGCCCGGGGCCAACGCCTAAAAATCTACTTTGCTTAAACAAGTAAAGGCCATTTTTGATAAGACCTAAGCGGATGTTGCCCGACTCCCCTTTTGAGTTTTTATATGCAGCAATCTTCGCCATAAGAGTATCTTCAGAGTATGAATTTTTAAGATCCTTGATACTGCATATCTTAAGTGTGGAATCAGTTTGCAGGCATGTCAATTCATTTAACTGGTATTTTTCTCCGTTTTGCCATACCGGCCCATAAAACAACGGTTTCCACAAAAAACAAAGAATGGCAAAGGCCAATGCAAGTGCATAAAAAACAATTTTTATTTTTGGACGGAAAGCAAACAGTACCACTATTATCATCAGGTAAGACGAATACTTTCCAAAACGTGCATCCGCAACATATGAGAAAAAGAAAACCAGCAAAACGATAGTAATCAACGCCCAGATATTTCTCCTTATGCTTTCATGAAATAACATAATCAAAAGTGAAAAAAGAAAATAATATACGATAAAATTGTTCGGGTTATCGTAAACAAAAAACGGCGCGTAAGTAACATTGGAAACAGGTTCATTTAGTATTTTCAATGTGCGCATGCCTGCAATATGGATTCCCGAAAAAAACTCAAAAAACCCGATGACCGTGAAGATAACAAACAAGACCAGCGAGAGATCGGCTATATTTTTCCTGAACTTTTCCCAACCAAGTATCTTCACAGATAAAAATACGAGGTAAATGGTCAGTGCGAACATAAATAGGCTCCTCAGATCGAAAATGGCATCATGAAAATTTATCACCGGTAAAATTACCAGCCGGGCCAAAGCATATATAAGCCAAACGGCCCAAAAAGCCAGAATCATCATATAGAACTTGTCTAACTTATAAGGTTTGAAGAACAGCGTTAGGATAAATAATATTCCAGACACGAACAAGGAAGGATAGATCGTAAAAAAACCCAGCGATAATGTCAGGAACCCAGCGCCAAAAGGAAAGCACAAAAACCAAAGCTGAAAAACCCTTTCGAAAACTTTTTCAGAAGTAAAACTTTTTATCTTACCCATTTGAATATTGTTTTCAGAATTATTTTTACATCAAGACACATATTTTTGTTATCTATATAAATAAGATTGAGTCTCAATTTTCGCGGCATTATAGTCTTAATATAAACTTCTTCAAAATTTTCGTATCGCGCCATAAGCTTATTTTCATTATAATATAACAAAGAGGCATAATCAGTAAGGCCGGGCTTTACCGACAGGACCTTTTTTTGTTCAACGGTATACATATCAACATATTTACGCACTTCGGGGCGCGGGCCGACAAAACTCATTTTCCCAGATAAAATATTAAACAGTTGAGGTAATTCATCAATTTTATATGCTCTGAGAATACGACCTACTGGGGTAATCCGTTTATCATCATCGCCAACAGTAAGTAATCCCTTTTGGTCAGCATTTTTATACATTGTCCTTATTTTATAGAGCTTGAAATCAATACCATTTCGCCCCACCCTTTTCTGAAAATATAAAAATCCTCCCCTGCTTTCAATAACCACAAGAAAAAATAAAATCAGCAGCAAGGGCAAAACGACTAGTATACCGGTAACTGAAAAAAAAATATCAAAAATCCGTTTACCCATCAACTCTGGTTTTTTCAACAGCAAATATAAGTGTTTCTATTACTTCACTGACCTGCTCTTCGGTCATATTATAAAAAACCGGCAGCGAAATTTCGCAGGAATAATGTTTAAAGGCATTCGGAAAATCAGACATCTTATATCCTTTCTTTTTGTAATAAGTCAGCAGCGGCAGCGGCTGAAAATGAACATTTACAAAAACCTCTTTTTCAAACATAATGTCAATAATTCTATCTCGTTGTGCTTCGTCTGCATCTTTTATTTTCAGATTGTAAACATGAAACGAAGCCTTTTTATTCTCTGATTCGTGTTCGGGAATCACTGCCCAATCATAAGGTTTCAAAGCATCAGAATACCTCTTGAAAATTTGCCTGCGTTTCTGCATTATTTGTTCATATTCTTTTAACTGCGATACGCCAATAGCCGCAAGAATATCGGTCATATTCATTTTATAGCCGGCTTCCAGCACATCATAACGCCAGCCCTTTTTTGTGGTTTTTGCCAGGGCATCTTTGCTTTGGCCATGCAAACTGGAAATATTAAGTTGCTTGTATATTGCATCGCAGTCAAAAGGCTCCGGAAGATTTAATGCGATAGCGCCGCCTTCGGAGGTTGTCAGGTTTTTTACCGCATGAAACGAAAAAACGGATACATCTGTCAGTGAACCGGTCTTTTTGCCACAATATATGGCGCCCACCGAATGGGCTGCATCGGACATCACCAAAATGCGTCCCAGCATCCGCTGAACCTCATTTTTATGCCGGAACATTTTTCTTATGGAAGAATCCCTGACCAAAGTATTGATCTCATTGTAATCACAAGGAATGCCGAAAACGTCAACCGGAACAATTACTTTTGTCCTTTCGGTTATTGCCCTACGAATCCCGTCAACAGAAATATTAAAATCATTACTATTTGTATCCACCATAACGGGAATAGCCCCGCAATGCGCTACAACGTTGGCTGTGGCGCAATAAGTATAGGCAGGGATAATAACTTCATCGCCGGCTCCAACCCCGTACCAGCGCAATATCAGCTCCAGCCCTGCTGTGGCGGAATTAAGGCACAGCGTTTTTTTATTACCGCAATATTCCGTTAACTGCTGTTCAAATTTTTTTGTTACAGGCCCTGTCGTAATCCAGCCCGACCGTAGTACTTCTTCCACTGCTCTGATGGCATCTTCACTGATATATGGAGGCGAAAAAGGAATCATAGAAATCTGTTTATTAAATTGTTTTTATTTGATTTTAATCGTACCGCAAAGATAGCATTATTCACATTCGTATCAGATTTGTCGGATATGAACAGGTAAAAACAAAATTACAATATCCCAATAATTACTATTTTTACAATTCAGTAATCGCATCATGAATATTTTTCTGACAGGATTTATGGGCAGCGGCAAAACCAGTACAGGCAAAATGCTGGCTGAAAAATTCTCCTTTACCTTTATCGACATGGATGAAATGATAGAAAAGAAGTATGGAAAAACAATAAAAGACATTTTTTATCAATGGGGCGAAACAGAATTCAGGGAAATCGAAAAAAATGTATTAAACAACATTATTCAAAACCATGAAAAAACCGTTGTGGCAACCGGAGGAGGCACCCCTTGTTTTTTCGACAACATGAAAAATATGAACAAAAATGGTATTACGATTTATTTAAAAGTAACGCCGGAAAAGCTTTTTGAACGTTTATTGAATGATAACCAGGGCCGTCCTGTGCTGGCCGGCAAAAAAAAACTTTCAGCATCCATTGTTGAATTGCTTGCAGAACGCGAAAAGTTTTATAACAAAGCAAAATTCATTGTCGAAGTTCAAGACCATGATACAATACCTCAAATTATTGAAAAAATACAAAAAATATTAAAAACAACCCGTGATGGAAACTAAAATGAAAGCCTTGTTGATTGGAGCCAGCGGACTAACCGGCACACAATGCCTGGAAAAGCTGCTTAATGATGATGACTATGCCAAAGTAGAGATTTGGGTACGCCGGTCTGTTGGTAAAGCACATCCCCGCCTGATCGAAAAAATCATAGATTTTGATGCACTCAAAAACAATACGGTTACCGATGCCCAACACGTTTTTTGTTGCCTTGGCACCACCATAAAAAAAGCCGGAAGCCAGGAAAATTTTTATAAGGCTGACCATGATTACGTGGTTACGGTAGCTGAAATTGCCGCCCGGTCAGGGGCAGAAAAATTTTTATACATTTCATCCATTGGTGCTGATAGTAAATCGAAGAACTTTTATCTTCGCACTAAAGGCAAGGTGGAGGACGATCTGAAAAATACTTTTAAAAACGGCCTGGTAATTTTCAGGCCCTCGATGCTGATGGGCAAAAGACAGGAATTCCGCTTCGGTGAGCTGGTGGGCAAAGGGTTTATGAAAATTTTTGGCTTTTTATTTATCGGAAAAATGAAAAAATTCCGGGGCATAGAAGCATCAACGGTAGCAGGGGCCATGATCCGCTCAGCAAAATCAGGAAGAACAGGAATAGATATTATAGAATCTGACATAATTTTTGAAATTGTAAACAATCAGTAAAAATGAAATCGATCTTCCAATACCTTATTACCGAAGCAACAAAATACAATATCCGCCGAAAAAAAATAAAGCCTACTCCTTCACTGTATAAGAAAGAGAAAAAAAATGCAGGAATAGAAATCCATGAATTACAGAAAAGCATGTTTTTTATTATTATTGGCGTGGTGTCAGCCAGTTTCGGGTTAAAAAGCTTTCTGCTCCCCATCTCATTTATTGATGGTGGCGTGACTGGCATATCACTAATTGCCGCAAAATTATCAGGCTTGCCCTTATCTGTGCTTTTGGTTGCTATAAATCTTCCATTCCTAGTGCTGGGGCTATCATCTGTTAGCAGGCAATTCGCCATACGAAGTATTATCGCAATCATTTTGCTTGCTCTTGCCGTAGAGTTTATTCCTTACCCCGATGTGACTGAAGATAAATTGCTGGTTGCCCTGTTCGGAGGTTTTTTTCTGGGTCTTGGCATTGGTTTGGCCATACGAGGAGGATCGGTACTCGACGGCACCGAAGTACTTGCCGTGTACCTGAGCCGCAAGGTTTCCCTTAGCATCGGGGACATCATCCTGGTATTCAACATCCTTATTTTTTCAGTTGCTGCATGGGTATTTAAGGTCGAAATAGCTCTTTATGCTATTCTTACCTATTTTGCAGCATCCAAAACGGTAGACTTTATTGTAGACGGCATCGAGGAATATATTGGCGTGACCATTATTTCTGATTTCAGCGAGGACATCAGGCTGGCGATCATAGAAAACGTTGGCAGGGGCTGCACACTATATTATGGTAAAAAAGGATATGCCCCGCGCGGCCAGACACTAAAAAAAACGGATATTGTTTATACTTTAGTGACCCGGCTCGAACTTACAAAACTGCAAACCGAAGTGGATAAAATCGATAAAGACGCATTTATCATCATGAACCCTATCAAAGATGCCAAAGGCGGGATGATCAAGAAAAGGCCTCTGAAAAAGATTAAGAATTAGGGAAATAAGCAGGACAGAACAGAAAAAGCCGGTATTTTTGTAACATGAACAAAATCATCGGTAATAATTTTTCAAATCTTTTTATTAATTTTGAAAGATAAATAATGGTTATCAGGCTCACGCTCACACTAATAATTGCATTTTTATGCAGCGCTGTATCGGCACAACACACAGATGAAGCAAAGTTCAGCGCTAAGGAACAGCAGAAATGGCTAAAAAAATCCGCATCCGAAATGGCTCGGTTTATTCCTGACAGTTCCCCCGGGCCGATAATCCCGCATATTACCGAAACGGACGATTTTTATCAGATTACATACAGGCTGGAAGGAAAAGGCTGGATCAACTTTGCAAACGGAGCATGGATTTATATGATTTCTTCTTCAGCGCATACAAATCCTGAAGTTGGAGACATCACCCTTGCCATGGATGATAAAAAACATTTTTATATAAACAAAAGCCATGTCTGCGGTGGGATTGTCCATTTTCAATGCAGAAAAAGAATTATCCTAAAATCCCCTAATGATTTTTTCAATAACTTTGAAAGCGATACAGATAACATACCGTGGGCACCTGTTAACATTAAATTAAAAAAACAGAAATAATTTAAAACCACATCAAATGAAAAAAGTAGCTATTATACTTTGTTTGCTGCTCGCAGTCATCTCCTCACAATCATATTCGCAGGAAAGTAAAGACAAGGCAAAAGCACCTATCAAGCCGGCACTTCTTGTAATTGACATTCAAAACGTATACCTGCAGATGGTTCCTGAGCGGGAGAAAGAAGTGGCTTTGTATTACATTAACGGGCTAATCGAACTTTTCAGAAAACACGGCTATCCGGTTATCAGGATATACCATCACGATAAAGAATCCGGTCCTGCCCCGGGTACAGAACAATTCGAATTTCCCTCTTCCGTATTGATAAAAGCCGACGACCCGAAAATAATTAAAACTTATGGCGATGGCTTTAATAAAACCAATCTGGATAAAGTTATCAAAGAACAGGGAAGCAATACCTTATTCCTGTGTGGATTAAGCGCCGTGGGTTGTGTGCTAGCCACCTGGATAGGCGCCCAAAACAACGATTACAAAGCGTTTATGGTCAAAGATGCCATCATGAGCCACAACTCAGATTACACAAACAGCGTGGAAGATATGTTTAATGCCGTGAGTTATGATATGGTCAAACTAATACTTGAAAGTGCTGATAAATAAAATTCTGCTGCAGCAACTGTATATTAGGTCAATGCTCTGTTCCGGCACGAAAAAAAAAAGATATTTTCCTTCCTTAAAATAAACAAAGAATTGAAAACTATCGCATTGCTGTTTTACCTTCTGACTATTTCCTTAGTCATTCATGCAGCAAAAGTTGACACGCTTGTAGTGTACAGTCCTTCGATGAAAAAAAACACCAAGGCCTGTGTCGTTACTCCCGATATTTATGATAAACCCGGTAAATCTTTTCCTGTTCTGTACTTATTGCATGGCTATAGCGGAAATTATGCAACTTTTGTGAAAAATTTTCCTGTTATCACCGAAGCTGCAGACCATTATGGCATGCTGCTGGTGTGCCCGGATGGCGGAGTCTCGGGCTGGTATATGGATAGTCCTGTAGATTCCTCGATGAGGCACGAGACTTATGTTACCGAAGAATTGGTGCCTTTTATCGACAGCAGCTATACCACAATAAGAAGTCGCGAAGGCCGTGCCATAATGGGTTTAAGCATGGGTGGCCACGGAGCACTATACCTGAGTATACGGCATCAGGAAATGTTTGGTGCTGCGGGAAGCATGAGCGGGTGCCTTGACCTGAGGCCTTTTTCCACCAACTGGGACCT
>Ga0116171_10005225_pt1 | contig 11449 bp, 10 predicted proteins | sample AD_JPNHW2_MetaG_FD_89798 | JGI IMG/M metagenome (GOLD analysis project Ga0116171, IMG submission 89798) | Active sludge microbial communities of municipal wastewater-treating anaerobic digesters from Japan - AD_JPNHW2_MetaG | ecosystem: Engineered > Bioreactor > Anaerobic > Digestate | place...
CCCCAGTTTGTCAATCCGCCGCTTCAGCCCCTGTGCCCGCCGTTTGAGCGTTTCCGGCGTCAGGGCCAGCATCCGCAGGGTCGGGTTGGTCTGGGTCAGGGTTTCGGGATCGAGGAAGAGCCGCAGGGTCTGTTCCAGTACCAGGTCGGTGAGTTTTCCCACGCGCAGCATCCGCATGAGCGGGTGTTTCTTGAGCCGGGCGATCAGGTCCTTGCGCCCGATGATGATCCCCGCCTGGGGACCGCTGATGAGTTTGTCCCCGCTGAAACAGACCAGGTCGGCCCCGGCCCGGACGCTCTCCTGGACGGTCGGTTCTTTCGGCAGGCCGTAGAGCGACAGGTCCACCAGCGCCCCGCACCCCAGGTCGTCCACCACCAGCAGGTCCGGCTTTTTCTTCTTCACGGCCACCAGTTCCCCGATCGGCACGGTCTTGGTAAAACCGACGACGCGGTAATTGCTTGGATTGCACCGCAGGACCACGGCGGTGTTCTCCGTGACCGCCTGTTCGTAGTCGCGCAGGTGGGTTTTGTTGGTCGTGCCCACTTCGATCATCGTGGCGCCGCTCTGGTGGATGCAGTCGGGCAGACGGAACGCGCCCCCGATTTCAATCAACTGTCCCCGTGAGACGATCACTTCGCGCCCCTGCGCGAATACATTCAGGATCAACAGGGTGGCGGCGGCGTTGTTGATCACGAGGCAGGCCGCCTCGGCCCCGGTGAGGCGGCAGAGCAACTGTTCGGTCCGGGCGTTGCGTTTGCCCCGCTTGCCGCTCTCGATGTCCACCTGGAGGTTACAGCAGCGGTTCATGTGCGCCAGCGCGTCCACCGCCGCCTGGGGCAGCACGGCGCGGCCCAGGTTGGTGTTCAACACGATTCCCGAGGCGTTCACGACCGGCCGCAGTCGGTCGCGCTCCGTCCGTTCGAGCGTCTCGCACACACGGGCGACCTGCTGGCCGAGCGAGGGCGCGGACGCGCCGGTGGCGATCTCGCGCCGGAGGGAATCCTGCGCCTCGCGAATGGCGTCGAGCGCCTGCGCCCGCGAATAACGCCGAATGAGCGCCACAATTTCCGATTGTTCGAGGAGTACGGAAACGGCGGCCAGTTGGCTGCGCGGGTCGGGATTCGGGGACGGGGAAGGAACGGTTTCTTCCGGCATGGAGGCCTCCTGGGGGACGGTTTGAAACGCGCCGCGATCGAAGGATCACGAACGAACCGCTTTATTTAACCACGAAAGGCACGAAAGAACACGAAAACTACGGAACCTCGAAAATATTTTCGTGTGTTTCGTGCCTTTCGTGGTTCAGTGGTTCAGCGGTTTCTTTTGTTTTTCCCTGTTCCGGGACTTCGCATGAACCTTCACAGCGCCGCCAGTTCCCGCGTATATTTGCGATAGAGCCCCCGAAACTGGTGGTAGGTCAGGCCCAGCGCTTCGGCGGCCAGACGCTGGTTGAAGCGGGTCTGTTCGAGCGCCCGGCGCAGGTAGTCGAGTTCGAGGCGACGGGTCGCTTCGAGCAGATCGAGACAGTTCTGGCTCTCATCGCCCGCACGTTCTTCCATTACTTTTGCGTGTTCGGGCGCGACCGCTTTTTCGGGCGGAACGACCGACGGCGCCGGGGGAAGAGTCTCGGGCAGGGGCGCGTACGGACACCGGAAGGGGTCGAACTCGACCTGCTCGATCAGATCGTCGTTCCGGTACACGGCCCGCTCGACCACGTTCTTCAGTTCGCGCACATTGCCCGGCCAGAGGTAGCCTTGCAGGGCTTCCTGCGCTTCGTCCGAAAACATGGGCACGTCTGGCCGTCCCAGTTCGAAGGCCATGCGGGTGGCGAAGTACTGCGCCAGCACAAGGATGTCCTCGCCACGCTCCCGCAGGGGGGGGAGAAAAAGTACCTCGAAGGAGAGACGGTCGAGCAGGTCGCTCTTGAAACGCCCGGCCTGCGCCTCCCGATCCAGGTTGACGTTCGTGGCGCCAAGGATGCGCACGTCCACCTGGATGGATTGTTGTCCTCCCACCCGCTCGAACGCGCCGTACTCGACAACGCGGAGGATTTTCTCCTGAGTCTCGATCGGGATCAGAGAAATTTCGTCGAGAAAGAGGGTGCCCCCGTCCGCCGCCTCGAAGCGCCCGATGCGCCGTTTGCGCGCGCCGGTAAACGCACCTTCCTCATGGCCGAAGAGTTCCGACTCGATGAGGGAAGGCGACAGAGCCGCGCAATTGAGGGTGATAAAGGGTTGGCCCCACCGTTTCGAGAGGTAGTGGAGTCGCCGCGCCGCCATTTCCTTGCCCGTACCGCGTTCCCCGATCAGGAGCACAGAGCGCTCGATGGGGGCCGCCTGCGCCAGGCGTTCCTGAAAATCGAGGAACACGGGCGATTCCCCGATTACGTCAAATCGCCCCACCGACGAAGCGCCGTTGTCGGGCCGCGCCATTTCATAGAGAGACTTTTGTTCTGCCATGAGAGCATCCTTTCTTTTCGTCCGGGCACAAGGGCGGTGGACGGGGTGGACAAAGTGGACGAGGCGGACAATACCGCCTCCCGGCGTCCCCGCCGGCCCCGCGGTTTTGTACCGTCGGCGTCCCTGCCGACCCTGCGGTTCTGTACCGCCGGCGTCCCCGCCGGCTCACGCGGTTCTGTACCGCCGGCGTCCCCGCCGGCTCACGCGGTTCTGTACCGCCGGCGTCCTCGCCGGCCCCGCAGTTTTGTACCGTCGGCGTCCCCGCCGACTCACGCGGTTCCCAGGCCGTCCATTGGTTTGAAAACCCAACTCATGGCGAATATTGCCACATCAATCCCACCACCGTCAAGCGGAAAAACTCTCTATTTTCGCACAAGTTCTCTTTTGTCAAAGATTTGCGATTTTCATTCGGTATTGGCACACCCCGTGCTGTATATGCGGCAGACACTATCGGGCACGGCCCGGAACGGAGGAAAGGATCATGGGAATCTTCACCAGACTGCGTGACATCATCAACTCGAACCTCAACGCGATGCTCGACAAAGCCGAGGACCCGGAAAAACTGCTGCGGTTGATGCTGCGCGAGATGGAAGACACACTGATTGAACTCAAGGCCCAGTGCGCATCGGCCATGGCCCAGAGCAAAACCATCCAGCGCGCGATTGACGAGCTGCGCGACCGGGCGAACGACTGGGCGGCTAAGGCCCGCCTGGCCGTGGAAAAAGGGCGCGAGGTACTGGCCCGCGAGGCCCTGCTCGAAAAACGGCGCCTGACGGAACGCATTGATCCACAGGAAGCCCAGAAAGCGGAGTGCGAGGCTTTGATCGATAAGTATCAGGAAGACATCGCACAACTCGAGGGAAAAATCCAGTCCCTGCGCGAGCGTCAGAAGGTGCTGGTTCAGCGCTACGCCCATGCGCAGAGTAAGAAACGCGCCGAGGAGACGATCCGCTCGGCCAATGGCACCGAGACCATGAGCAAGATTGATCTCTTCGAGCGCCGGCTCGACCGGATGGAAGCCGAGGCCGAAATGGTCAACTATGGCGTCCAGCCCTCCGTCGAGCAGCAGTTCAAGGAACTCGAGTCCGATGAGGATCTGGAACGCGAACTCGAAGAGCTGCGCAAACAGGTCAAGGGCTGATCGCTCACCTGTTCCACAACACGTCACCAGCGAATAACCCCAGACAAAAAGTGCAGGGTTGTGTGAAACAGCGGACCGGAGCAGGTTTCCGGTCCGCTGCGCAAGGGGGCGGGACCGGGTCTTGCGAGGCCCGTTTCACAGCGTGCCGGGCGCGGCGCCCGAACGGGAAGGTGGGGACAAAGGCCATGAACTGGGTCCAGTGTGTTCTTCAGAGTATCAAGCGCAAGCCGTTGGTGTGGCTGCTGGCGGCGGTGGGAATCGTGGTGGTGGGGCCGGTGGTGCTGCACCTCTTCGAGGGACTGTTTGCGGTGGCGATGTGGGGCCTGCGGGTGCTGGCGTTTTGCGTTGTACTGAGCATCCCGATGCTGGTAGGATACATGCTGTTTCAAGGGTTGTTTGGAAAGCCGGAACGCGAATCGGAGCCGGAACCGCGTCCACGGGAAAGTTTCACCGGTCCTGAACCGGATCGGCTGGCTCGGCTGAAACGACGGGTGGCAGCAATGGAAACCATTCTCGATGAGAAGTTCGCCGAAATGCGGCGGAAATCCTGACCGAGAGAAACAGGCTATTCCCGGGAGGACGGGTTGAAGCCCGCCTCCCGGAAACACCCGGCGCAAGTGGAAAAAGGAGGTGTGTCATGCGGGGATCGTTCAAAGGACTCTTTATTCTGCTCGCCGTGGGAGTGGCTTTCATTATCCCTCTGTTCGTCTTGTTTTTCTTCTTTGGCATTCGAGTGGAGCGGCGCGAGGCGGTGCGGACTGATTCCGTCCAGCTTGACCCATCTTCTTATTATCCAGGTCTGGAACAGTGGGAGCAACCCGAATCGATTCAAATCGACGGGGCTGGATCGGGCTGGCAACGGGTGCCGGTGAGAGACCAGACTGGAACATCCCCCTTCACCCCCGCGCCAGTTCCGGCCCCTGTCAGAGGGGTTCTCCTGGTGATTCTCTTTCTGTGCTTGTTGGGAGGGATGTTTGTCGCCCTTCTGATCCGCGTGGCCCGTGGGGCGGGCCGTCCGGAACGACGGGGGATGGACCCGGAAATAGACATGCTGGCGGTGCGGATTCATGAGAAAGAAGAACAGTTGATGCGCCGCCTGGAGGCGCTCGAGACCCTGCTGGTCGGCGAGCTGGGCCGGGGAAGCGAAACACACCGCGGGTGAGGGAACCCGCGCGCGGGAAGGAAACGGTATCATGGAACCCCTATTGGCCATTTTTGCCCTCTTCATCTTTATCCCCCTGTTGATCTGTGTCACGATCATTGCCGCGATCAAGAAGGGGAAACAAACGACGACCTCGACCAGTTCGGCCGAGGACGCCCAGGCGATGCGGGCTTTGTGCGCGGATCAGGAACGACTGGTCAAACGGATCGAAGCGCTCGAGACCATCCTGATCGAAACCTGCCGCCAGAAACAGACCCCGCCTCCCGTCCCCCAGTCCGAACGCGACCGCTGGCTGGATAAAGAGGCTCAGATGGTGTCCCCGGTATCGTCCGAACACCGGGAACCGTTTTCCTGATGAAATAAAGCAATTCCAGAGAGATTTTTTGAAGGTTTTTCCCCCGAGAGGGAATGTTTCTGAAAGGTTTTTCCAATGGTGAATACAATCCCACACTTCATTTTCCTGTTCATGGCGATCCCGCTGGTGGTGATTATCGGTTTCTTTGTCATCATCGCGCTGGTGATCCTGAAATCCGGCAAAGGAAACGAAACCCGCCGCGAGGAAATGGGACGCGAGGCGGAATCGGTTCGGCAACTGTACACCGACCTGGAACGGATGGAAAAACGCATCGAATCGCTCGAAACAATTCTGGTGGATGAATTCAAGCGCGACAAGAGCGCCGCAGGTCCGGGCGCGTCTGGAAAGGCGGAATAGAATCATGGCAACCAATGGCAATACAGGCGCCGGCCGCGGGCTTTACCGCTCACGTCATGGGGTGATCGCAGGAGTATGCCGCGGCGTGGCGGAGCATCTCGACCTCTCGGTTTTCTGGTTCCGGGTGATTGTGGTTCTCGTGGTTTTCTTCACGGTGACGTTTCCGATCGCAATCGTTCTCTACGTCGTGGCCGCGCTCCTGATGAAACCCGAGCCGATCGAGCCGTTCGCGAGCGGCGCCGACCGCGAGTTCTACGACTCGTACATGTCCTCGCGTCCCCTGGCGATCGACCGCCTGCGCCGCACCTACGAAGCGCTCGACCGGCGGGTGTGCCGCATGGAATCCATCGTCACCTCGCGCGACTTCCAATGGCGTCAGAAACTGAAAAGAGGGACGGAGTAGTAATTTCCCCGGCCGGTTCTGAAGGAACCGGTTGGACCGATAACGAACAAGAACGAGTTTCACCCGAAGTCCCGAAGTCGCAAAAGAATGCTCTCTTTCTCCATTCCTTTGTGACTTTGTGTCTTCGTGTGAAATTTCTTTTCCGCCTTCTCCCGCCCTTTTTCTTTCACCCTGGAAGCCGCAGTTATCAACCCACGTACTCTGTATTCAACCGGCTTGGGTGTACCCCAAAGGTGATCCAGAGGGGGGAAGGAACCGAAGATCGAAAAAGGGGCGGGCCAAGCGCCAACGGCGCGAGCCATTGTAGCCTGGGGCATCGCCCCAGGAACAGACCGGGTTGTTTTCATAAGGGCTAAAAGCCCGCTCTATCCAGGCGCTTCTCCCTTTCCCGATCGGGCGGGCTTTCAGCCCTTTCGAAAATGGGAACCTCCTCCCTGGGGCGACGCTTCGCTCTGCCCCAGGCTACGATCGAGTCGCGCCGTTGGCGCTTCAACTGCGGTTTTCAGGTTCAGACCACCGTCGGACCGACGAGCCGTTCGAAGTCCTTGTAGGCCAGCCGGAAGAGTTCCGTGTGGCTGCCGGCGTTGAAGGCGATCTCCTTGTCGTTGGTCAGGCTCTCATCCACAAAGACCTCCATGCCGTAGATGTTGCCAAAGGGCGGCATGGCGCCGATCTCGCAATCGGGAAAGATCTTGATGAATTCCGCCTCGTCCGCCAGTTCCACGGTCTTGGCGCCGCACGCTTCCCCCAGCAGGTCGAGATCGAGCCGCTCGTTCGCCGTCGTCACATACATGGCCATCTTGCCGTCGAGCTTGACCATGACCACCTTGGCGAGTTTTTTACCCGGGATGTGCGCCGACGCCGCCACCTCGGCGGCGGTGTAGGCCCGTGAATGCGAAATGGACACATACTTAACCGCATTCTCGTCGAGATACGCGCGAAGTTTTTCCACTGGCATGATCCTGTCTCCTTTCCCCCACCCTGTGGCTTTTCCCTCGGATGCGGACCGTTACTCTTGCAAGGGCCAACCGGTATCCGAAAAGAGACACCCTCCGGATCCCGCAGGGATCGCCGAGGTGCACCGCCACACTTCATGTCATACCTGTATCATAATGGAAGAGGGGGACCGGGTCAAGAGATGTTGGCATTCAGACGTCACGAAACGAAACCACAACCGTCCCGAAAAAATACGATTGAAGCAGCCCGTCCCGTTTCAGCATCAAAAAGAAAAGGGCACGAGCCTGAACCCGTGCCCCCGGACAAAATTCCAAATCGGGAAGATACTTCAGTTCCCCGGCGTTCGGCGCACAAAACCGCTGAAGTCGCCCCCCTTGAGTTTGGGTTCAAAATCGCTGGCCCAGTACTCGCCCACGATCTTGACCTCGGGACGGGTCTTGACACTCTTCAGGTCCGTGGCGCAGGTGGGAGTAATCGTCCCTTCGGCGACGCCGGTCGCCCCGGCCATGAAAACTCCGACGATGGAACGGGAAGCCTGGACTTGCACGATGTCCAGATCGGTACTTGGTTCGGTGTTCAGACCCGACACGAAACGCCGGTAGGTCGCCGTCCCCGTGGTCGTTTCAGTATCGCTGGTGAGCAGGTCCACCGTGCCGATGCAGCCCCCCACATAATCGGGAAACTGGGGTGTGAAACGGAGCCGGGTGGCGTTGAGAAGGTTGAGTTTCGCATGCGCCAGAACGTCCCCCACGATGCTGGCGCCCGTGGTCTGGATGTTCAACGCCTTGCCCTCTACAAAGTAAACATGGGCCGGGTAGAGGGTATAGACTTTCGCCGGGTTGCGACGCTTGACGGTGGAGGTGCGAACCTTCACCGATTGATCGGGCGTCTGAATGCGATCGAGTCCCACGCCGGTGAGTGAAACGGTGACCATTTTGAAATCGGGCTGAACCCACTGGCCATTGGCCTGAATCAGCGTACCGGAAGTCCAGAGCGTGGAGGGATTGCTCATGGTGATGGTCTTGAACGCCGAAGCGCTCACCCCCACCACATAGCAGTTCTTCGCGGTCAGGTCGGAGAGCGACTCGGTCACCTCCACCTGCCAGATGGGCGCTTCCGTGTAAATTTTCCCCATATGGCCCGCGGCGTCCACCCGGGGCACCACCGCGCACACCACATAGGTGTCGCTGGTCTTCGAATCCACCCCGACACCGTTCTCGAACACCACCCCCTTGGGCAGGGTGGCCTGATAGCGGATCTTGAGCGTGGACTGAGCGGATGTCCCCGTCAGTTTCAGACTGCTCCCCTCGACCACTTCGAGTTGGCAGTTCTTGGGCGTCATGCGATAAATCCGCCGATTCTTCGGGCTACGCCAGCCCGTGTCGTACTCCGTCACGGTATCATCCTGATTGGGCTGCACCCAGTAGTAGTAAGTCGCAAACGGCGTGGCCTCGGGCACGGTGTAGTCGCTGAACGACTTGCCGTTGGTGGACAGGCCCAAGTCGGTCTTCTCACCCGAAAAGGATTCGGAACGGAAGACGCGGTATTCGGTGACCCCATTGATCGGTTGCCAGGTGATTTCGACCCGGTCGCTGTAAAGGCCGTCCGAAGCCGCAACCTGAAGCACCCCCTGCGCCCCGGCGCGAAACGGAACCAGACCGAGCAACAGAAGAAGCGAGACTCTGGAGAAGGCGTGTTGCAGAAAAGAGGAAAATGCGTACGTCATGGAAGGAGTAACCGCCTGAACGAAATAAGGTGAGAGACGCCCGCGGAAGGGCGGAGAAGGGCACGACCGGTTGTCCGAAAATCGGCTGGCCCGCAGGTACCCGGAGAAGAATCCCAGACTCTCCCCAGTACCGGTGCAATTATCGGATGCGATTGGAATATCCGCAAGCAAAACCGGCAGGTCCCCGAAAAGCGCCCAGGAACGCCTCTTTAATATGGATGACCTTTCGGTTCCCGAACACCCCATTTCCATTTGGGGACCTTCGCACAAAAACGAGGAAGGCGGTTTTGAGGTGGCATGGGCGTCTCGCCCATGAAGGGGTTCCGGAACAAAAAACCCGAAACTTCCACGGCCCGGCCGACGCAAACGTCGGCCCTGCACGGGCGGGACGCCGTGCCACCTCCGGATTTGCAGGCCGGGGACTTCCCGGCATCCCTCACTCGAATGACAACCTCGCAATTCTCCGAACAAGGAAGGCCTCCGGCTTCCGACCGGCAGGTCCGCAACCGGATCTCGCCAACCCTATTGAAATCAACAAGAAGCGTCATCATTCCTGTTTTCGATTGAATTCGGAGGGGCAATATGGTCCATTAAACACGATTTTGGGCCCCGTGCGGGCGCGGTTCCCCGGAATCGCCGGTGGGGGGAGACAGGTTTTTCTGTAACCGGCTTTCGGGAGTTTTCCGTCCCGTCATGCCCAATCCCACTGCCCAAATCCTAAATATTGTGAGGAAACTCGTTTTCGCATGTCCGTACCCCGGTTGCTCCTAGTGGTTGGAACTCGTTCCGAAATGCTGGCCTGTGCCTCGCTGGTGCGTGCCATCCGGTCGCATTCGCACTTTCAGTTGCCGTTCGAGCCCGTACTCCTGCTCACGGGCCAGGAGGCCACGGAACTCGAGCAGGTCGTGGACGCGCTGAATATCGAGCCGGACCGGAACCTGGGCATCAAGTCCCGGCGCCTGAACGACGCGGCGGTGAACGCCCGCCTGCTCGACGAGATGGAATCGGCCCTGCGCAAGTACATCCCCACGGCGGTTCTGGTGGCGGGTTACAGCGCCAGCGCCTGGGCCGTGGCCGTGGCGGCCTACTTCAAAGACATTCCGGTGATCCACCTGGGCGCCGGACAGGTGTTGCCCGGCAGCGCGCGCCAGCCCCTGCCCGAATGGCTCCACGCCGAAAACCTGGCCCGCCTCACCCGCCTGCACCTGTGTGGCGACGCGGCCTGCGCCGAAGACCTGAAACAGGCGCTGGACCGGGTGGGACCGCCGCTCCGGGACAAAGCGCAGTTCGAAGTGGTGGGCTGGACGGCGGATGACATGCTCAGCGATGCGCTGACCTCCCCGCCATCGGTCGCGGAAGACCCCACTTTGCGCGGGATTCGTCCCGGCGCTCCCCGGGTCCTGCTGTTCCTGCGTCGGCGCGAGCACCACGCCGACGCGTTGCGTCCCCTGTGTGATGCGCTCGACACACTGGCCCGGGCGCACGAAGACCATGAGTTCATCATGATCCACTCGCTGCAATCGCACATCTGCAACGCGCTGACAGCGCTGCTGCCCGAGCGGCCGAATGTGCGGGGAATCAGTCCCCTGCCCTATCCGGCTTTCGTGCGCGAGGTGGCGCGCGCCCGCCTGATCGTGACCGACTCGGCGGGAGTACTGCGCGAAGCGTTGCGGTTGAACCGCCCGGCCATCGCCGTCGGGGACTACACCCTGACCGGAGCGATCGAACGACTGGCCGCCGAGAGCGGGACTCCGTGCGTCACGAGTGAGATGGAGCGCGAGACGCTCGAAACGACGCTGGCACAGGCCCTGGCGCAACCCCTTCCTGGAGTCGCCCCCCTGGAACTGACGAACCCGGCGGCGGGCCGTTGCGCGTTCGAGACGCTGCTGCGCTGGTGGAAGGATGAGAACCTGCCGGTGACACGCGTCTGAGAGACGCCGGGCGGGCTTCGGCCTGGAAGTTTACGCGGGGCCCTGGGCGCCCGCACAGGGGCCATCCGGTCCCGCATTCAAAACCGTCGGCTGCATTCTGCCCATGACGTTTGTGCATTTACATACCCACAGCCATTACAGTATCGGTCACGCGCTGCCCCGGGTGCGTGAACTGGTCGAGCGTGCCGCGCTGTGCGAAATGCCCGCGCTGGCGCTGACCGACCACGACAGCATCGCCGGAATGCTCGAACTCAACGAGGCGGCGGAAGAATTCGGCATCCAGCCGATCATCGGCTGCGAGTTGAGCATCCTGCCCTACGACCACGGCGTGTACCAGGGACGGCTCCACCGGCTCGTAACGCTGGTGGAAAACGAAGAAGGATACTGGAATCTGGTGGCGCTGCTGAGCCGGGCGCACACCAAATCCCCCGACGTCCCCCCCCACATCACCTTCCCCGAGTTCGAGCGTTCCTGCCGGGGATTGATTGTGCTCACGGGCGCCCGTCGCAGCGAACTTTACTACTGGCTGCGCGAGCGCAACGTCAATGAGACCCGGAACTATCTCAACCGTCTGGCCGCCGCCACGGGAGTTGAAAATCTTTTCTTCGAGATCCTCGAGTACCCGCACCCGCGCACCCGCGACCTGATGGACCAGATCCTGGAACTCAGCCGTTTCCTGCGCATTCCGGCAGTCGCCACACAGAACGTCTATTTCCTGGACCCCGAGGATATGCCGGCTTACTGTGCGCTGGTCCAGTATCCCCGCCAGATCGAGCCGCGCTGGCCCCTGCCGGATACGGAAATGCCCACGCGCCACTTCACCACCCCTTACGAGATGCGCAAGCGCTTCTGTTTCACGCCCGAACTGCTCGACACGTCGCTCGAGATCGCCCGGCGCTGCCAGTTCCGTTTTCCGCGCAGCCGCTCACGCGTGCCCCTGCCCGATTTTCAGCGCGGGCAG
>Ga0116171_10005227_pt1 | contig 11444 bp, 12 predicted proteins | sample AD_JPNHW2_MetaG_FD_89798 | JGI IMG/M metagenome (GOLD analysis project Ga0116171, IMG submission 89798) | Active sludge microbial communities of municipal wastewater-treating anaerobic digesters from Japan - AD_JPNHW2_MetaG | ecosystem: Engineered > Bioreactor > Anaerobic > Digestate | place...
AAATTTCTTTGTATGGAAAAATGACCGGCAGGGAAGACCCTGCCTGTTTCCGCCCCAAGGACGGAGAACAATCCAATTTACTCAGCCTTGACTTCAGTGGCGGCCTCAGCAGTCACAGTCTCGGTGGCGTTGGCTGTCGCGTTGGCAGTCTCGTTGATTGTGACGTTGGCGGTCGCATTTACGGTTGCGTTCTCGGTTACGTTCTCAGTAGCGGCAACTTCAGACTCGGCGAAGGCAACTCCTAAAGAGAGAGCCATCAGGAGAGAGAAGAGCACAATTCCACTTGTCATTTTGCTCATAGTTAACACTCCATTTGCTTATGAAGGGTATATAAAAGCGGATCTGCATTTAAGCTTTTCTCCAGAACGAATCTATATATTTTATAATGAATAAGCTGCGTCATGGGATTGGAGGTATTTCCTCTAAATAGAATCTGATCAAAAACCATATTCTGCGATTGACTCGCCCTTTTTTGAAAACTGCACCAGAATAAAATTACCTCTTGACAGGAACTGGCCACCTTTTATCAGGAAATGGACTTTGGCTAAGCACATCGCGAATATATTATTCATTACCTGCAATCCAAACCTGGAGTAGATCCTCTCCCCATTCTCCCAACTGTCAATTCCCCCTGTCCCAAATCGCCCTCGAAAAAAGGATCGGCAAAAATCGGGGCGCATTATGCCCATTATGCTCTTTTGTATTCCAGACATCTCCCTATGAACCTCTCGACAGAGACGGAATAGAAATGGGCGTGAAGATAGCCGCCCAGGGTATTATGCTCGACCAGGCCGTCATGCCCATCGCGAATGCCCTTTCCCCGGCGCAATTGGAAGGCAAAGCGCGCGTCCCTGTCGCAGTCGAAATGGGAGTAGTGAAACTCATGGCCTCGAATGCTTCGGCCGATCTTCGCCAGGGGGCTGTCCAGGACGGCCCCGGCCTCGGCATAGCCTAAAGCCGCCAGGCGTTTTCCCATGACGGTGGTGCCGGGTAGAGCCCCCACCATCTCATACCTCTTCGCCTCATCCTCCAGGGCCTGCCCCAGGTACATCAGGCCGCCGCACTCTCCGTAGATGGGCATGCCGTCCTCCGATGCCCGCAGGACCTGCCTTCGGGCAGGTGCCGATTGCAGCTTTGCGGCATGAAGCTCCGGATAGCCTCCGCCGATGTAAAGGCCGTCCACATCCGGCAAGGCATCCCTGAGGGGGCTCCAGTAGACCAGCCGCGCCCCCATCCTCTCCAGCTCGGAGAGGTTCTCATGGTAGTAGAAGCAGAAAGCCTCATCGCAGGCGACGCCGATGGTGGCCGCACTCTCTGCCGGGCCGCTCCGATCCTCTCGATCCACTCCATTCTCTTGCCCCGCAGCCGTGCCGCAAGGCCCGGCCAGCTTGAGCATCTCGTCGATGGCCGAATGCCCCTCCAGCCAGGCAGCCAGAGCCCCAATGTCATGCTGCTTTTCAAAGCCCATCACCAGCCCCAGGTGGCGGCTCTTCATCTCCATCTCCCTGTCGCGGGGCAGAGCCGCATAGATGGGCAGAGATAGACAGCCCTTGAGCATGGAAAGGTGCCTCTCCGATCCCACCCGGTTGAGAATGGTGCCGGCCAGGCGTAGCCCCGCATCATATCCGGCAAAGCCCTTCTCGATGGCGGCGGCGCTGCGCGACATGCCGTGCACATTGATGACCAGCAGCACCGGCAGGCCCAGGATCCTGGCCACCTGGGCGGTGGAGGAGATGTCGCCCCCGTCCATGCCGTCAAAGAGGCCCATGACCCCTTCCACCACCGCCACATCTGCGCCGGGCAGCGCGGAGGCAAAACAGCGGCGTACGCCCTCTTCGCCCATCATGAATGGATCCAGGTTGCGAGAGGGCCGGCCGCATACTGCGCTGTGATGGGAGGGATCTATGAAGTCCGGGCCCACCTTGAAGGGCTGCACAGAGAGGCCGCGGGCGCGTAGCGCTGCCATAAGCCCCAGGGTGACGGTGGTCTTGCCCACGCCGCTGTGGGTGCCGGCTATGAGAAAGGCCGGAATGGATGTGCGTGCTAGAGATGTGGCTTTCATTTCGCTGCCATCAACGTAGCTGCTTCGATATAAGACATAAGGACCGGCCTGGCCAAATTGGCTCTGTTGTTATGCAGTTGAAGAATGTTAGTCATGATCGTTTCTCCGTGATTTTGTTCGCGGCAAATCTCTATTAACCACGTCATCCATCCCATGCAGTATGCTGGTTGGAGTTGTCAAGCGAGGCAAGTACGGAGAGCGCCTTATCGAGACCATCACCAAACATACCGACTTTCAGGTTGTGTCTGTGGAGGTCCCCCAGGTGCTGCCCGGCTTCATCGAGGACCCGGAGGAGTTTGTTAAGGATCTGAACCTCGATCCCAAAATCTTCCAGGCGGACCTGCTCATCCTCTACACATTTCACCCCGACATCACCCCTGAGATCGTGCGCATGGCCGGAGAGCGGGGAGTCAAGGCGGCCATAATTCCAGGGGGCATAGGTCGGGCGGGCTCCATTGGCGAGCTGGAGAGGATCGCGGACAGATACGGCATTCACATCGAAGTGGATGAGATCTGCTGCACCCTGGAGGAGTGCGGCGTTCCCGTGGTCGATGAATTCGCCAGAAAGCTCGGCAGGCCAGAGCTGGATGTGGAGACAAAGGACGGCCGCATCAGCCGGGTCAAAGTCCTGCGCGGCTCGCCCTGCGGGGCCACCTGGCATGCAGCAGAGGGGATCGTCGGCAAGACCGTGGATGAGGCCCCCTCCATGACCGGCCTGTTCTGCCAGCAGTACCCCTGCCGGGCAGTGCGGGGCACGCCGGGAGGCATCCACACCTCCGGAGACCTGCACAAGGATGCCATGGAGAGGGCACTTGGGGCCGTCACCTCCCTCAAGCTCCCGGAGCAGTCCCGGCCGATAAAGATAGACCCCGGAAAGCCGGCTGGCAAGGCATGAGATTGTTGATCAAAACCCAAAGAACTTCACCACAGAAAAATATGGACTCAGAGGAGAGAGGAGTATGACGGACCGCGAGGTGCAGAGAGGGGAGGTCGTGCAGGCAGCTATGAGCGCCCTCCAGAGAGCGGAGACATCGCTTCCCGCCTGGGTGCTGCAGAGAATAGAGCAGGCAATAGAGGTGGAGAGCCGGCCGGTCGCCAGGCACCACCTGCAATTCATGCTGGACAATGTGAGACTTGCCGAAGAGGGGCTCATCCCCCTCTGCCAGGACACCGGACTGCCCATATTTCATGTGCGAATGGGCCGGGAGCTGAAGCTGAACTTCCCCCTGGGCGAGGCGGTGGCCGAAGGAGTGCAGGCTGCCACCCGGAGGATTCCGCTGCGCCCCAATGCCGTCCATCCTTTGACCAGGAAGAACAGCGGAGACAACACCGGGCCGGGCATGCCGGACATGATCATCGATTATATGGACGGATGCAGCCTGGCTCTCACCGCCTTTCCCAAAGGGGCGGGCTCCGAGAACATGAGCTTCCTGGGAATGCTCAATCCCGCCGACGATCCCCTGGAGTTCATTGTAAAGAGCGTTGCCGAAAGGGCTGCCAATGCCTGCCCACCCCTATTTTTGGGAATCGGCCTGGGCGGGACATTCGACCTGGCCGCCCGCCTGGCCAAGAGGGCATTGCTCAACATGAACGCCGCCGCCACCGGGTGCGCGCCAGGAGATAGCAGCGGCTTTTCCGAGGACAATGAGGAGCTGGCCCTCCTCCAGAGGATCAACAGACTGGGCATCGGCCCCATGGGCCTGGGAGGCGACACCACGGCCCTCGGCCTGAAGATCGAGAGGGCCTATTGCCACACGGCATCTCTGCCCGTGGCAGTGAACTTTCAGTGCTGGGCCAATCGCAGCGCCACAGAGGTGATCCGGTGAAGGAGCATCATCTCAGAGCGCCCCTCTCTCTCGAGGATGTGCTGGCCCTCTCCGCCGGTGACATTGTGTTTTTGAGCGGCACAGTCTTCACCGCTCGCGACAAGGCCCATGCCCTCATGCGCCGGGAGGGCTGCCCCGTCTCCCTGGAGGGGGCGGCGCTCTACCACTGCGGCCCGCTGATCCGGGAGGGACGGGTGCTCTCCGCCGGGCCGACCACCAGCGGCAGGCTGGATCGCTATACCGATGAGATCCTGGGCCTGGGAGTGCGGGCGGTGATCGGCAAAGGCGGGCTGCCGGCTGCACCCTTTCTGGGCAGAGCGGTCTACCTGGCCTATCCGGGTGGCTGCGGGGCAGCCGCCGCCCGGCAGCTCAACGTCCTGGGCGTCCACCTCAAAGAGCTGGGCATGGCCGAGTCCCTCTGGCAGTTTGAGGCCGTGGAGATGGGGCCCATGATCGTGGCCGTGGACGCGCATGGCGGCGACCTGTACCGGGATGTGAGGGAATCGGCGCAGAAGACGATGGCATTGTGAAGGGAGGCGGGGCGGAGGAGGCCGGCGAGGCCCAGGCCATGCGGCAGGCCGCCCAGGAACTGCGATATCTGCTCGGTCGCGGATACCCCGGCGACTCGGCTCTGCGCTATGTATCCGATCATCACCTCCTCGCGCATCAGCAGAGATTTGTGCTGGCCAGAGCCGTCGCCGCCGACGAGGTGGCCTTCTCCCGCAGATACAAGAGGGCCGCCCTGAACGAAATCGCCGGCAAGACCCTATTTGTGGACGGCTACAATGTGATCATCACTGTGGAGAGCCTCTTGCAGTGCTATCCGGTCTACCTCTGCGACGACGGCTTTTGCCGGGATAGCAGAGGCCTTTTCGCCGCCTATCGCCCCACAGAGCAGACAGATGCCGCCTTGACTGAGATTTTGGACCTGCTGGCGGCAGCCCGTCCCGACGGGGTGCATTTTCTGCTGGACCGGCCCATGAGCAAAAGCGGTGAGCTGGCCCGCCGGATCAGGAGGATGCTGATGGAGCGCCACCTGCCGGGCGGAGCGGAGGCTCTCCTAGACGTCGACCGGCAGCTAAAGATCAGAGGAGCGTCAGGCAGGGATGTCTATGTCGCCAGCAGCGACAGCCATGTGATCGACTGCGTCGGACGTGCCCTGGACATACCCGGCGAGCTGGCGCAATTGCGGGGCGCTGCCCTGAAGAGTATTTAAGTCTAGGGCCGAAATCCCACTCATCCAGGCCGATTTTCCCCTGATCAATCGTCATCTTTTTATGGTACAGTTAATTATTATACTATTGGGGTCGCAATAAACTTATGGAGTAATGGTGAGTAGCAATGAGTGTGAAATTAGTAGCTATAGCCCTTCTGGCGGTTTTAGTCTCCTGCGGACTGGTTGGGGCATCCCACATCACCTTCTTTCCGCTATCAGAGCATACCATAGCCAGAGAGATCAGCGAAAGCGGCATGCCGCTTTACCGGACATACACATTTACCACCGATGATGAGCAGGCAGCGTCCTGGCTTCTCATCTGGAGAGATTCCCAGGTGCACAGGGTGGAGTGGAGATGGTACTGGCCGGAGGGCAGAACCTATGCCCGGTCATTCAGCACCATCCCGGCCATCGACGGATTCACGGGGATGTGGGCGGCTCCCGTCTGGAGCTGTCTGAAGATCAAGGGAACCGATGTGGCCCGCCTGCCCGGAACCTGGAAGGTGGACGTCATCGTGGACTACAGAAAGGTGCTCACGGAGTACTTTACCATAAATAGCCCTCAGGCCTGCTAGGAAGCTGACCATTTAAGAGGTGCCCAGGTAAGGGCCGTCAGCCAATTGGGCGCGATGCCGGCTCTCACTAGCGTTGCTCAGGCTCCGCTGCTGCGGACCGATGCCGATGCGATCTTATAAATCAGATGAGCATCAATTGCCACTTACCAAGTGGAAGAGGTGGAGGAAGAGATGCAACTGGAGTTTGGCGGCAAGAGCGTTATCCCCGACGTTCGCCGACTTTTCGACATGCGAGAAGTGATATACGACAAAAAGTGGCTGGAGGCTGCAGAGGACTTCGATCTCTATTATATGTATCGCGACCTGTACCTGAGCCGGGGGGACAGGGAGAAGATCATAGAGCAGGGGCTGCGCTACGACATCACCGTCATTCCGCCCCACATGCTCGGAAGCGAATACATCAAAACGGCCGGACACTATCATCCTGTGGCCAGTGGCGGATCGATCACATATCCGGAGCTGTACGAGGTTTTAGAGGGCGAGGCAATTTATCTGCTGCAAAGACAGGACCTCAAGGACGTGGTGGCAGTTTATGCCCAGGCTCAGGATAAGGTGCTCGTCCCCCCTGGATATGGTCATATCACCATCAATCGCTCCAATAAGACCCTCAAGATGGCCAACTTAGTGGCCAGGGGCTTTGACTCTCTCTATCAGCCTTTCAAAGATAAAGAGGGCGGAGCATACTTTTTCACTAAAGAGGGATGGATCGGCAACCTCCGCTGTCCGGAGGCGGGAGAGCTGCGCCGGGTGGATGCCCCCGGCAGCCGGGCTTTGAGCAGCCTGGGCCTGTCCAAAGGACGGGAGATGTATCCGCTCATCAGGGAAGCCGGGCGACTGGACTATCTGACCAAACCCGGCGAGCACCTGGACGATTTCGCCGGCCTGCTCTAGCGGCAGCAGGAGACCGTCGCGATGCCTGCCGCCAATTCCCATTCCCATTCCCATTCCCTTTCCATCTGCAAATTCAGGGCGCGCATAGCCCTGCTGCGCCCGCCCCTGGCTCCCATGGACCTGGCCATGCCCGCTGCCACGGCCCTTCTGGCAGTCTACGCCGTGCAGGGCACGCTCCCCCAGCTTCTGCCCTTCCTCATCGCCTCCCTGGGAGCCTACTGCGCCATCACCAGCTCTTACGTCTACAACGACTGCTGCGACATCGATGTGGATGCAGTGGGCATGCCCGAACGGCCCCTGCCCTCCGCCCAGCTCAGCAAGAGAGACGCACAGCTCTGGTCGCTCTTTCTCTTCCTGGTGGCGGCGGCGGTAGCCCTTTACCTCAATGCCGAGAGCTTTGTCGTGCTGGTCGTAGCCACACTGCTCATCACCATCTACTCTAAATGGGCCAAGAGAAATACCCCCTTCTCCTGGGTCTTCGTGGGGTTATCCTTCGGACTGGTGCCCCTGGGGGTCTGGCTGGCCATGCAGCCGGCAGGCCTTCTCAAGGAAGGGCTCGGCCTGCACCCCGCCGGCCTGATTCTGGCGGCCATGATCGGCATCACTGACTTCGGATTTACCAATTGCGACGCCAGCCGGGACGTGGCCGGGGATAGAGAGAATGGGATCCCTACCACGCCCGCCACCTACGGCATCCCCGCCACCGCCAAAATGGTGGCCGGATTCTGGATAATCGGGATCATCCTCTCCATCGCCCTGGGCCTTTCCGCGGGTCTCGGATGGCTGTACCTGATATCTGCCGGCCTGGCCGGCGGCTGGCTGCTCCTCCAGAACCTGGACTTCCTACTCCACCCCACGGCAGCGCGGGGTGAGAAGCTCTTCTATCAGTCCGCCAACTACCGGGCAGCCCTCTTTGCGGCCATCATCGTCGATGTGCTGATTGGAGCTGTGATATAAGCTACACTATCACTAAAATACCTTCTTTGTGAGTTCTTTGTGCGCTTTGTGTTCTTTGTGGTGGCCGTTCGTGGGACTCATTGAGAGTAGCCAGTGGCTAACGTCGTTTTTACCACAGAGTCACAGAGGACACGAAGGATGGCTGAGACAAATACAAATGGAAAACTGCAGATTGATAGAGTCACTCAGGTTCTTCGCTACTTCCTGTGGCTAAACTGTGTTACTCTGTCTTTCAGGTTTATTCTCATCTCTGTGCCTCTTTGCCTCTGTGGTTTTGTTCAGTAGCATTAGGCTCAATTGTCGGCAACTTACAAACTAAACCACAGAGACCCAGAGACAAAAGAACCACTTCACCACCCACAGGAGATAGCGAGGAGCCTTCACTCACATAAGTCTGCTCATAGACAATGAAGAACACCTATTTTTTCATGCTCAACATTAAGTATAATTGAGGCTAAAGAAGTCTCTATGAAGATCCTGCTGGCAGAGTATGCCTCTGCCCTCTCCCTGGGGGGAACGCACGAGCTGGAGGGTCGGGCCATGCTCTCCGTCCTGGCGTCGAGCTTTGAAAGGGCTGGCCACGATGTGCTCTATCCCGCCGGCCAGGCGATAATCTCCGCCGGCCGGCCCATTCTCATCAAAGGAGAGGAGGATTTTATGGCCGCCCTGGACGGCAGAGCCGAGGCGGGGCTGGTCATCGCCCCGGATGGCTTGCAGCCTCGCATCTTCGAAGTCCTGGAGAAGGGCATGGCAAACCTCGGCTCCAGCCCTGCGGCGGCGCGGCTGGCTTCTGACAAGCTGCTCTGCACTCAAACTCTGCAGCTCGCCGGGGTGGCCGTGGCGGAGATTGTGGACCGGCCTGATCCGGTGGAGTCGGGCTGCCGGCGCTATGTGATCAAGCCCCGCACCGGCTGCGGCTCGGAGGGCGTGAGGATCAGCTCCTTGTCCCAGGCCGGGCCGGGGGAGATCGTAACCCGTTACCACGAGGGGCTGCACCTGTCGGCCAGCTTCATCGTCGGCAAGGATGGATTTCTGCCGCTCACCATCAACCGCCAGTTGATCAGCTTCGAAGGGGGCGGCATGAGCTACCAGGGAAGCCAGGTGCCCTACAATACCCCCCGAGCGGCGGAGATCTGGCAGGCTTGCCGAAAGGCCGCCCTCGCCCTGGGGCTCTCCGGCTACGCCGGCATAGACTATGTCCTGGGAGAGAGGCCGTGGGCGGTGGACGTCAATGCCCGGCCCACCACATCCATCATCGGCATAGCCAGGGTGATGAAGGCGGAGATCGGAGACCTCATCTGGCGGGCGAGGTTCGGAGGCTTGCCGGAGAGCGTGGCGATCGAGGGGGAGTGCACCTTCCGGAAAGAGGATTTGAGATAACGGGTGAAGAAACAGCCCGGAAAGATGGTGATCGGCATGGTTGAACATTCGGTTGAAAAGCAGACGTCCGGCATTGCGGCAGAGGCAGCGGACGCGACTGTGCCTCCCTCCCGCCCAAAGACGCGCCGCCGCCTCAAGGTCGCTCATCCGGAGCGCTGCATAGGCTGCCTGGGGTGCATGTTCGCCTGCAGCCGCACTCGCCTGGGAATAGTATCCCTGGACAGCAGCGCCATCAAAATTCAGACCCAGGGCGGAATTGAGGGCGACTATCGGGTGGTGGTCTGCCGTGCCTGTCCTGATGCGCCCTGCGCCCGGGCCTGTCCCACGGGGGCTCTTGAGAGAAAGCCGGACGGCAGAGTCGTCTTTCACAGGGAGCTGTGCAGGGGCTGCGGGGAATGCGAAAAGGCCTGCCTGGTGGGAGCGGTCGCCCTGAATCAGGAGAAGCTGCCCGTCAAGTGCATTCACTGCGGAGCGTGCGTCAAGTTCTGTCCGCATGGCGTTTTGGAGCTGGAGGAGATCCCCTCGGGAGGCTGAAATGCTGCGCAAGGTTCTCTACATCGATCTCACGAAAAACGAATCATGGATTGAGGAGCGGCAGGAGCTCTTCGAGGACTGGATGGGAGGGACGGGCGTGGGGATCAGGCTGCTTCAGGAGGAGTGCCCTGCCGGGACCGATCCTCTATCCCCGGCCTCGCCCATCATCCTGTCCATCGGCCCCCTGAACGGCGTATTTCCCGTGGCCACCAAGACCGCGGCCACATTCAAGTCCCCCCTGACCGGGGAGCTGGGCGAGTCCTATGCCGGAGGCAGGCTCTCATTGGCCATGCGCTTTGCCGGCCATGAGGCAGTGGTCATCAGGGGCCGGGCAGAGAGGCCCTGCTACATCTCCATTCGAGACGGCGAGGTGATGGTCAAAGACGCCACATCCATCTGGGGAATCGACGCCCAGACCACGGGCATCATCCTGCGCGATCGCGAGCCGGGCGTGGGCCGGCGCAGCATCATCAGGATCGGCCCGGCGGGGGAGGCGGGCGTCAGGTATGCTGGTGTGGTGGTCGACACCTATCGCCACTTCGGGCGGCTGGGCCTGGGAGCCGTCTTCGGCTCAAAGAACCTCAAGGCGCTGGTGATCTCCGGAACGGAGCATGTGGATGTGCCGGATGTCAAGCGCTACCGAGAGGTCTATGAGCGGCTCTACAAGACCGCAGTGCAGACCTCCGTCATGGAGAAGTACCATGACTATGGCACCTCCGTCAATATCAGCGTCCTGAACTTCCTCAAGGGCCTGCCCACCAAGAACTTCCTCGCCTCCTCCTTTGAGCAGGCGGAGAGCATCGGAGGAGAGATATTTGCCGAAAAGCACCTCCTGCGCCGGTTCTCCTGTGCCGGCTGCCCCATCGGCTGCGTGCACATCGCCGCCCTGAAGACCGCCTTTTCCAGCCACCAGGAGTTTGAGGTGCGCAAGGTCTCCTACGACTACGAGCCCATCTACTCACTGGGCTCCAACCTGGGCGTGGGTTCGGCAGAGGGAATCTTGCAGCTCATAGACGTCTGCGAGAGGCTGGGGCTGGATGTCATGTCTGCGGGAGTGGTGCTATCCTGGGCGACGGAGGCTCTGGAGAAGGGGCTGATCTCTGCCAAGGAGACGCTGGAAGTGCCCCTGCAATGGAACGGCGTGGAAGGCTACACCAGAGCACTGGAGAGCATAGCCCAAGCCCCCAATGAGTTTTATGCGGCTTTAGGCCGGGGGGTGGACTATGCCTCCGAAAGATACGGCGGGCGGGAGTATGCCATGACTTTGGGAAGAAATGAGGTCTCAGGCTATCACACCGGCCCGGCCTCCATTGTGGGGCAACTGGTGGGCGTGCGCCATTCTCACCTGGACAACGCCGGATACGCAATCGACCAGAAGGCAGCCAAAAAGCCCATGGACGCCGAGGCCATGGTGGAGGAGATCATAAAGGAGGACGACTCCCGGGGCATGTTCAACTCCCTGGTGGGCTGCCTCTTCGCCCGGGGCGTCTACACCGAAGAGAATATCATCGACTCCCTGGGGGCGGTGGGCATTGTGAAGAGTAAAGACGACCTGCGTGACCTGGGTCGGAGGATATTCGACGAGAAGTACAGGTTCAAGGTCCGGGAAGGCTTCGACCTCTCCCGGCAGCGCATTCCCAGGAGGTTTTACGAGACGGTCTCTACTCAGGGAATGGTCGCGCCGGAGACGGTGGAGGAGATGCTCAGGATCTACCGCAGGAAGAGGTGCTGGATCTAAGGCGGTTTTAGAAGTACAATTACGGTGACAAATACGAATAGGAAGATGATCGTTCCCAATATGCCCCAGCCGATAGCTCTCCATCCGCTATAGGTTTCGCGCCCGTTAAGCTCCCATTTCTTAAAGTCTTCCCATTGAATTGCAGGATATAAAAGCGGACTTATAATATTTCCAATAAAGCTGCTTATCGCCTCTGCCCCAGCAGATGAGGCTTTTGTGATATATAGAGAATAGATGATGACACCGATAATAGTGAGGCCTATTG
>Ga0116171_10005229_pt1 | contig 11442 bp, 7 predicted proteins | sample AD_JPNHW2_MetaG_FD_89798 | JGI IMG/M metagenome (GOLD analysis project Ga0116171, IMG submission 89798) | Active sludge microbial communities of municipal wastewater-treating anaerobic digesters from Japan - AD_JPNHW2_MetaG | ecosystem: Engineered > Bioreactor > Anaerobic > Digestate | place...
ATTAAAACTATGAGAATAAGAATTATTTTGGTATTGGTATTTGATTTCATTTTATTTCCAAAATTTCAAAGACAGGTGTGTTATTGAGAAAATTAATGGTTTCTAAGTGTTTAGTATTACTTTGATTGTAATTGTTTGGTGAAGTAATTAAAAGGGTTTTCTGATCCTGCTTGATATTTTGAGTATAGTCTTTGATTTCCCAATCATTAATAAACTTAAATTTGTCAAAAGCGTTAACCCAATACCAAGTGGCATGATAGTCCCAGTTTTTAGAACTATCAGTTTGATAATTTTGAGGATTCCACGGCCAATAGAAAAGTAAAAATTCGTGGGCTTCACCATATTTTTTGGTAATGATTATCTGGTCATAGCCTTGATAGTGATTCTTAATATAATCAATTGCTTGTTGATAGCCATATTGCCATGAGGAGGAATAATTTTGAGAATATTCAATATACTTGGGCCAAAAGAAAAATTGGCCAACAATAAGGCTGATTAGAGTGTAAAAGATGGGTAAAGACTTGAACTTAGTAAGGGCAAAATTAAACCCAAGGCTAATTATTAGAATAGTAATTGGAATAAAAATGATGCTACGAAGAACATGAGGAGCGTCGCGAGTAATAGCCGATGGAATTGGTGAAGCTAAGAACCAAAAAAGAAGAAGTAATAAATATGGTTGTTTTTTGTTCTTAAACAAATAAATTAATCCTAAAATTAAAAAAGGAATCAACAAAGGTGAAATTAAATAAAAATTAGGAAGGCTAAATTGATAATTAGATCCACCAGAGAAAAAAAGAAATTCTGGATTGAAATGGCTAAGGTAGTTTTTTGCCGCATTAAAGGAAAAATATGTAACTTTATTAACTAACAACCTGGGATAAATTTGACGAAGCTCATTGATACGGTTGATAGAACCAGAGTCAAGGATTGAAACCCATTGATATCGAGCTTGGCCAGATTGATTTAGAGTCTGAAAAAGGGTTAAACCGCTAAACAAAATAAATGGAATAAAGACGAGAAAATGTTTTTTTAAATTAAATTTGGTTTTAAAAACAAGAAAAATAAGGCTAAGCAAATAAAAAGGTAAGAGAACTCGACTACTGTTGTAAGTAAAGAGACAAAGACTAAATATAAAACTACTCCAACCGAATTTGTGAGAAATTAAAAAGTAAAAACTAAGACAAAATAAAAACATAAAGAGGTTGGCTTCGAGAGCAATTCGAGAAATAAAAATAGTTCCAGGTGAAAAAGCAGTAATTAAAAGTCCTATAAAAGGGAGAATTTTTTGATGGGGAGTAAGTTTTTTTAGAATTAAAAAAATAATCAAAGGGGTTAAACTGCCAGATAAAATGGAAATGAATCTAACGGAAAGTGAGTTTAGTCCAAAAAATAAAATTGGTAAAATAGTGGAGTAAATATAAACCGGAAGTTTAAAATCACCATAACATCGAAAAATAGTTGGTAAAAACATTCCCCATTCATCATGCCCAGTTTTTAGGATGGAATATGCATTGTAACCATGGGAAACTTCATCCCAATTGAGACTAGGGGGAAATTGACCAATAAAAATAATTCGAGAAATAAAGCCGAGAACCAGAACTAAAGTAATTAATGTTTTAGTCGATTTCATATTTTGGTATGGTAAATATAAATAGCCGGTTTTAATTCTGATTTAGAAGGATAATTAATGATATAGTCAGGCTTTATATCGCGAAACTCTTCGGGGCGACCAATAATTAAAGTGTTGGGCAATTGTGAATCTGAGGGTATATTAATTTCTTTAAAAATAAATTTGCCTAATTTGTATTCACTGAGTTGATCAAGAAAAGATAACCCTCTTTGTTGATATTGAGACCAGTTAGTTGATTCTGACTGGATGATTTTTGGGTTAACTTGATTGAAAAAGCTGACATAAGCTTGTGGTTCAGAAAGTTTTCGAGAGTAAATAATATGATCGGAGGAAATTTTTTGAAGATATTCATTGGCTTGTTGATGACCATAAAGCATGCCTTCAGCTAAAATTTGGTTTCCTTGAAAAAAATATCTTTGGAGAAAAATGAGGGTAGTAAAACTAAAAACTGAAAAAATAAAAACGTAAACTATTTTTTGGTATTGTTTAATTTCTGAAATAAAAGTAATGAGGCCAAAAGCGGCAAAAATTTGAATAAAAGGCATCATTAAAGAAACTCTGTTGGCTGAATATTGACCTTTGGCAATGGCGGCAATTAGTGGTGGAACCATAAGAGTAAAAAGGAGAAAGAAAAGGTTCTTTTTTTGTTCTAAAGGTCTTTTTTGAATTAAAAAAATCAATGAAAGAACAAAACCAAGTCCAGGAATTATACCGAGAACTCCATACCCCGGAATCATACCGTAGGTAGTTTCGCCGGCACCTTGGGTAATTAAAAATTGAGGGGAAAAATATGATAAATAATTTTGACTAAATATTTCGTAAAGATAGACGATTTTGTTATAAAATATTTTAGTAATAGAATACGGTAAACCATTTTGGGTAATTTCATATTGGCTATTGGAAACATACGACCAATGATCAGTAGGGTTAAAAATAGCAATATCCCCTGTTCTATTTGATTTTATTTGATTATTAAGATAAAAATTAAGACTAAAGAAGATGAAAAAAAGAATAATAGAAGTAAAAATTAATTTTGGTTTAGAATAAGTTTTTTGATGAATAATCAAAAAGATTAAAAATAATGGTGTAAAAATTTTAGCCGAATGATAAGTAAAAAGACTAATACTAAAAATTAATACGGAGAATATTAATAGAAAAAGATTATTTTTTTGATTGGCCTTTAAAAAAATATAGGTGGCGAGTGAAATTATAAAGACAACTAAATTTGCTTCTAAAGCAATTCGAGACATTGGTAAACTCCTGGTGATAGACTAATAAAAAGAGCACTTAAAAGGGAAATTTTGGGGTTTTTAAATAAATTTTCGGCGATAAGATAAGTTAAAAGAATGGTAAATATGGCAAAAATTGCATTAGGTAATCTAACAGCAAATGGAGTAAGACCAAAAAGTTTAATTGAAGGGATTATAAGTAGGGTCTGAATTGGTGGTTTATAGTCACCAAATGATTGAAGATTAAATAAATTAGTATTTCCCCATTCATCTTTGCCAGTTTGGATAATAGAAAAAGCGGTGTAGCCTTGGGCTAATTCATCAGGAGAGAAGGCATTAGGAAGATTACCTAGATTAATTAACCTTAAAAAAGCACCTAAAATAATGATTACGATTAGTATAATTTTATTTTTCATTGTTTTTGAATAACTTGACCTAAAATAGTATGGTTAGGATTGTAAATGGTTTTGACAGTTTTAAAACCTGTAAGTGGTTTTTGAGAAAAATCCATATCTCCAGGAATATCTTTAATTTGAAAAAGGAGAAAAGTATCGCCAAATTGAGAAATTTGATTGATTTTTTGAAGAACATCTGATTGGCCCCAGTTGTTAATGAAAGTAGTATGAGAATCTAAAATAAATCCGGACATATTGTTGTCGATTGGGTGATTGAGATCGTCGAGAATTTGTTTTTGGTTAAGCGAATATTTTTGATAAAAAACATATGGCAGGAGTGAATTATAGGTGGTATTACTAATGTAAATATGATTTGAGTTTTGGGGAATTGATTGAAAAAGATTTTGGTAACCGTAATTCCAAACTTCAAAAGAATTTTTTGGATAGTGAACAAAATACTCATGACAAAATTGGGTTATTTCAAAAATTGTTGTTAAAACAATTGTAATTAGTATTAGTTTAGATATTTTGGTTTGGGAATAAATTAAATAATAGACTCCAGAACCAATAAAATATGCTAAGGCTGGAGTCATAAGAAATAACCGAGTAGCATGGGTGCCACCATTTATAGTCAACGAGGCGGCAATTGGAGATAAAAATAACCAACAAAGCATTAATTTGTTAAGTAAAGAATGTTTATTTTTTACTAAAAGTCCAAAAATAAGTAAAGGGGAAAATGAAATAAAAATTAGGCCGAAACCGGTTATTTGATGACGAAGATTTAACTGATCACCATGGACAAATAGAAATGATGGAGAAAGACTGGCGAGATAGTTTTGAGTAAAGACTTGTAACCAAGCGATAGGTTTATTATGAAAAAGTGATTCTATTTTTTGGTTAGTAGCAGAAAATGAAGTTCTTTTTTCAATGATTTGATTAATGGTAGACTGGTCATGAAAAATACTAATTAGACTAAATCGGTTGGCGGCCGATCCAAAAAATATTTGTTGAAGTAGCGGAAGAGTGATAATTATAAAAATTAATCCGGAAATAAAAATATTTTTAAATTTGAGGAGTGAAGTAAATTCTTTGAAATTAAGAAAAAAAATGGAAATTATAATTAGAGGAACAAAAATATTAGCGGTGTTGTAGGTATAAAAACTAAGACAAAAAAATAAAATACCAAAATAAAGATAACGGTTCTTGTGTTGTTGCTGAAATTTAAAGAGGTAAAGAGTACCAGCAAGAATGAGAGAAAGAAGTAGTGTAACTTCAAACCCAGCCCGACTATATTGAAAATGCCAGGGAAGAAAAGATAGAGCTGCGGAGCTATAGAACGCTAGGGCGTTAGATTTTGAAAGGAGAAGGATTAGTTTATAAAATAAGAAAATACTTATGACACCAAAAATTATTGGTGGAAGTCTAACACCAAGAGTGTTAAGTCCAAAAATTTTTATGGTAGGAATCGTCAGATAAATTGATAATGGGGCTCTAGATTCTGTGAGTGATTGAATATAAATTGGTAAAAAATTACCTTTATAATCATGAAAAGTGTTAAGTAAAGAAAATGCTTGATAACCAACATCAATTTCATCACTAAATAAACTAAGGTTGTTAATTTTAACTAACCTAATAATTAATGAAAAAACCAAAAGAAAGATTAAACTGACGTTTAGTTTATTTAATTTCACTTTTTAGATATCTGACCAAATAATTGAGGCAGATTATTATTAGTATAAATGAAAAAAAACGACAAAGAAGGAAGTTGAAACTTATTAGAGCGGTTTTGATAAAGGGAATGGATGGATAAAACCAAAGATTATAGAGATTCAGAAAATGAATAACAGATAAAATAATTAAATCGGTTTTTTTAATAAATGAATTTGGAAGAAAAATTAAAATAGTAATTAACGGAAAAATTGGATAAAGGTATCTTTCGTGCATGTTAGTGAGAAAAATAAAGCTACCAAATGTTGAAAGAGTGAGAGCTGAGAGTAGATTAATAAGACTATTTGGCGAACGAAAAAATTTTATCCAAATAGGAATAAGGAAAATAATATATAAAATTCTACCAATAAGCTGGTAAGATAAACCAAGGAATTGACCAAATTCCGATTTGGAAATATCGATACTAAAAATAAGAGACCAAAGATTAAAAGCATTGCCGTTGAGCATACTTCCCTGTCTAACTAAGACACGATTGGTATACATGTACCAAAGCCATTGAAAAGAATTTTTACCATCAAAAGTAAAAGGAATAGCTAAACAGAAAATAAATAAAATGAAAAACAAAATAGGTAAGATAAATTTTTTCCAATCCTGAATTCTTTTAAGTAGAAAAAGGCCAAAAATAGGTAGATAAATAATAAGAGAAAGTTTAAACAAAAATGTTGAGAGAAAAAGAATAATACCTGGTAAATATTTTTTTTTGAAGACTAAATAAAATCCTAATAGAGCAAGTAAATTTATTAGCGAGTCAGTTTGTCCCCAAATTGTAGAATTGTAAATAAGGACTGGGTTAAATAAAAAAAATGAAGCGGCGATACTGGCAATTTTTGAATCTTTAAGTTCTAAAACTGTTTTGTAAATAAGGTAGCCAATACCTAAATCGGCTAAAATAAAAGGTAGTTTAACTAACCAAGCATGAAGTTTTAATTCTAAGATAGGGATAATAAATGAGGGAAAAGCCGGAATATGGTTATTAATAAACATTATGCCAGCAAAAAGCCAATTTTTAATTAGGGCTATAGAGGCGAAAAGAAGAATACTACCAAATGGTTGATTGGGCCAAGATACACTCCAAACAGAACTCTCATAAAAATTACGAGGCCCGTAAGATAGGAAACGATTTCCCCAGTCGATGTGATTGGGTAAATCCGGATGCCAAGCAGAAATAAAAACCAAAATAACTCTGATTAGAATGGCAAGAAGTAAAATTGATCTTATCTTTTGATTATTTTTTGCCATTTTTGTCCAGACCAAATTATAAAATTAATTAAATAGTGTTTGAAATATCCATGAAATTTAATACTACTAGGGATGAGTCGACGCCATTGGTCTTGATTTGGAGCTAAATTTTTTCCACTAGCACCATGACGATGGATTACTTGGCATTTTGGATAAAAAACAATATCTTTACCAAACTGTTTTATTTGACGACAAAGATCCATATCTTCAAAATAGAAAAAATATTTTTCGTTCCATTGACCAATTTTGAGGAAAAAATCTTTTTTAACAACAATAAAGCCACCAGAAATATAACTAACTTTACTAGGATTATCCCCTTTTGGAATGTATTTAGAATATGCCTCTTTTTGATTTAACCAAAATTCTTTAAAAGCATTAAGAGGTGTTTGTGGAGGAAAAACGGAGGCTTGTGGGGTTAAATCAGGATTGAGAAATTTGGGGCCAATAATTCCAATTTTAGGATTTTGTTGAAGATAGTTAATCATCTTAAGAAGACTAGAATCAAGTAATTCGATATCAGAGTTCATAAAAACAATATAATCAGTGTTGGTGTATTTAAGACCAATATTATTGGCTTTGGCAAAACCTAGATTAGCGTGATTTTCTACAATCTTTACATTTTTAAATGGTCTAAGTAATTCAACGGTATTATCTTTGGAACCATTATCAACAACGATAATGGCCGAATTAGGAAGATACTTATTAATAGTCTCAACACATTTTTTAGTAATTTCGGCAGTGTTCCAGGTAACTATAATGATAGAAAATGTCATAGAGTTAAGTTTAAATAGTACTGATTTGGATTAGTAAAAATACCTTTTGGCCATCTACTATCCATATCTTGAGGTTTTATGTATTTAATTTTTCCAGATAAATTTTGACTTGATTGGTCACCCCCAGGAAAGTCGATGAGTAAATAGTGAGGGTTACCGTCTTTATAGTTGATAATATCAACTATTTTGGCAAAAGGTGAAATTTCTTCACCAATACAAATGTATAAAGCATTTTTTTGACCTATTTTTGGGCAATTTTTATCTGAGTTAAATATAATATTTTTATATTGTAAAACACGACTCCATTTGCCAATTACTTCTGGGTCTATTTTTGCTTCAGATAAAAATTTTTGTGGTGGAATCTGTTTGTAAAACAAAAAATCGATATATGGATCATTTGGTATAAAGACATATTTATATTGGTCTTTTATTTGCCAGGTCTTATTTGTTAATTGTTCATTACCTTGATCACTAGTCCATGGTTGTTGATAAGGTTTAATTTTAAAAATAGATAAAATAAGAAAAATAAAAAAGTAAAAATAGACGATGAAAATAGGAATTGTCAACCATTTTATTTTTTGAGTTAAAAAAACTATACCAAGAGAAATGGCTATTAAAAAATAAGGTAGACCAACAAGCTGTCGAACGGCCGATGGGGTTTCAACAGTGACTGAAGCAGCAATTGGGCTAATAAATATTCCAAAAAGGATTAAAAATGAAGGCAAATCTTTCTTGAATGCTCTATTAATTAATAAAGCAATTCCAATGGCAAAGAAAATAATCTCAAAAATATAAAAATTACCAAAATTATGAGTAGCGTTAAGTTTAACCACATCACCACTAATAAAAAGGTAATCGGGGGAAAAATGTGAAAAATAGCGTTGGGAAAATTCTTTTAAAAGACCAGTAGCTTTATTAAAAAAAAGTCGGGTAATAATGGGATTTGTTGGTTGGCCTAAACCTAATGTATAGGTTGATTCAGAAATCCAATTTTGTCGATTGGTTGGTTGAGATAGAATTGAAAGACCATTGGCTCTGGCTCGGCTAGCTGGGTTGATGGAAGAAACAATAGCGATAAGGCTAATTAGTAAAAAGATTAAAAATGATTTTTTAATAGTATTTTTTTTAGCAAAAAAAATGGTTGAAATAAAAATACAAAATAACATTGATGGTATAAATACTCTACTTGCAGAATAGGTAAACAATGAAAGTGTGAGGAGAATAATAGAAAAAAATAGATGTTTATTTTTGGAGCTAACAAAAAAGTATTTATAGAGTAAGAAAAATCCAAAAAAAGAGAGGAATGTCATTAAATTTGATTCGGAGGCGGTACGGCTGAAAGTTAGATTCCAAGGGGAAATTGCCAGTAAGGTTGCCGAAACTATGGCTATTTTTTCTGATTTAAAAAGAATTTTAGAAAAATTATAAATTATGAGAATCATTAAAATAGATGCAAGTGAGGAAACGAGTCTGGGAAGAATTGGATTTAGTCCTAAAATTAAGGAAAAAATGGCGGAAGTATAAGCATATACAGGGTATTTATAGTCCCCGATTGAAGGAAAATACAAAGGAAATCGATTATTATATTCATCTGTACCGAAATGAGAAATTGACCATGCATAGTAACCAAAAGCTTTTTCATCACCATTAAGGGGATAAGGTATTGAATCTAATTGATAAAATCTAAGAATTGCGGCGGCAAGGATTATAATGAATAAGATTATTTTACTTTTGCTTTTCATTTAAACTTAGTTAGGGTTGGTTATATGGTTTCATTTTACACTAAAAAATAGCCGTTTTTTAAAGAAGTAAGGTTGTTATAATGAAGTTATGAATTGGTGGTTTAAAAAAAATAAAAAAAAGATTGTTGTGGTTTTATTCCTGTTTTTATTGAGATTTGGATTGTCTTTTTTACCAGCTCATAGCGATCTCAGGATTCAAGTTGAATGGGGAAAATGGATGTATGTTAACGGAGGAACAAAAGGTTTGTATAACTGGAATAAGTGGGGATGTATTTGGCCAAACCATCCACCATTAATTAGTTGGATTTATTTTGAGGCTTATAAGATACATAGTTTGTTGATGTGGTTAATGTCTAGCTGGGGAAACTTTATAGCTTTGCATCGTTTAGCACCAACTAAGTTTATTTGGTTTTTTAATTTTATTAAATGGTTTGGTACGGCAAGGTATGAAAATACTGAATATTTAGTAGGAGTGATTATAGTGATCAAGCAAATTATGGTTTTAGCTGATTTTTTGATTGCTGGGATAATTTATAAGGTTTGTAAAATTAAAAAAGTTGATTGGAAGAAGTTTGTTTTGGCATATTTATTGTTGCCATTCTCTTGGTATTTGTCGGCTATTTGGGGTCAATCTGATCAACTATCATTTTTATTTTTGATATTATCTTTTATTTTTTTAACAACTAAGCGTTCTATTTGGTCTCCGTTATTTTATGCAACGGCAATTAATTTAAAGCCTGATTGTATAATTTTATTTCCGTTGTTTTTATTTATCTGGTTTAAACAAAAACAACCATGGAGAAATTTGTTGTTAGGTGGTTTGTTGGCTGGAATTTTTAGCCTTTGGACGATGACTTGGTTTAATGCTGGAAAAATTACGGATTTATTCTTTTTGTTGGCAAAAAGGTTAAATACTAGTGAAGGATTGATTAATCAAAACTCGTTTAATTTTTGGTATTTGTTTTTTCCTTTTCCAAGTAAGGTTGGGTTTGAAACGACAAGATATTTGTTTTTGACAGCAAAAACATGGGGTTGGATTTTACTGGGGATAATTTCTTTACTATCCTTTAGATTAGTAAAATACAAAAAGCTAGAGACGGTATTTTTGTCGATTTTTACAACCGGTTTTGGCGGTTGGCTTTTTATGACTGGAATGCACGAAAGATATGCTTTTTTTGGAATGGTTGCATTATTATTTTATTCAATTTACAAGAGAGATTATTGGAAATATTTTGTCATATTGTCGATAATTTACTTCTTAAGTATGTTTTATGTTTTTTCTGTTCCTCAGCAGCTTGATGGAATAAAAAATATCTTTGGTTGGTCAAATCAAATAATTCCAAAACTCTTATCTTTAATCAATCTTTTTATTTATGGAAAAATATTTTTTATATCTCTGAAAGAGACGTATAAATATAAAAATATTAGCAAGAGAAAATAATCTAATTAAAAGGAAATAATTATCCCGAAAAAGGTGATTGATTGATTCGTTGACTCGATAGTAGTAGGCATAAATAAGATTTATAAACCAGATTATTTGTTGAAGGACCATAAGCCAACCAAATCTTTTCCAATAAATTACGGTTATAACAACAGCGGATAAAAATGCAGGAATAAAATATCTTTCTAACATGTTAGTTGTAAACAAAAATGATCCTTGAGAAATAAAATAAATGGAAAATAAGGTATGATTAAAGGTAACTTTTTTTGATCGAATTAATTTAAAAATAAAATAAATATTGAGAATAATATAAAAAATGGTTCCGACATCACATAGTTGAATCATAAAATTGTCATTAGTGGCATATGTCTGATCAATGTTAAAAATAAGCGAATACAAATTAAAAGCAGAAACTGAGGCTATTTTAAGACCTTTTGATGAAGTACTAATTCGGTTAGCAACAACATTGAAAATATAATTAGTTGGTTCCATTTTTAATGGAATAAAGGGCTTAAAAGAAATATAAACTAGAGTAATTATTGAAATAACAACTAAGATTAGTTTGGTTATTTTATTTTTTAAATTGTTTTTATGTAATATGTATAAAAAAATACATATAAATAAAGGAGAAATAATGGCAATTGTTGGTTTAAATAAAATACCAATAGAAAAAATTATTGGACTTAAAATGTTAAATGGAGAGAAAAGTAGAAGGAATGATAAATAAAGGAAACAAGTTGGCAATAAATCATTTTGACCCCAAACTGAATTGATGAAAATCGTAATAGGGTTAAAAATTATTAACAAAAAAATTATGAATGATTTTTTAAATGAAGTTTTTTTGGAAAAATGAAAGTAAATAATTAAACCAGAAATAATGCAGGCAATAAATTCCCAGATCCTAAGAGTAAGAATTTCACCATATTTTTGAAAGCCAATTAAAATAGAAGCAGGTGGAATTTTGGTGTAGTTATGAAGTAAAGAGAAAATATTACGATTTTCGTAGATAAGATGAGAAATAAAATACGACATCATCATTAAAGGGGGTTGAGTTGGGGGTGTGTAAGTCCAACCTTGAGAAAAATATGATCCTGATAAACCTTTGTGGTATAAGACTTCAGCCCATTCTTGGTGAATAAGAACATCTCCTTGGGGTTTAATATTGATAGAAATAAATATCCGTAGTATTAAAGAAAAGATTATAAAAAAAGAAAATAAAAAAAACTTTTTCATAAAGTGCAATATAACGGTGTTGTATTTAAGAA
>Ga0116171_10005230_pt1 | contig 11440 bp, 11 predicted proteins | sample AD_JPNHW2_MetaG_FD_89798 | JGI IMG/M metagenome (GOLD analysis project Ga0116171, IMG submission 89798) | Active sludge microbial communities of municipal wastewater-treating anaerobic digesters from Japan - AD_JPNHW2_MetaG | ecosystem: Engineered > Bioreactor > Anaerobic > Digestate | place...
ATTGATAAAATGATCGAATGGGCCAATTCAGCCGTACAGTTTTTCAAAGATTATTACATGAAAAACCGTGATTTTGTTGATAATTTTGCTCATTTCCCGTCAAACCACTTGAGCCTTGTCAGAAAAGACGGCGCTCTTGATCTCTATCATGGCGTATTGCGCGCTGTAGATACTGATGGAAAGAAGATTCTTGACGATGTGGATTATCAGGATTATTACAATTATATCGAGGAAGAAGTTCGTTCGTGGAGTTATATGAAATTCCCTTACTTGAAACATCTTGGTAAAGAAAAAGGCTGGTACCGCGTTGGTCCTCTTGCACGTCTGAATACCTGTGATTTTATTCCGTCACCTTTAGCTCAGAAAGAGTTCGAAATATACAAAGCTCATACTAATGGCAAACCAAACAACTTCTGCCTTCATACACATTGGGCTCGTTTGATTGAGTTATTGCACTCTGCTGAAGTTATAAAGGAACTATTAAATGATCCGGATCTGCAGAAAAATGATCTCGTTGTAAAAGGAACCAAACAAAAAGAAGGCGTTGGCTTAATAGAAGCTCCTCGCGGTACTTTGTTTCATCATTACAGGATCAACGACAACGACCAGATAGAAATGGCTAACCTCATAGTTTCTACAACCAACAATAACGAACCTATGAATCAGTCTGTCAATTTCGTTGCGAAAAATATGATGAACGGCCAGGCTACCATTACCGAACCAATGAAGAATGCTGTTGAAATAGCCATCAGGGCTTATGATCCCTGCTTGAGTTGTGCAACTCATGCTTTAGGTAAGATGCCACTCGATATAAAACTTATCAATTCAAAAGGCATTGAAGTTGATCATTACAGATCATAATTTGTACATAATAAATTTGAAAAAAAAGTCCGTCGGTTATGACGGACTTTTTTAATTTTACACCAATGAAAAAAACTCTTATATACGGTTATGGCAATGCCGGGAGGCAGGATGATGGCTTGGGCGAACGTTTTATCGAACTGATCGATGAATGGATCACAACAGAAAAGATCCAAAATGTCTTTACGGATTGCAACTACCAGTTAAATATAGAAGATTCGGCAACAATTGCCGATTACGATACAGTGATTTTTGTAGATGCTTCTGTTGCGGATATCGAAAGTTTCAAACTTGAAAAAGTAATGCCGAATGACGCCACGATTGAGTTTACTATGCATGCAGTTTCCGTTTCGTATGTGCTCGATTTATGTCAGAAGATTTATCATAAACAGCCTGAAACTTATGTGCTGCATATCAAAGCCTATGAGTTTGAATTTATAGAGAAACTGACACCCAAAGCAAGCGAAAACCTTAATGCTGCTTTCGGATTTTTGAAAGAATTCTTTTCTGGAAAGAATTAGACGCCTATATTCCTTTTAGCCAATTATACCATTTGTCAATACCTTCGCCTGTTTTGGCTGATAGTTCAAAAAATTGCAACTTATGATTTACCTGAAGGGCATGTTCCTTAACTTTTTCCATGCTGAAATCAACATAGGGGAGAAGGTCGGTTTTATTGATGATACAGATATCGGACGAATGGAACATGTACGGGTATTTCAGCGGTTTGTCATCGCCTTCGGTAACGCTGATGATCACTACACGGTGTGATTCCCCAAGATCAAACATGGCAGGGCATACAAGATTCCCTACGTTTTCGATAAAAAGCATTGAATTATCGGCAATCTGAAGTTTTTTTGCGGCATCGCTCACCATCGCTGAATCCAGATGGCAGCCGCTGGCAGTGTTGATCTGAATGACCGGAGCACCAGTGGCATTGATACGGTTGGCATCGTTCATGGTTTGCTGGTCGCCCTCAATAACGAAGAAAGAAATATCTGTTTTTAAATCTGAAATTGTTTTTTCCAGTAATGTTGTTTTGCCAGATCCCGGCGAACTTACCAGGTTGATGGCTTTGATATTTTTCGCTTCAAAATAGCCGCGGTTGCGCGCTGCCAGTAAATTATTTTTACCAAGAATATCGTGTTCGATTTTAAATTCTTTTCCGTGCGAATGCCCATGGTCATGCTCGTGAGAACTATGTTCGTGGCTGTGTTCGTGGCTATGCTCATGTTCATTGTGAGAATGATTATGAGCATACGCATGTCTATGGTCATGGCTGTGGTGATCGTGTTCATGTTGGTGATCATGTTCATGAGTATAATTATGCTCATGAGTGTGTTCGTGTGAATGTTCGTGGGTATGTTCTTCTTCTCCGGGTTTACGGATGGTGATTTTTGAGTCGGGATCGTTGCAGCCGCAGGTGTCGCACATAAAAATGAGTTTAAATTATTTTATACAAAATTACGAAAATCAGTCTATAAAAATGGATTTTATCTGCATTTCTTTTCCGCCGAGAAGCTCAGAATCCATTGATTGGCAGGTAGGGCAGGGAGTGTACCATACAGATTTATCAAATTCAGTCTGGCAATGATAGCATTTGAATCTACCGGGAATTTCGCTTATAATAATTTCCGCTTTTTCCAGCACGGTATTTTCAACAGCAAATTCGAGCGCAAATTTCAAACTGTCGATAACTATTCCTGAAAGCTGCCCGACTTCAAGTTCGATACGGTTGATCTTTGTTGCCTGATGATCGCGTGCGAATTCTTCGGCAAATTCTACAATGTTGGTGGCGATGGATAGTTCGTGCATGGCTTAAGATAAAAGATAAAAGTATAAAGATAAAAGTAGTGCTATTTGCGGGTTTTTTGTACTATACTGCCTAAAATGAGTTTAAATTCTGATGATTCCTTGATTAACCACGCAAGTTCTTCAATATTCTTATTATCCTCAGAAATTGCCTTGGTGAGCTTCAGCCAATAGTTAGATTCTCTGGTCTCACGTAAAGATATCCTCGTTTTGTTGTTGAAATCAGGTTTAGAGGAACCAGCCTGTGCTTCTTCATAATTTGCGCCACTTGAAGTAGCGCTTTTTATAAGTTGATAACAGATAACGCGGTACTCAGGTGAATCTGGTAAAGTCCTTACGAACTTAATTGTTCTAACCGCAAAATCAAACAATCTATTTTCCAAATCATTCATTGCTTTCCTCTTTTGTTTTTTTTGTTTTCTTTTATCTTTTTTCCTTTTGTCTTTTGTCTTGATTCCCCTTTTGTCTTTTTCCTTTTATCTTTTGTCTTTTAGCAAATCCTAGGTAATTGCTCCCCGGCCAGCATATCAATAATTCTTTTTCCTCCGATACCGGTTTTCAATATGGCTTTGCCACGGGGTTCTTCAACAATTTTACCAATAACAGACGCTTCTTTTCCGAATTCATTTTGTTTCATGATCTGCAAAGCTTTTTCAGTATCCTCGTCCTCAACGATCATGACAACTTTTCCTTCATTGGCTACATAAAATGGGTCAAATCCGAGAAGTTCGCAAATACCCCTGACTTTCTCTTTGATGAGAACTTCGGATTCATTTACTTCTACGCCAATGTTATTATGTTCGGCGAGTTCGCAAAGAACAGTTGCCACGCCGCCCCGTGTGGCATCCCTCATGAACTTCACCCTGCATCCGGCATCCAGGATCTCTCTGATCATGTGATTCAACGGGGCACAATCGGATCTTATGTCGGTGGTGAAATTCCCGAAGTTACGGGCAGCCATGATCGTCATCCCGTGATCGGCAATACTTCCGTTGATAAGGATGCTGTCTCCCGGCTTTATTGATTTTCCGCTTCCAATAGCCTTGTATTTTTCATCCAGAAAACCGATACCGGCCGTGTTGATGAATATTTTGTCGCATTGTCCTTTGTTAACGACTTTCGTATCACCTGTTGCGATAACTACACCGGCCTTTTTAGCTTCTTCAGCCATGGAGGACACGATGGTTTCCAGATCATTAAATGGAAATCCTTCCTCAATGATAAACCCGGCGCTGATGTATTTGGGCACTGCCCCTGAAACAGCCAGATCGTTGACAGTTCCGCAGATAGCGAGTTTGCCGATGTTGCCCCCCTTGAAAAAGATCGGGTCAACCACATACGAATCTGTGGTAAATGCAATGTTGGAGGTGTCTATTTGTAACAATGCTGAGTCGCTCTGCTGATCTAACACGGGATTATTGAAATATCTGTAAAAAATGTTTTTTATCAGGTCGTGCGATAACCTTCCTCCGCTGCCATGCCCGAGTAATATTGAATTATTATTCATTTTATGGTTTTTTTATTTGCCATTAGCCATGAGCCATTAGCCACTAGCCATTAGCCATTAGCTATTTCTAACCTTTCAACCTTCTAACCTACTAACCTTCTAATCTTCCAATCTTCCAACCTTCAAACTTGCTAACCTTGTTAACCTTCTAACCTTCCAACCTTCTAACTTGCTAATATCCTAACTTTCTAACCTTTCCAATCTCCCTCCCGATAGCTATCGGGACTCCTAATCTCCTAACCTTGCCTCCCAAAATTATAATAAGCCGCACAGGCGCCTTCGTGAGAAACCATGCAGGAACCCACCGGATTTGACGGTGAACATGTCTTTCCAAATAGCTTGCATTCATTGGGCTTTTTGATTCCTTTCAATATTTCGCCGCAGATACATCCTTTTTCTTCAATCGTTTTTTCCACTTCCACTTCGATCATTTTTTCCGCATCAAAATCAGCATATTTATTACTTAATCCGAGCCCGCTGTTTTTCAGGACCCCTAATCCGCGCCACCAGTCATCCCTTAATGAGAAAATCTCTTCGATGATCTCTTTTGCTTTTAAATTCCCTTCCGGCCTTACCACTCGGCTATACTGTATTTCCACGCTGTATTTTTCCTCAAGAATCTGTTTTAAAAGCATATAAATAGTTTGCAGGATATCTGTGGGCTCAAACCCTGAAATGACGCATCCTACATGATATTTTTCAGGAAACTGATCATAGATATGAGAGCCGGTTACCGCACTGACATGCCCCGGGGCAATATAGCCGTTGATCTTTATTCCTTCATCGATGAGGGCTTCCATAGCGGGAGGCATGATTTTATGAGAACTGAAAAGAAAAAAATTCCGGAGGTTCTCTTTGTAAGCATTAAGCACGCCGGCTGCACTGCTGGTGGCCGTGGTTTCAAACCCGATGCCAAGGAAAATTATTTTTTTTGAAGGGTTTTCTCGGGCAATTTTCAGTGCATCAAGAATGGAATATACGATCCGGATATCGGCACCATTGCTTTTTTCAAGGTTCAGCGAAGATGTGGAGCCCGGAACCCTGATGAGATCGCCGAATGTTGTAATGATAACATCTTGTAAACGGCTGTAGGCAACAGCCTGATCGATATACTTTCTGCCGGTAACACAGACGGGGCAGCCCGGACCCGATAAAAGTCTGACTTCTTTCGGCATCAGTGAAGGTATCCCGAATTTTTGTATGGCCCAGGTATGCCCGCCGCACACTTCCATCAAAGCCACGTCTTTCGTGGCGATCGATGATATCTTATCGACAAGCATCTTCACTAATTCCGCATTCCTGAATTCATCAATGTATTCCATCTGAAATAATTAAAAGGAAAAATTAAAAGGAATTATTGCTTTTTTTCTGCCGCATCAATATCATCATTGATATAGGATAGCTTTTTTAGGATTTCCAATGTTTCCTTTGCCTCTGCATCGCTGATCTTCTCAATAGCAAAACCCGTATGCAGCAATACAAAGTCACCGACTTTCACATCATTCAACAGTTGAAGAGATGCTTCGACTTCGGTGCCGCCTACAGATACTATGGCTGCATCGCCGTCGATAGAAATGATTTTAGATGGGATACCCAGACACATGATTTTATATAATTAAAACGTTGCAAAAGTACTCAAAATAATCGAATTTTTGAAAGAAAATCGGATGTTTTGCATTCAGGAACTAGAGAATGCATGATAAATGTGGCTGTCTCAAAAGGTCTCTGTGTGGCTCTGTGCGTCCTCAGTGTCACTCTGTGTAATTTCTTCTTATTATTACACAGAGTCCGCTTCTGCGGACACAGAGAAGGCACAGAGAAGGCACAGAGAAAAAATCAAAAATAAATTACGTTAGGGATAACCTGTTATATCAATTGAAGGAATATTCTACCATGTCCCAGTTCATTTTAGGTCCTTCTTGCCGCCTCAATCGCCATTTGGCCGAGCGCTATGCCAGCATCGTTGGTCGGAACTTTTTTATGAGTATAAACTCTGAATCCGTTTTCTGCCAGTTTTTTCTCAATAGTTGAAAGAAGATATTTATTCTGAAAAGTACCGCCAGAAAGAACAACTGCATCAGCGCCGCATTTGTTTTTTATCGTGCTAACAACCTCAATAATCACGGATAGTATGGTGTTGTGAAATTTAGTTGAAATTTCGGGGAGAGAAATATGATGATTCATATCTTTTATGATTTGTTTGAATGTTTCTTCAAAAGATATGGTTGAATTAAAAGAAAACGGATATTCTTTTTTTATGCTTTTGTCAATGATGGATTCAAGGCGCATCGGCGCTTCCGCGTGAAATTTGCTGACAGGGCAGAGTTTGATCAGCGCGGCAACGGCATCGAATAATCTTCCGGAACCTGAAGTCAGCGGGCTGTTGATTTTTTTATCCATAGCCAGACAAAGCATTTCGACTGAAGCCGAACTCACTGTTTTAAGAAACGGCAAATTCATTTCCCTGAAATTTTCTCCGAAATATTTGTACAGATAGGACACGGCCATTCGCCAGGGCTCTTCGGTGACCTTGTCTCCTCCGGGCATGGGCATATATTCAAAATGAGTTATCCTCTCATATTTATTCAGGTCGCAGATGAAAAATTCGCTGCCCCAGATATTGTTATCATCGCCGAGTCCAGTTCCGTCAAAGCTTACCCCGATAACTGTTTCGTCAAGATTATTTTCGGCCATGCACGAAGCAATGTGGGCATGATGATGTTGAACCTTTATATGCGGTAGTTTCGTTTCGATGGCATATCGGGTCGACAGGTAATCGGGGTGCAGATCGCTGACCACTATTGATGGATCAAAGAGAAACAATCTCTTGAAACGTTCAATGGTTTCGCAGTAAAACTCATAAGTTTCAAGGTTTTTCAAATCGCCGATATGCTGGCTGATGATCGCTTGATTTCCCTTGCCGATAGCAAAACAGTTGACAAGTTCTGCACCTGTAGCCAGAATGCCATCAACATTCATTTTCAGGTTTACGGGTAACGGAACATAACCTCTCGACCTTCTGAAAACCCTTTCCTTATTATTTACAACTGTCACAACAGAATCATCCGTTCTGTTGTAAATATCACGGTTGTAAGTTAAGATTGCATCTGTAATCCCTGATAACTTTTTAATAGCTATGTCATTATCTGTAATGATAGGCTCTTCCGAAATATTCCCGCTGGTAAGCACGATAGCCGGAATATTCAGATTGTTGAACAACAGATAGTGAAAAGGCATATAAGGCAACATACAACCGATGGTGTCAAACCCTACATTAACAGAAGAGGCGAGGCTTTTCTTTTGCTTCAGCAACACAATAGGCTTTCGATAGGACAGCAGGGAGGCTTTTTCAAATTCATCTATAAAAGTGTAATCTTTTAATGTTTTGATATCTGAAAACATTACTGCAAATGGTTTTCCTTCCCGGTTTTTCATTTTTCTGAGACGGGCAACTGGCTCTTCGCATGTAGCGTCGCAGGCTATAAAGAAGCCGCCTATCCCTTTTATGGCAACGATTTTCTTGCTTTTTAGTAAATGCTGAACCTTTTTGATAATATGCTCAATGCCTTTAATTGATTCGCTTCCTTCAAACAATGTATATTCAGGACCACAAACGGAGCATGCCACCGGCTGTGCATGAAATCGGCGGTCGTGGACATCGGTGTATTCTTTATGACAATCGGGGCACATTACAAAAGGACTCATGGTGGTTTTCTCCCTGTCATAAGGGATATTTTGAATGATCGTAAAGCGCGGTCCGCAATTAGTGCAATTGATGAACGGGTAATCAATACGGTTTTTTTGAGTCTCCATATCTTTCAAACAATCATTGCACACGGCAATATCCGGGCTTATGCCGGTAACCTGATTGGAAACCGTCTGACTTTTAATAATTCGGAAGTCTGTAAAAATCTCTTTCGCTGCTAAAGAATATTTTACAGATTCTATTGATGAAGCTTGCGGCGCTTTTTTCTTCAGTGCCTCAATAAAATCAACAATAGTTTCAGAAGAACAATTTATTTTTATTCCTACGCCATCGTTTCTGTTTTCAACATTACCTTTTAGCCCGAAATCTTCTGCCAGTCGGTAAACATAAGGCCTGAACCCAACTCCCTGCACGAGACCCTTCACATCAATCTGGTATGTGTTTTCTTTTTTCAACAGATAAAACAGTTTTACTCTTTAAATAAATTCTGATACAAAACTATTTAATTTTTAGCATTCATCAGTATCCTTTTTAGTAACGCTATATTATGACGGTTACATAAAAAATATTGATATAACTGATTTAAAGGATACCTGTAAATAAAAAGAGACCGTCTCGATTATGAGACAGCCTCTTACTATAATCACAAATAGAATTATATCTTTTTTAGCATTTCCAATGCTTTATCATAATCGGGATGTGTCGTGACTTCTTTTACGTATTCAACGTAGCGGATGATGCCATCTTTATCAACGATTACAATTCCGCGCGATAACAAACGCAGTTCTTCAATCAGAAAGCCATATTTCAACCCGAAATCAGTTTCTTTATGATCAGATAATGTGATGACTTTGTCAATTCCTTCAGCGGCGCAGAAACGGCCTAACGCAAACGGCAGATCGCAGGAAATAGTTAAAATAACAACATTCTCAAGTTTTGCTGCTTCCACATTGAAACGGCGTGTCTGTGCGGCACAAACACCGGTATCAATGGATGGCACAACGGATATGATACGGGTTTTTCCGCTATAATCGCTGAGTTTATGAGGTTTCAGATCGTTAGCTAAAACGGTGAAGTCTTTTGCTGTGTCACCTTCTTTTACCATCGTTCCTACAAGTGTCAAAGGATTTCCGCCAAAAGTAATCATGCCCTGATGTTTTTCCATAGTTTTTTATATTTAAATTTGTTTGCAAATATACTTATTTTTTATTTAAGCAGTTTAATACCTGAATAAAATTATGGCAAAAAAAACTCTTTCCGAATTTATTACCGTGCTTGAAAATCATAATGAATTAGTTCGGATAAAAGAATTTGCATCGCCCAAGCTTGAAGTTGCTGAAATTACCGACAGAATTGTTAAGTCAGGGGGAAAAGCTTTGTTGTTTGAGAATAACGGCACAAAGTTTCCTTTGTTAATTAATGCGTTCGGCTCTGAAAATAGGATTTGTCATGCTTTAGGTGTGAATAATCTTGAAGAGATCTCAAATGAGATTGACATGCTTTTTAAAAAAGTAGTGTCATCAAAATCAGGCCTGGCCGAAAAAGTTAAATTTTTGCCAGTACTTAATGAACTCGCTTCCTGGATGCCGAAAACAGTGAAGAAGAAAGGAGTATGCCAGGAAATCATTATGGCAAAACCAGATATAAACCTGTTGCCTGTTCTTACTTGTTGGCCAAACGACGGCGGACCATTTGTTACACTTCCGGTTGTTCATACTGTGGATCCGAATACAGGAATCAGAAACGTTGGTATGTACCGCATGCAGGTATCCTCATCCGAAATGACCGGTATGCACTGGCATTTGCATAAAAACTCGGCAAGACATTTTAATGAATATAAAAAGCTGGGTAAAAGGATGCCTGTATCTGTTACATTGGGCGGCGACCCGGTTTATACCTACGTGGCAACAGCTCCTTTGCCTGATAATATCGATGAATATATTTTTGCAGGCTTTCTTCGGAAAGAAAAAGTAAAGATGGTCAAGTGCCTTACCAATGACCTTGAAGTGCCCGGAGATGTTGATTTTGTGATTGAAGGATATGTTGACCCCGCTGAAGATCTTATTAACGAAGGGCCTTTCGGTGATCACACAGGCTTCTATTCGTTGCCTGAGCTGTACCCGCGTTTTCATATAACATGTATTACGCACCGGAGAAATGCTGTTTATCCGACAACCATTGTAGGTATTCCTCCGCAGGAAGATGCCTGGCTTGGAAAAGCTACAGAACGGATTTTTCTTAGCCCGATAAAACTTGCCATGCAGCCCGAGATAGTTGATATGAATATGCCGGTTGAAGGTGTGTTCCATAATCTTGTAATTTTGAAAACAAAAAACGATTATCCGGGGCAGGGGAAAAAAATAATTAATGGTTTATGGGGAGCAGGCCAGATGATGTTTACCAAAGTGATGATCGCCATGAATGATCGGACAGATATTTTTGATTATAAAAATATTTTAAAGTTAATTCTTAATGATGTCGACTTTGCTGAGGATATAATTTTCTCAAAAGGCCCGGATGATATACTCGACCATTCGTCTGAAAAATATGCTTACGGCGGAAAAATTGCGATAGATGCAACAACTTCTGATTACAAAAAGGTAATACCGGTTGAAATTAATAAAAATGAGATATTGGCTCAATTCAGCGAAATAGTTGAGGTAAATAGCGATTTATGTCAGGATGAGATTCCAATGGCCGTGATATCTTTCAGCAAAAACAAAGTAGATCATCATTTAGTGATCGCTGAAAAAATACGGTCAGATAATTTCTCATCCGGTTTGAAATGCATTGTATTTGTTGATGCGCAAGTTGATGTATATGAGCTGAAAGATATAGCATGGCTTGTTCTGAATAATATTGATCCGGGCAGAGATATCCGCTTTATTGAAAATACGATGATAATTGATGGTACACGGAAAACAAAAGAGTTTGATAATTTCAAGCGTTCCTGGCCGAACGTGATCGTTTCGGATGATGCAACTATAAAAACGGTAGATGAAAAATGGCTTAGGCTTGGCTTGGGTGAATTCATTGAGTCGCCATCGTTGAAATATAAAAAGCTATTGTGGCCGGGCGGAGCAGAAGCAGAGTAGTTAGCCCTTTATCTTATATTGTTTGATACAGTTAAGTGAACAGATTCAAAAAAAGTGCCTGTGATGACAACATGAATGCCTGTAGTGACATTGACAATACCTGTAATGACATTGACAATGCCTGCCGTAACATCGTGAATGCCTGTCGTAACATCGTGAATGCCTGCCGTGACATTGCCAATACCTATCGTAACATCGCGAATGCCTGCAATGACATTGCCAATGCCTATCGTAACATCGTTAATGCCTATAATGACATTGATAATGCCTGTCATGACAACGTGAATGCCTATTGTGACATTGTAAATGCCTTAAGTTTCAGATTGAATGGTATTTAATGAAAAGATATGTTGCGAGATTTAAACGAGAATTTTTTTTAAAAAAAAATACTTTTTTTTTAAAAAAGTTGTTTTATATTTTATAATATCTAACCCTAAAAACATTTTAATTATGGCATCA
>Ga0116171_10005231_pt1 | contig 11440 bp, 10 predicted proteins | sample AD_JPNHW2_MetaG_FD_89798 | JGI IMG/M metagenome (GOLD analysis project Ga0116171, IMG submission 89798) | Active sludge microbial communities of municipal wastewater-treating anaerobic digesters from Japan - AD_JPNHW2_MetaG | ecosystem: Engineered > Bioreactor > Anaerobic > Digestate | place...
ATTGCTTGTTCGAACAAAAATCGCAAATAGTCGATACGATTCAAGGAAATCGAGTTATCCGAAGAAATTAGAGATTCTTATTTATCGTAAATTTACCCTCAGATTAGTACCTGAGTAGTTACAACATTTTTATCTGATACTCGTATTCCTCCCGGTGCGTACGGGTGTGTTGGGAGGCAAGGACAGAGAATGATTGTTTCAGGAAGATAAACGGGGAGTTTGCTGATTCCGCAATATCCCTCAGCAAAAAGACCGGAGTGATCAGCCGGATATGTGTCTTAATATCCCGGTAGAAATCAGTTTTGCTGTAGGTGAAACGGTTGATATCCAGGCTGGCGGGAATAAACATCCAGATGTTCATGGCAAAATCGTTGATTTTCTGCTTTTTTTTAGCCACAAAACCAACTTTCAGTTCAACTGAAAACGTGTCATGAAGTTTTACATTTTCTTCGATCATCGCAACTCCTGGTACACCGGTTCCCTGATTTAAAAAACGCCGTTTACGGTATATCCCAGCCAGCGAAGCATCGTTTCTCCCCAGAGAATTATCATTAACCAGCTGATCACCATCATGGTAAAGCCAAATTTAAAGGAGTCGGTCATGCTGTAATGGTTGGTGGTATACAACAATGCGGAAGGCTTGCTGTTGAAGGGCAACACATAAACGTGCTCGATGAGGAGGGCTACCGGGAAAGCCAGACTCATCACCGGATAGCCAAATTTTTGGGCTACACCGATGGAAATAGGGACAAAAATCAGCGCGCGCATGGTTTTGGACTGAAAGAGAATGCCGCTGAAGAGCATGGTAAAGGTAAGTCCCAGGTACAACACCCAGAAGGGAGTGGATTTGGTAATTCCGAAGTGGGTAAAAGCAGCATCAACCATGTTGGCTGGTAGAGCGGTGGCTTCCAGTCCTGCACCAAGCGTATAGGCCCCCGCGGAGAATAGCATCAGGTGCCAGGGAATATCCACATCATTCCATTTTACCACGCCTATCCCCGGAAGCAGGGCCACCACTGCACCCAGAAAGGCAACGGCGGTTTGGGATATGCCATGCTGTTTGTCGGTGGCCCAAAGACCAAGCACCACAAGAAAAATCGCGATTGACTTGTATTCATTAACCGTCATTTTGCCCAGCTTAAGATACTCTTCTTTCAGCCTTTGCATGCCACCCTCGATCTGGGGCATTCTTTCTTCCGGTTTCATGGGGAAGATTATTTTGGTTCCCACGAACCAGCCTGTCAGAATAAGGATGATGCAAAGCGGGAAAGCAGCAAAGAACCAATCCTGGAAACCGAAAAGGGTCATCCCCATAGCACCGGCGATCAGTGAACCAGCCAGCAGATTCGCCCCCGATCCGGTTATAAAACCACTGGCACCGATGTTGATCTGGAATAGATTCTGCAACACTATGTTTCTTCCGAAGTTGTTCCTTTTATCTGAAGTAGCTCCGTAAATGGCGGCAATGACCATGAATATAGGGAGCAGAATGGTAGCCTTTGCAGTAGTTGCCGAGATGAAGACCGAAAGTACTACATTGATGACGATGAAGCTGAAAAAGATCCAGGTGGCATTTTTACCGAAACGGATGACGAACCAAAGTGCAAACCGCTTGGCAGCTTTTGTGGTCACCAGCATACTGGCCAGCACAAAAGAGAGGATGTTGAGCCACATTACCGGGTGCCCGAGCTGTGCATAGGCCACTTTTTCCGAGGTTACCCCGGTCAGTACCATAGCTATAACCACCAGCAACGAAGTCAGGTAGTTCGGTACTGTTTCCGTGATCCACAGTATTATGGAAGCTGCAAAAATACCCAGCATGGCATAATTGATCCTGGAAAACCGTTCCATCCCCAGTTCATTAAACCGTTTCAGGGAATCATCCTTCAGAATCTCCGGATTAATGGTGTTCAGAAATGAATAATCAGCGAAATAATAAAAATAGATGAATGCGATGATGGCCAGGGGACCTCCCAGGAAAACCATCCACCTTTCAAAACCTTTTTTTTCCGCTTTCTTTAACTTCTCCACCCGGTAATTCTGCATATCCAGCGGATCGAAAGGCACATCCTTTTCTTTTTCTTCGTCTGTAATCATGACTGATGGTTTGAATTAAAACGGCAAATCTATGAATGGGGAATATTTACTGGTTCCCGGGTTCAAACGGTTCCGGTTGATTTCCATCCGGGGCTGTTTCAGGATGACGCTGCGCCACCCTGTGAGGCTCCTGCCTGTCGTCGTGCAACAATATTGTATAAAGCACACGACTTTCAGCAGTAGCCCCACCGAGTGCAGCAGCAATCCAGTTTTTAAGTCTTTTCATAACTTACATCCGGGGATGATGGATCATCCGGATATTACCAGCGGGAAAAAGGGTTCTTCATCAGCATGGAATTGAAGTATTTCGGATCTCCCGTCACTTCCTGACCCAACCATTCTGGTTTTCCGAAAGCTTCGTCTTCAGCCGATAATTCCACTTCAGCGACGATCAAACCACTGTTCTCCCCATAGAACTCATCCACCTCGAAAGTATGGTTTCCCATCTTTACTTCGAAGCGTGTTTTGTCGATTACACCGGGTTCACAGATTTTCAACAATTCATCCACTTCGGCCACCGGGATTTCTTTTTCCCATTCGTACCTGGAAGCGCCCGAACCGCTGCCAATCCCCTTCACAGTGATATAGCCTTGGTCGCCCTTGATCCTTACCCTGACAGTCCTTTCGGGTACAGAAGAGAGGTAACCCTGGGTAATCCTTGTGCTTTTTGAAGCTTCTGCCTTAAACTGGTCAGATTTGACCAGAAATTTTCTTTCAATTTCCTGTGCCATACTACTATTCGTTAGCCAATGGTTTGTCAATCATTCCAATAACCCGCTTGATGGCCTGAAGATAGTTGATGTTCTCAACACCTTCCAACTGAATATCCTTTACGGTTTTCAGGATATCTTCCACCTCAGTGGATTCTGAATTAACGGTAACCACCTTAGCTCCGTTGATCCATACATTGGCCACTTCACAGATTGTGTTGTTCACCATGTACCCGAATCGTTGTTTCTTAACCCGGATAGCTTGCAGATCAGGATGTTGTTTGACCATGTCAATAAACTCGTCAAACGTATAGACTGTTTTACTGAATTCAGGCATTGCCACCTGAAAAGCAGGGAATACTTCATTTTTCAACACTTCCACATCCATGGGAAATTCACCTTTCATCAGGGGGTTCCATTGTTCCAACCCTTTCACCGTCTGAACATAGGTTTTTATGTCCATTTTTCCGTCCCTGATCTTGGTGTTGTTAATGTCATTGGTCCGTGACAGGATGTATATCTCTTCACTTACACGCTCCCAAACTTTTTCGGGGATCGGAACAGAAAACCGGGCCATTCTTTTGGCGGCATTGTCAAAATTCTGTCCAAAGGTCCTGTATTCAAAGCGGGGTAAGGAAGCTTCTCCGATTTTCAATTCTTCTTTGCTCATTTGAGTTTTGTATTATTAAGTAGTCGCCAGTTATTGGGCATTGTTATTTGAACTTCCTTTGGTCGGAGTGGTAAATACCACCAGGGTGTTGGATCCGTCGGGTTTACGGCCGTAGGACTTTTTCCCGGCAAGGTTAATGGTGGTGAAATCGAGTGAAGCGACCATCACGCCTTCTTTGTTGTCCAGGTAAGCGCCATCACCGGAAGTGCTGAGGCCGAATTCTACGGTATATTCTCCGGAAGTGTATTCTGTTTTTAACACCAGGAAACCCTTTGGTTGAATGACAGTGCCATTGTTCAGAATTCTTTTGGGTTTCGCACCAGCGGATGTTCTGATTCCGTCATCATAAAATGCATAGCCTGACAGGTCGACGGCAATTTCTGAGTCATTGTAAATTTCAACCCAGTCGGGATCTGTGGCATCTTTGGTCCCATCGGCAAAAGCCTCGTTGATGTATAATTTGATAAGTGTGGAAGCCCCGACGGTATAGCTTGCCAGTTTTGCAGGTGCTCCTGAAGGATAAACGGTGGAAAATCCTCCTGAGTTTTTTACTTCCACATAATACTCAACTTTGGCGTCTTTGGCCTGGGCGGGAATCTGTCCGGTATAGTTAAAATCTTGTCCGGCTGTCAGTGCAACCGATGAAAAGGTGCCGCTGGCTGAAGTGCGGAATAATACATTGACGGAACTTACTCCTTTCAAGTCGAGAACTTTTGCAGTGATGGTCACTTTATCGGACGACTGGGGAGCGGCGGGTTCCATGGTCACTTTTTCAATGCTGGCAGGTCCGTTGTAAATTTCATCCTCCACACAGGATGAGAAGGCGGTCAACAATGCGAATATGCTGATTGCTATATATCTGAGTTTCATAAAGCGAATAGTGTTAAGTTATTAAAAATCAATTTCACAACGAATCCCGATTGAGCTGAAATCATTTCCGGCTTTGCCTTTTGTATCGGCAACTTTCATCGGATCTTTGGTAAGGGCTCCAGTGACATCATACCCGACATAGAGTTTCTTCTTTCCGCTGGCATAACGGTCGTGGTTCAGTAAGTTATAGTTTAACTGAAATTTTACGTTTTTTGCTGTGTAAAAGTTCAAACCGGCAGTCCACCCTTCAGCAGAACCGCCATAAACATCTTTGTTGTTCAGGTTTACGTAATCATAGCGGAGGGCCAATTCAACATCTCCCCATTTTTTTCCTTTATCGGGCTGTGTGAATTCACCTTCTGCCTTGTTGTACACCTGGTTTCCGCCGAAAAGCATGTATACCCCCTGGACATAAAAACCACCGAAGGAAAGGGTTTCCAGGTTGTTTTTGCGATAGGTTTTATTGCCGATGATTTCGCTTTGCAGGCCAAGTCCTTTATAGTAAGCGGCCAGTTCAATATTGCTGAGGGTGGAATAGTCAAGGTTGGGAACAAGATCGGTATCCAAGAACTTCTTCCGGTTAATGCTGCTCAGGGAGCGGGTGCTGTACCGGGCCATGCCATATTCTCCGGGTGCCACATCAGTTTTGGGAGTTCTGTAAGAATAGGCATATGCCAAATGGAGTCCTTTTTTTGCATCGAATCCGAAAGGTTGAAGAACGAACTTACCGGTAAGGGAAATGCCTTCATCACGGCCATAATCTTTGTTGTTGTCTTCCACATAAGTCCTCATTTCTGCATCTTCCACTTCCTGGAAGAAAATTCCGCCGACGGCAAGGAAACGTTTGCCACTGTAGGCAGTTTCCCAGCCAATGTGGCGGGAAGGGGCAAAAGTAGTGACCACCATGGCACGTTCCATGAAATTCAGGTACCTGGAAGAGGCTGTCTGTGACATGGAAAAACGTTCTTTAAAATTCCCTACGCGGCTGGCGAGCCCGTTCAGAAAATCGTAGTTGATGTAAGCATCATTTAATTCCAGTACACCATTGGCAAAATCGAGATCGATTTCTCCGTACCAGTGTTTGGACAGGTTGGCTTTGGCGGCGAAACGGGCACGCCTGATCGAAGCGCCATTGCCAATCGGATTCAGGTCATCTCCGAAGAAGAGTTGTCCATCCGTCTGTACCCGGATATCAAACCAAAGTTTATAGTCCTGGTTTTTCGATTCCATCACCAGGATTCCATCACGTGCCTCAACAGCCAATGGGAGACGGTCAACCTTTTTCCCATATTGATTAAACCGTACATCATCCTTCATATCTTCCTGGGCCATTAAAAGTCCGGAAGAAAAGCATAGACATAAAAATAAAATTAATCTTTTCATACTTTTAAAGTTTGTTTATATTGCATTGATAAATTGAGTTAAATTTTCGTCTTTGCGTAAATTGAGTTTTTTCCTTAACCTGTATCTGTTGATTTCCACACTTTTAGGTGAAATATTCAGAATGGGTGAGATTTCTTTGGAGGAAAATCCGTTGCGGAGCAAAACCATAAGTCTTCTTTCGTGTTCGGTGAGATCAGGGAAGCGGAGGGCAAGACGGGAGACAAAATCTGAATGGATTTGTTCGGCTTGTTTGTAAATGTGTTCCACTTCATGGGTAAAACTCATCTTTTGTCTGATCCTTACCAATTCAGCATGAAGCTGTTCATGTTTTCTCTGTAAATTCTGCTCCTGGTCAGCTGCTTCGATTGAATCACTTAAAACCTCCAGGAACTGTTTCATTTCTCCGATGTTAAGCGCAAAAGTAACCAGCTCTTTTCTTTTTTCTTCCACATGCTCAGCCATTGAGGTATTTTCCATCCGGATATTGTTCAATTCAATTTCAGAAAGTGCTTTCTGATAATCTGTATATTGAATCTGTTCTGCCAGTTTCTTTTCATTGGCGGCCATTTTCAACCGGTTTCTCCGGTAGTGCAGTAAAAGGACCAGTGCTGAGAGCAGGAATATTCCTATCGCTGCGATAGTCAGCAACCTGTCGGTGTTCGCCGGAAGGTGAATAATATTCTGTATTTTGGGGGTCAAATCAGTACCACTGTTTATTCTTTCATGACCGGAAACTGCCACATCGAAAACATTTTGCATGAAGAAAAGTGTAAGAAAGGTTAAAAAGCCTGATAAAACCGGAGTTAACAACCAACCCAATGCAATCTGCCCCAACATTTCGAAGCGGATTTCCTGGACACCCCTGACAAATCCGATACCGATCAAGGCTCCTACCACCACCTGTGTGCTGGATACCGGCACCAGGGGAATCGGCGGCAGGCCGAGATGGCTGAGAAAGTTGTACAGGGAAGTTGAGGAAAACAGAAAAAGTACCAATGCCTGGGAAAGCACAACCACAATGGCAGTTTCGGGAGTGAGAGACAGAACGCCATTCCCTACGGTTTCCATTACTTTTTTGCTGTAAGTGGCAATACCCAGCGCAATGGAAATTCCGCCCAGGAAGAAGAGCAATTGTATGGTGGAAAACGTGAATTTACCAAAATGAACGGTCAGGGAGATTGAATTCACAAATACCCCCATAACATTGGCTATGTTATTGGCCCCCAGACTATAGGCTCCGAAAGCCCCTGTGATAATCAGTGCCAGTCTGATGTAAATGTCCAGTTTGATGACATGGATGCTGGTTCTCCGGATTATCCGGCGCATAAGAAGGTATAGCAGAGCCGAAAAGAAAGCTCCGAGAATTGGTCCGGTTACCCAGGAACCAACAATTTTGGTCAGCACTGAAAAATCAACCGGGGTAGAGGTAAAAAAACTCCATCCGATAATAGCCCCGACAATAGCCTGACCGGTGGAAACCGGCAGTTTTTTCCAGGTCATCACGGTGACCACTATCGCTGAACAAAGTGCGGCTGTAAACGCTCCCCCCAGTGTATCGATTGAGCCAAGCTGCGAGAGGGTACGGGTGGTTCCGGAACCCTGCATCATGGCGCCCAGGATAACGAAAACACTCCCGATAAGGGCAGCCGTCCTGAACCTGACCATGCGGGTGCCTACTGCCGTTCCAAAAATATTGGCTGCATCATTGGCTCCCAGGGACCAACCCAGAAACAAACCGCTGGTTATGAAGAAAATAAATTCCATCCAGGTTATACCGTTCTTTTAATGGCCATGATGGTCAGCAAATCAGCTACTTTTTCCGCGATGTCAGAAATATTTTCAATATGAAGGGTAAAATAGCGCAAATGAAACTTCTCGCTCAGTTTTAATTCAGGCATCTCTCTGAAAATCTTCCGTCGAATGACATCTGCCAGCAAATCAGTTTCCTTTTCGAAAAAATATACCCTGTGGATCTTTTCCGAAACATTCGCAGGTTCACTGAAATATGACTTGGCCGCCGGGATGACCGATTCAGCTGCCGATGTGGAAATCTGCGTGAGTTTGATCATATCCGGAATGAGTTCGGCTGGAATATTCGGCATTTCCACATCAAACTGGAAAAGATTCTTCTTCGCCTGGTCGATCAGGTTATCCATCTCTTCCAAAAGGCGCATGATATCGCCTCTCAACTGGGGCATCAACGATTGTGTGTATAATGTGTTCTCAATTTCCCTGCGGAGAACATCTGATTCCATTTCGCTGTTGGCAAGCGATCGCAAGTTAGAGGCAAAATTCCCCTGATCACGGTAAAGGTAATTCTTGACACCATCTTTAAACAAAAGCAAGCTTTGATCTACGCAATTCAGAAACTTGTTGATCAGTTCTATTGATTTATTTGCTCTGGCAAACATGGTTATTCCTCCTTTACAGTAAAATATTATGCAAGATTAGTCAATTTTGACATTGTGTGATATGACAATATAGTTCAATGAAAGTCGATGGTGCGGGTATGTAGAGTAATGTATAAATGTTATAAAATTGAATTACAAAATAATAAAGTCTGAAATGTAGTGAAGTGAATTGAGAAATCATTAAATAGAATAGAAATATGTAGTGTTAATGTAAAGGAAATTTGAGTCAGGATAGCACTACAACTTTACCCTGACCTCCAATTAGGAACCGCCGGTTAACTCAATTCAGCGTGATGTATGTTTCCACATCGGAAATGATTTTTGTTAATTCAGAATGACTTCAATGACCGGAATCTCAATTGGTGGTTTGATTACAGGGAGGTTCAGAACCAGGTCATTCTCTGTTTCCGGGCTTCCGCTCCTTCCGCCTGACTTGGAGAATTTAATTTCAGAAGCGTCATGCAGGAATTGGACGTATTTTACCTTACCCATGTAGCCGGGAAGCTTCAGACTTTGGAGGGGGTAATCCAGTAAATGGATGTAAAGCCGGTTGGTAACCGGATTAAAGGTCAACAGGGTATTGGCGGGTTTGATAAATGTTTCAGGAGCTTCCGTACATCCGTATATGGAACGGCTGTTGTATTTCATCCAATTACCCATGTTTTTTAAAGCGTCCTGAGCCCGGTAATCGAAAGTACCACGGGCAGTCGGACCGACATTCAGCAGCAGGTTGCCGCCTTTGCTGACACTTTCAATCAGCAAAACCAGCAACTGTTTGGTGTCTTTCCAGGTTTGCTCGTCGCGGTAATATCCCCAGCTTCCGGAAAAAGTCTGGCAGGTTTCCCAGGGTACCCGTTTACCATTCACTTCCGGCCATTTGTCCACTTTATACTGTTCCGGTGTGACGAAGTCCCATCCTCCGGCAACATCCTGCAAATCAGCCCGGTCGTCAATGAGTATCCCCGGTTGCAATTGACGAACCATTTTGATCAGTTCCACTGAACCCCAGTCTTCCCTTCCCTTTCCATTTTCACCGGGATAAGAGAAATCAAGCCATAAAATATCGATTTTTCCGTAATTCGTCAATATTTCCCGTACCTGGTTCTTCAGGTATTCCCGGTATCTGGCCATTTCTTTCCCCTGGTTAAGCCTGTTGTAATCTTCTTTGGTACTCACCCGTTGCGGATGAACCCGGTCTATGGTGAAGTCGGGATGATGCCAGTCAATCAGTGAGTAGTAAAATCCGATTTTCAAACCTTCAGACCGGAAAGCGTCCACCCATTCTTTGATCAGATCTTTTCCATAAGGGGTGCTGACAGCATCATAGTCGGTATATTTTGAATCAAAAAGGCAAAAACCTTCATGGTGTTTCGAGGTAATGACGGCGTATTTCATTCCTGCGTCCTTGCACATCTTTGCCCATTCTTTCGGGTTGTACAAATCGGGATTGAAAAGTTCAAAATATTTCTGATATCCTTCATTGGTGATCCTTTCCTGGTTTTTAACCCATTCATGGCGGGCCGGCATAGCATATAATCCCCAGTGTATGAACATACCGAACCTGGCATCGGTCCACCATTGCATCCGTTCTTTTTTTTGGGTTTCCGTTTCATCCCATATTTTAGGTTGGGCGTAAAGACTGGTGCAGATGGTGAGAAATGCCAAAACGAGGAATAGACACTTTTTCATGATGATTCAATTTTTAGGATGGTTAAATGTAAAAATAAATCATATTCAAATACATTTGGCATCGGTTTTTTTGCCGCGAAGGCGCGAAGTTTTCACAAGCAAATATGACCAATGAAAAAATGCTTTGTGTATCTTGGTGCCTTTGAGCCTTTGTGGCAGAAAAGTGAAATAAGAATTAATATAAACTGGTCAAAATGGCTAAGTCGCTGAATATAATTTTTTTTGCGCTGTTTCTGTTTGTGATATCCGGCAAAACAGCAGCTCAGAATGAGTCTGATGTTTTTTCCGGAAGCTGGATTTACTTCAGTAATGCACCAAATTCCCTGTACAATCATCTTTCCGGGCAGGCATTCGGACTGCTGAACCTGCGCAGGGAGGCAGTCAGCCGGCTGAATTCTCCCGACGACTGGAAGCAATGGCAACATAAAGTCCGGGAAACATTGTCTGAGATTGTCGTGCCTTTTCCGGAGAAAACGTCCCTGAATGCGAGGATTACGTCGACCATTAAGAAGGAAGGATTCCGGATCGAAAACATCATTTTCGAATCTCAGCCCGGATTTTATGTTACGTCTTCACTCTTTATCCCTGCCGGGATCAAGAAGGGGGGAAAGGCGCCAGCTATAATATACTGCAGCGGCCATACCGTGGAAGGATACCGGAGTGCTGTCTATATGCATGTTATTTTGAACCTGGTGAGAAAGGGCTTCATTGTTTTTGCTTTTGACCCGGCGGGGCAGGGGGAGAGGCTGGAATATTACGATCCCGATTCCGGAAAATCTCTGGCCGGTGGCCCCACTAAGGAACATTCCATTCCGGGAGCCCAGGCTTTTATCTCAGGAAGTTCACAGGCCAGGTATATGATATGGGATGGGATAAGGGCGGTAGATTACCTGTTTACCCGGAAGGAAGTGGATACCGGCAGGATCGGGATAACCGGCCGTTCCGGCGGAGGAACACAGTCGGCATACATTGCAGCCATGGATGACCGGATTTATGCAGCTGCCCCGGAAAATTACATCACCAATTTTACCCGTTTGCTGCAGACCATTGGTCCCCAGGATGCTGAACAGAATTTCCTTCGGGGCATTAAAAGGGGAATTGACCATGCGGATCTTCTTTTGGTCAGGGCACCGAAACCTGCTCTGATGATCACTACTACACGGGATATGTTCAGTATTCAGGGCGCCAGGGAAACAGAAGAGGAGGTATCGCGGATCTATAAGGCTTATGAAAAGACGGATAATTTCAGCAGGACAGAGGATGACGCCGGCCATGAGTCGACACGGAAGAACAGGGAAGCGATGTATGCATTTTTCCGTAAACACCTGAATAATCCGGGCAGTTGTATTGACGAGGAAGTGGAAAAATTAACCACAGATGAACTGAAGGTCACGGAATCGGGGCAGGTTTCGGTTTCTTTGGGCAGTGAATCGGTCTTCAGCCTGAACAGGAAAGAGAATGACGGAATTATTAAAAAGTGGAAGGATAAGAGGAGTGATCTCACCAGGCATCTTCCCGCAGTGAAGGAAGCTGCCGCAAAACTTTCCGGTTATGAGGAACCGGCTTCCGCAGAAATCCCTGTATTTTGCGGAAGGTTTCAGCGGGATGGA
>Ga0116171_10005232_pt1 | contig 11439 bp, 10 predicted proteins | sample AD_JPNHW2_MetaG_FD_89798 | JGI IMG/M metagenome (GOLD analysis project Ga0116171, IMG submission 89798) | Active sludge microbial communities of municipal wastewater-treating anaerobic digesters from Japan - AD_JPNHW2_MetaG | ecosystem: Engineered > Bioreactor > Anaerobic > Digestate | place...
CCAGAAGGCAGAGCACGGCCAGAGATGCCAGCAATTTCATGTATCTCATTTTAATAACCTCCATTGGAGATCGCTTCATAAGCAGATCTCACATTGAAGTACTCCTCCTGAACGATATTTAATTTTTTCGGCGAACGTCGAAGTTGGAGATGGTTCGAAATCTGCCAAAAGCCGATATAATGGTTCCATTATCGACTATTGCCCAATTTATGGTTTTGTCGTATATTGGACTACACATATATTGGATGCAATAGACAAAGATAGATATCCTATTGCTCCCTTCTTATGGTCCTGGAGGGAATTATCCATGAAAAAGATATTAGCAGTGCTTGCAGTCCTGTTTGCCGTCATAGGCCTTTCCGCGGCATCAGGTCCGCAGGGCATTCATGAACCGGGAACTGGCATCGTCAGCCCGGAGACAAAGGCCTCCGCTCAGGGCAGCGGCCAGGGCATTAATTCCGGGGAGGAGAAAGCCGCCGGGGGACCGCAGGGGGTACATGAGCCAGGAACCGGCATCGCCAATCCTGAACTCAAAGAAGAGGCCAGGGGCACAGGACAGGCCTTGTCGTCCCGCGCCGAGAATGCCACAAACGAGACGGCAGCCGAGGCCAGGGCACAGCCCGGATTTATGGGCCTCGCCGGACTCTTAGCCATCTCAGGCGTCTCCCTGGTTCACTTGAAGCGGAGGCGATGAGCCTCTCCATATTTTTTCCACGCGAAAGTGCTAAAATCTCTTACCACCATTCATTTCTTCACTTCTATGAAAATAGCCCTTTTGCAGCTCAATCCCACTGTGGGGGACCTCCGGGGCAATGCCCGCCTCATCGCCGAGGCCGTCCGCCGCGCCCCAGGGGTCGACCTGGCGGTCACCAGCGAGCTGGCATTGCTCGGCTATCCGCCCCGCGACCTGCTGCTCAACGCCGATTTCGTGCAGCGGAGCTGGTCGGCGGTCGAGGATCTCTCCCGCCTATGCCGTGAGGAAGGCCTGCCACCCCTGCTGGTGGGCCTGGCGGAGAGAAATCCGGGAGACGTGGGCCGTCCCCTCTTCAACTCCGCAGCCCTGCTGAAGAACGGCCGGGTGGAGGGATCATTTCGAAAGACGCTTCTGCCCACATACGACGTCTTCGACGAAGACCGCTACTTTGAGCCGGCAGGACAGCCCCAGATCCTGGAGATCGGGGGCGCTAAACTGGGAGTCTCCATCTGCGAGGACATCTGGAACGATCGCGACCTGTGGAAGCGACGCCGCTATCACACCGACCCCGTGGAGGAGCTGGTGGCCGCCGGGGCGCAGGCGGTGATCAACCTCTCCGCCTCGCCCTTCACCGCCGGAAAGCAACTGCACCGCGAGGCCATGCTCTCCCTCCTGGCAAAGAAGTATGCTGTGCCCTTTCTGTATGTAAACCAGGTCGGAGGCAACGACGACCTCATATTCGACGGCAGAAGCTCTGCCTTCGACAGCCAGGGCCGCCTCGCGGCCAGGGGGCGGGGCTTTGAGCCGGATGTGGTGATCGTCGATCTGGCAGAACTGGCCTGCCAGTTCAGCCCTTCCCCGGAGGCCGAAGCGGGGGCATCCGGGCCGGCCTATGCCCACATAGCCGAAGACGACTTCACCCCGGAGTCGGAGATCTGGAGGGCTCTTGTGCTGGGACTGGGGGACTATGTGCACAAGTGCGGCTTTAAAGGCGTCTTGCTGGGCCTCTCCGGGGGGATCGACTCCAGCCTTGTGGCGGCCATTGCCGCCTCGGCTCTGGGCCCGGAGAACGTCCTGGGCGTGCTCATGCCCTCTCCCTTCACCAGCCGGGCCAGCCTGGATGATGCCGCCTGCCTGGCGGAGAGGCTGGTTATTCGGACCATCACCATCCCCATCAGTGAGATAATGGAGTCCTTCGACAGAGAGCTGTGCGGGCCGTTCCAGGGTCTGGCCAGGGATGTGACCGAAGAGAACATCCAGGCCCGCATTCGCGGCAACCTGCTCATGGCCCTCTCCAACAAGTTCGGACTGGTGCTGCTCACCACGGGCAACAAGTCCGAGCTGGCGGTGGGCTACTGCACCATCTACGGAGACATGTCCGGAGGACTTGCTGTAATATCCGACCTGCCCAAGACGGCCGTCTATCGGGTCAGCCGCTGGTACAATAGCTGGAGCCGGGAGGCCATCCCCGCTTCAGTGCTGGAAAAAGCCCCCACCGCAGAGCTCCGGCCCCATCAGAAGGATGAGGACAGCCTGCCGCCCTACGAGATCCTGGACGGCATTTTGGAGAGATACATCGAACTGCACCAATCCAGGGAGGAGATCGTCTCCCAGGGATTTGACGGGGCCACGGTATCACGGGTGCTGGGCCTGGTAAAGAACGCCGAGTTTAAAAGACGGCAGGCTGCCCCCGGCCTCAAAGTGACCGACAGGGCCTTTGGCAGCGGCTGGAGGATGCCCGTCGCCAGCCGGGGATGGTAGATCGGAGTGCGGTTTAAATAGATCCAGCCCAAATGGCATTTCAATTATGAGAAGCCCAGCCGGAATGAGAGTGGTGACGGATAAATGTCTCATCTTCTTACTGATGCTCTCTGTTGCTATTGCCCTTCCCCTCTTGCCGGCGCATGCCGCAGATTCGGATGCTCTTCCGGAGGGGGCTTCTGATGCTTCTGATACCGCCCCCGGACAGAGTCTGATCCTCAATGTCTTCCTGGACAGCGCCGGCAAGGCCCTGGTTACCGGCTATGCCGAGAGCGCCGAAGGCCTGGATTTTCTCAACAATTCCGATTTTCGCCTTGAAAATGACACTCATCGCCTCTATGCCCTGACCGACGGCCTGACGGAGAAGTCGGGCGACCTCTGGACGCTCAACTTCAATGCTCAGGGCAGCTTTGACGACTATCGGGTCACCTTCTATCTCCCCAAAGAGACCCGTCTGGGAGAGATCAATGCCTCGCGGGGCCTGGGCTATCTGCTCTCCGCCTCCAATGAGTCCATAGTCGCTGATCTTCAGGGTTATGACCTCTCAAATCCCCAGATCGCCATTCACTATCGCCAGCCTCTGGAGGCTGGCAAGAGCAGCCTATTGCCCCCTGTGCCCCCTCCGGGCTTTTTGCCGGACGGCTCCGGCCTGATTCTGATCATCGTTGCTGCCGCCCTGATTGTGGTCGGCTTCGCCGCGGCCATGTTCGTCCTGCGCGCTCGCGGGGCAAGGGGTGGCAGCCGGCCCGCGGAGACCTCACAGCCTTCCTCCGGGCAAGCCCCGTCCGGCGCAGGAGGCAGCGACGAACTGGATGAGGATGGCGACAATGGCCCTGATGGTGAGGTCGATGGCGGTCGCGACAGCGACCTATCCGGAAAAGAGGCGGCGCAGGCTCCGCAAGAATTGGAAGGGAGCCAGGTGGGCGGCAACCAGGGCGGCCAGGTGGCGTCAGGGCTGATCGAGGTCGAACCTTTGGGTGAAACCGATGGTGAATCCGAAGGCGAATCAGAAGGCGGGTCTGAAGTCGCCACCGATGGTGGACCTGAATTCGAATCCGAGTCTATGCCGAAGAGCCCCTCATCTCCGTCGGGCAGCGCGGGCGGGGTCATAACCGTCAGCTCAGAGATGGCGGCGGTGATGCAGACCCTCACCGCCAGGGAAAGAGCGGTGATGTCCACTCTGATAGACCACGGCGGCAGAATGACCCAGGCGGAGATCCGCTATCAGACAGCAACTCCCAAATCGTCGTTAACCGGGATATTGATCTCATTGGAGAGGCGCAAACTGGTAACAAAGAAGGAATGGGGTCGCACCAACATAATCGAACTTTCTGAGTGGTTCCTGTCCCGAAAAGAACAGTCTTAGGCCTTTTATTTAAACGCTGAAGCCTGGCCGGCATCGTTCGTTCGGCTCCTATCTTTTCTATCGTTCCGGCCTAAAGGTGTGTTGCCGGACAGATGAATGACCGTCCGGATGATTGAAACGGGTATGTTGAGTGGGTAAAAAGCAAATTAAGATGAGTGATAGAGACATGAATGCAAAATTGGGATTTACGCTGGCTGCGCTGGCAGCCCTGTGCCTTCTGGCAGCTCCGGCCTTCTCCATGCCGGGAGCCTCCGGCGGATTCAAACACGAGGGCAACTGCCCCATGATCGGCAATCTGACTGCAGAGCAGATGGGCAATATGACCCTGGGAGAGCTCAAAGAGCTGATGAAGCAGTCCAGGAACAACTCCACATCCTGCCCGATGGGCCAGGGTGCGATGAACTGCGGCTCCGGCAGGATGGGCCCCAATATGGGTGGCAATGATTCCCCTGCACGGGGCATGGATATGCAGATGGGCGCTCCAGAAGGACAGAAGGATGGACGCAATCAAAACGGCAGGATGATGGGCGGAAATGATGATGGCTGCAACATGATGGGCGGCAACATGAATGGCTCATCCGGCGGGTTCGGCGCAATGGGCAACTTCGGCGGAGAGGATAAGCGAGGCGGCAAGCATGGAAATGAAGGCATTGGCGGATCATCTCTTTCCCTCCTCTGGTATGGCGACATCACACTCGAGAAGCTCGGCGACATGACAGTCAATCAGATCCGGGAGCTGAAGCAGTCCTGGATGGAAGAGATGGACGGCATGACTCTTAGTGAGCTGGATGCCCTGAAGGAGAAGAAAATCCAGGAGATGAACAACATGACGGTAAACGAAATAAGCGAGATGAGAAAGAACAACCGTCAGATCTCCAGGATCGTCAATTCCGTGGAGACGGCCCCTGAAGAAGCCTGAGACGGTGAGCTAATGCGCCGAGGGCGTCTTTTCCCTCCTACTATTTTTTATAGCTTTTCCTGAATGACGGCGGTTTTGGCAATTAATCTTATAATAATGAGAGGCAAACTATGATGAAGGCGGATGCGATGAAGAACAACTTTGGACGAGCCGTGTTAATTGGGCTCCTGGGTCTGCTGTTTATGGTGCTGCCGGGGGTGTCTCTCGGCCAGGTCAACGGCGGAGACGGGCCGGACGATCAGGGTGAGGGAGGCCTTCCGCGGGATGACGGATCGATGATGATGCCCATTCAAGACGGAGGCTTTCCGGCGGGCGTGCCTGTAGAGGTTTTGCATAGTGGTCATGGCTTTGCCCTGCGGGGAAATGATTCATTTCTGCTGCGGCTGAAGGTGGAGTCTCTCCAGCCTTTGGAGGCAGGCCAGATCCAGAGGCTGCTTCAGTCCAACAAGAGCCTGGAGGAGATCAGAGACGACATCCGGGGGCAGGAGGGGGATACGGTCTATCGGGGCAGCTTGATACTGGAGCGCAGCATATACCCTCTGGTCAACATCCGGATTGAGGCTTTAGGCAATAACTCCACATCACTCCAGGCCGACCTGTCCGATGGAGAGGGCAGCGGCGGCAACGCGGGCTCAGAGCCTCCGTCAGAGACCCAGGGCAGAGTCTCCGTTTTGATCTCGCCCTCCGACGGGGGGATGATGGGAAAGGGAGAGCTGCTCCTATCGGCAGGACCGAAGGCAGGAAAATATGCTCTGCTCCTGGACATGGAGACAAAGGGGCACGGCAAGAAAATGATGATGGGAAGATGATGGAATGATCGGATGGCTGCAATAGGGCGGCTATTGCAGCTCTCCGTCTTTTATCTGTACCTGTGTCTCCTTCTTACGAGAGAGGCTCTCCACCAGCCTGGGCACGGCCTCCACCATGTGCTCGGCCAGGGAGTGCTTGCTGGCCTGAAGCCTCTCCAGACGCACGCCCTGCTCATCTATTACCACAACGGCCACCGGCTTGATGCCTATGCCCCCTCCGCCTCCGCTTCCCGTGCTGCTCTCCTTGCCCAGGCCCGCAGCGGCTCCAAATCCCATGCCCACGCTCATCAGGGGCAATACCGTCCGGCCGTCCACTGTCACAGCCTCTCCCACAGCGGTTTTAGGGGAGAGGGACTTTTGCATCTCCTCAGTGATGGTCTTCAATATCTCCGTCAGTTCCGGCAAATTCTCACTCCCGGCAAATAATTTGTCGATCACTGATAAATAGTCATGCCTTCAGTCATGGCTTTCTTTGAACTTAATCAGTGCCGTCAGAAGATCGTTATAGGGAGTGCTGATGGAAAGCTCGCGACCGTAGCGGGATATGGCACCGTTCAGGGCGTCTATCTCCGTCTTTCTGCCTATGGTTATGTCCTGAAGCATGCTGGCGCGATGCAGAGCAGTGGGCGGAAGCTGCCTCTCCAGCAGGAAGTGATAGTAGTCCTCGGCATCCTTATGGGGCACGCTGACACCGCGCGCCTGCATCACCAGAAATATCTCCTCTATGACCTGCTTCATGATGCTCCGGGTATGCTCGCTTTTCCCCAGCCGGCCGTAGGGCACGCCGAGCAGGGCTCCTAAGGGATTAAGCGAGCAGTTGTAGAGCACCTTTCCCCAGATGGCCGCCCAGATCTCCTCTTTGCCCACCAATCGAGCGGGAATTCCCGACTTTCGGAGGTCGGATTCCAGCCTCTCCAGCAGGGGCCGGTTGACGGGGCGAAAGGGCTCGCCCAAGAGCACGTCGTCGGCATTGACCGTGACCCGCACATGCCCTGGCTGCACCACCTCTCCGCCGAAGATGACCCGCGAGCCGGCGGTGCGCCCCTCACCCACCTGCCCGGCTATGGCCTCCCAGTTGTTCAGGCCGTTTTGCATGGAGACCATGATGCCGTCCTCGCTGAGCAGGGGCGCAGCCTGGGCGGCAGCATCAATGGTGTCCCTGGCCTTTACAGAGAGCAGGATCACTGAAAATCTGCGGTCTGCGGCGGGATCAAGGGCGGAGATCTCCCCGGCGGGGATATGGTGCTCGCCCCAGATTCCGGTTATGTGGAGCCCCCTCTCCCGGATGGCCCGGAAGTGCTCGCCCCGGCCATAGAAGGTCACATCTGCCCCGGACTCGTGCAGAAATCCGCCCAAAACGCTGCCGATAGCACCTGCGCCATAGATGAGATAGTCCGGGCCGCCTTCGATCATAGTACTGCTGTGATCCGCGGTGCTTTAAGAGCATTTCGAAGGCGCGAACACTTAAATATTTTAACAGGAATAATCATCTGAAGTGGTTGATAAGACGGAGATAATAGATCTATGAGCGCAATATTCGGCGAACGGCTGACCTTTCCCCAAGAGAAAGGGCAGGAGATCCGATTGATAGTGCACGGCGACGAGCTTTACGCCCATTACGAAACCGAGGATGGATATGCAGTCGTCTACGATCGGGAGATTGGCCTGTACTGCTACGCCCTCCTGGTGGATGGTGCTTTTGTCTCCAGCAGGATTGCTGCCGGCGAAAAGCCGCCCCAGGGTCTAGAGAAGCATCTGCGAGAGGCGGATGCCGTCCGCCGGGCCAAGGCGGAGAGAAGCGCCCGGAGAAAGGGCAGGACGCTGTAGTACGGGGCCTGCAATACTTCATAAATAAATCTAAATATTCAGAGAACATAGATCATCTCCAGCAAATATATCGTTTTGGAAGGTGACTGATCCATGAGCGCAATTTTAGGGGAATCGCTACACTTTCCCCAGAGAAATGGTCCGCAGATCCGGCTGAATGTCTTTGGCGATGAATTTTACAGTTACAAGGAAAACGATGACGGCTATACGGCTCTCTATGACTCTGAGATGGGACTGTATGTCTATGGCCGTCTGCTGGGGGGAAGGCTGGTCTCCACCGGCATCCCCCTGGATAAGTTGCCGCCCTCTGGTGTCAAGAGGCACCTGAGGGAGTCCCAGGAGGTCGTAGCTGCAAGGTTTAACGAGAGGTTCTCGCTCAACTACTCCAGCCGGGACGGCGTGGCTCGCGACTACGGTAGGAATCAGGGCTTGCTGACAGGCAGAAGGGTTAGCCGGGGAAAGGTGGTGGGCCTTACCGTCCTCGTCCAGTTCTCGGACGTCAAGACCGGCATCACCGCCGTAGATGTATCCGAAATGCTGAACCGGCCAGGCTACAGCCTCTACGGAAATTATTGTTCAGCGCGGGACTACTTCCTGCTCATGTCCAGCGGAAAGCTCGACTACAGCAACGTGGTGATCGGACCCATAACCCTCAGCCACGATAGGCAGTATTATGTGGAGCATTCATTGGTTCCTGAGACTCTGCTGGCGGTGCAGGCCAAAGGGATCGACCTCAAGCAATTCGATAGCATGGGGCAGGGCTATATCGATGCCGTGAGCATCCTCTATGCGGGGAGATCGCTCTACGAGGGTGATTTCATCTGGCCGCATAACGGCATCATAAACATGATGCTCGGCAATATGAGAGCCTATTTCTACATGCTTACCGGCCTCGGAGACGATAAGACTGAATTGTCCATCGGCACATTCTGCCATGAGAACGCCCACATGCTCTGCCGTCTGCCTGACCTGTATGACTACGGCAAGCGGGACGGTGACTTTCAGGAGAGCGCCGGGATGGGCAAGTACTGCCTGATGAGCTATGGAAATCATCTCGGCGATGGAAAGGCTCCTGCCCCCATCTGCGCTTATCTGCGCCACCTGGCCGGATGGTGCGACAACCGGGTGTTTATCAACCAGCCGGGGGAGTATCAGTCCAGGCATGCAGATTATGCGACAGTGATGATATATCCGACTGAGCAGGAGAACGAGTACTTCATTGTGGAGAATAGAAGCTCTCTGGGTCTGGATGGAGAGCTGCCTGCCAGCGGCCTGGCGGTATATCACTGCGATATCTTCGGATCGAATGAATGGCAGGGCGGCACTCCGCATAATCATTATCAGTGCGGCCTGCTACAGGCGGACGGCCACCTGGACCTGGAAAAGAATATCAATGAAGGTGATGCCGGGGACCTCTTCTCCAGAACGGACGGACTGGCCATATCCCATGACACAATCCCCTCCACATGCATGTGGGACCTCTCCGAATCAGGCCTGATCATCTCCAATATCAGTGAGCCGGGAGAGGTGATGAGCTTCCGGACGGGGCCGGTCAGGTCCTCCCGATCCGTCCGGGGTGAGGCAGTGCCAGCAGCAGCCATCCAGGACGATGATCCTCAGGGCGTCTCCAGCGTAATATCCATCTCAGAAGGGGGCAAAGTCTGCGCCATTCGGGTGGGCCTTGACATCACCCACACCTACATCGGAGACCTTAAGGTGGAGCTGATCGCCCCCGGCGGAGAGAGGGAGGTTCTGCACAACCGCAGCGGCGGAAGCGCAGACAATATCATCAATACATTCGATTCGGCGAGCCAGGCGGAGCTTAAGAGGCTGGTGGGCCTTCCCTGCCGGGGAGATTGGACGGTCTGGGTGGTGGACCAGGCCAGGCTGGACACAGGAAAGCTCAACCGCTGGTCAATAGAGCTGGACCTGGAGGCCTCAACCGGCACGGCGAGCTATGAGGCCGCGCCCGATCTGGAGATTCCCGATGACAATCCCGCCGGAATAGGCCATGCCATTGCGGTGGATCGGGAGGGGGTGGCGCAGAGCGTCAAAGTGAGCATTGACATCAGCCACAATTATGTCAGCGACCTGAGGGTGGAGCTGCTCTCACCGGGCGGAAAGAGGGCGATTCTGCATGACTGTTCCGGAAGTGGCAGGCCGGATATTGTGAAGACCTATGAGCCCGGAGATCTGGCAGATCTGGCCGGCTTCAAGGGCCAGCTCATCAAGGGAAACTGGATATTGAGGGTCACAGACGTGGCTGCCAAAGATGTGGGCAGGCTCAATAAATGGGGTATGGAGATAGTATTCCTGGAGTAGAATGAAAATTCACTATCTTCAGCATGTGCCCTTTGAGGACCTGGCCAATATCGAAGGATGGGCGATCTCTCGCGGCCACGATATCACTGCCACCCGGCTGTTCTCAGGCGAGGCTCTGCCGGAGTTGGAGAGCATCGACTGGCTGATAATCATGGGCGGCCCCATGAACATCTATGAGCATGACCGGTACCCCTGGCTGGCGACTGAGAAGAGGTTCATAGGTCGGGCCATAGCCGCGGGAAAGATAGTCCTCGGCATATGCCTGGGCGCGCAACTGATGGCCGATGTGCTGGGGGCAGAGGTGGTGAAGAACGAGAACAGAGAGATTGGATGGTTCACTGTGGACCTGACGGCTGAGGCTAAGGCCTCGCCCCTATTTTCAGTGCTGCCCCAGTCGTTTACCGCCTTTCACTGGCACGGCGACACCTTCGCCATCCCTCCTGGAGCGCTGCGGGCGGCGTACAGCCGGGGCTGCGCCAATCAGGCGTTTGTGCTGGGGCGGGCCGTGGGCTTGCAGTTTCACCTGGAGTCGTCAGAGGAGAGCCTGGAGCACCTCCTGGAAAACTGCGCTGGCGAGCTGGCGGAGGGTGATAGTCCCTATGTGCAGAACGGAGTGGAGCTGGCCGCCGGGGGTCAGCATTTTGCCGGGATGAGGTGCCTGATGGAGGCCTTCCTGGACAATATGGCGCTGCTGGGCAAGGCTTAGCTATATAAACGCATATTTCTATTTTATTGGGCGATGATCTTCCAGATCCTGGACGCCAACTACGCCTACGATGTGAAGAGAAATCCGGTGGTGCAGCTCTTCGGCCGCACGGCGGAGGGAAGAAGCGTCACCTGCCGGGTGGGCGGATTTCGCCCCTACTTTTATGCCGGAGTCGATGAGATGCGGCTGGCGGGCGTCAAGAAGGATCTTTCCGCCATGGGCCTGTTGGCAGAGGTGGTGGAGCGCTTCGAGCCCATCGGCTATCAGGCATCGCCCAGAAAGATGCTCAGGATCACCACCTCCGACCCCAAAGAGGTGAGAAGCCTCCGGGAGAGGGTAAAAGAGATACCAGGCGTCAGGGCCGTCTACGAGACGGACATACTCTTTAAAAACCGCTTCCTGATCGACAATTCTCTGGGCGGCATGTCCTGGGTAGAGGCACCTGTCCCGGATTGGATTGCTGGAGGGAGGAGGCCAGACGTCTCCGCTTCCTCGTCGTCCGCGTCCGCCCTGCCCCTGGTGGATGTGAGCTGTCTGAAGCCTGCTGCCCAGGAGGCCAATGCCCCCCTGCGCTTCATGAGCTTTGATATCGAGTGCCTGCCCGACCAGGGCGAAATGCCCAGGGCGGAGACCTCGCCTGTCATATTGATCAGCATGGCCTTCCAGCCGCCCTACCTGGGACAGAAGGATCTGGTGCTGGTGGGAAAGGAGATCGACTGCCCCCGCCCCGATACTGCCGCCTGCCGGGATGAGTACGATCTGATCAGCCGTTTTTCCAGCATCATCCGGGACTACGATCCCGACGTCCTGGCGGGCTACAACTCCAATGAGTTCGATTTTCCCTACATCCAGGAGAGGGCCAGGCAGAAGCACGCCGACAGCCGGGTAGGCCGGGACGGCAGCTCCTGGTACATCCGGAAGATCGTCAGCCGCACCGATGTCTCCATCACCGGCCGGGTGGTGGTGGACCTGCTTCCTATTATCCGCTCCTCCTACAGCCTCAAGCAGTACACCCTGAGAAACGCGGCGGCGGAG
>Ga0116171_10005235_pt1 | contig 11438 bp, 10 predicted proteins | sample AD_JPNHW2_MetaG_FD_89798 | JGI IMG/M metagenome (GOLD analysis project Ga0116171, IMG submission 89798) | Active sludge microbial communities of municipal wastewater-treating anaerobic digesters from Japan - AD_JPNHW2_MetaG | ecosystem: Engineered > Bioreactor > Anaerobic > Digestate | place...
AAGCTCTCAATAAAGCCGTTCTGGGTCGGCTTACCTTTAGCTATGAAACCTAACTGAACTTCCTTTTCGTCTGCCCATTTGAGCATGACTTTGCTGGTAAACTCCGGACCATTGTCGCATTTAGGGTAGTAGCTTCCTTGCTTCGGATTAAGTATCCTATGACATCGCAAGGAGACGCAATGGAAGCTAACTTATTGGAACGCATCAAAGAACAACTGCTGAGACATGAAGGTCTACGGCTCAAACCATACCATTGCGCTGCTGGCAAGCTGACCATAGGTATCGGTCGCAATCTCGATGATCGGGGTATCTCGCAAAAAGAGGCTTATGCCGTGCTGGAGAGAGATATCCAAGACTGCGAGCAGTGGCTGATCGATGAGATACCCGAGGTGTACAATAAGCTCGATGAGGTTCGCCAGTCGGTGCTGATCAATATGTGCATAAGCATCCCACAAAGCCGCATCGCTCCTTTGCGGGAATCCTGCTACCTTGGTATCAAGGGACTATTGGGCTTCAACAACACCCTGGCTTTTATCAAAGCCGGAGACCGGGAGCAGTGGATCTATCATAGCAGAATGAAGAGTGTAAACTCGTCTGTATCTTTTAGCTTGACATAAAAACCACACATAAGAAAATGGCGAGAGTAGAGGAATTGGTAGTTATACCGTTCCGATGATTGATATTAAACCGCTACGGCGGAATGGAATAGCTACAGGGTTAGCTATTTTTTTTGATAAACACTTGGTATGAAAAACAGGGGAAACAATGGAGTATTACAGAGTTCAAATGGAAGAACTGGCAAAGAAGATCTGTGCTGAGATGCATCTCGCGCTGTATGACATCGACGAGAAGCTCAGCAACAAAGGGCGAATCTATACGATCTATCTGACGAAGATCGGTGGAGTCACCCTGGATGAGTGCGCCAAGTTCAGCCGTACCCTCTCTGAACTTCTGGATGAGCTGGATATAATTCCGGACCGTTATTTCCTCGAGGTTTCATCTCCCGGGATCGAGAGACCACTTAAGCTGAAGAGTCACTACGTCAGCGCGATCAATGAAAAGATCGTGATCCAATGGAATCAGGATGAGGTCAAACGCTCCACAATGGGAACGCTTTTGGAAGTCAATCAGGACTACATTCTGGTGGATGACCGGGGTGAGAACCTGGAGATCCCTTTCAAATCAATAACCCGGGCAAAGACGATCTTCGTCGGTACCCTAGAGGAAAGAGGTTAAAATGAGCACCAATATTATTGATGCGGTCATTAAGCTGGCATCCATCAAACAGCTTGATAAGGATGTGATCCAAGAGATCATCGTGGAGTCGATCACCAGTACACTCAGCAAGAAACTGCTTCCCGAGAACGAACTGGAAGTGTGTTTTGATCCCGCACTGGGTTCGATCAAGGTCAATTTCCTCTGCAAAGTCGTGGAACTGAGCACCGAGCTGGGAGAGATATCCATCGAAGACGCCCGGGAGAATTACGACACACACGCTGTGCTGGATCAATATATCAGGCGTAGCCTCGTTCTCAGCGAGTTTGAGCCCAAGCTCGTCAAGGTCGTGCAGAAGAATATCTCGGATCGTATCCGCCATCTGGAAGACGAGAAGATCCAAAATGACTTCACCAAACAAAAGAACACTATCGTCACGGGCAGAGTCAAATCCATCGATGAGCTGCGTGGTTACAGCGTGGATATCGGATTCTCGGATGCCCTGTTGCCCGTCGATGAGCAGATAGAAAATGAGTTTTACCGCGTTGGCGATATCATCAGAGCCTACGCGATCGGTATCCGTACCAGGGAATCCGGTTCTGTGGTCGTGCTTAGCCGGACGAATCCGGAATTCGTCAAGAAGCTCTTTGAAGCGGAGATCCCTGAGATATTTAACCAGCAGATCGCCATCCGCAAGATCGTACGCGAACCCGGTATCAGAACCAAGGTCGAGCTGGAATCGCTGGATGGAAAGACTGATCCGATCATGGCTTGCATCGGACCCAAGGGAACCCGTATTGATTCGATCCGTAAAGAACTTCACGGTGAGCAGATCGATATCGTGGTCTTTAGCGACGACCTCGAAGAGATGATCAAGAATGCCCTCGGAATCGAAGGCGTGATCGGTGTCATCATCGAGCGCAACCGAGCCGCGAGCGTCATCGTCGAAGAAGCGGACAAAGTCACCGCCATCGGTAAGCAAGGCAAGAACGTCAAGCTTGCCGCCAAGCTGACCGGGCTGAAGATCGATATTTATACTCAGGCAGAATTTGACGAGAAGAAAGCCAAGGAACGCCGGACGATCAGTCATATTACGGAACTGGACGGAGTCACGGCCAAGATCGCGGAGATCCTGCGCAACGCCGGCTACACCTCGGTTCAGGATATCTTCGCGGCATCCCTGGAAGAGCTTACCAATCTGGAAGGATTGGGGCAGAAAACCGCTGAACGGCTCAAGGAAGCCTCGAAGTTCTTCTAAAGAAATATGCCAAATCGGAATAGCCATGCAGATCACATACCTTTCAGAACTTGCGTCATTTGCAGACGCAAGGCTGAACAGAAGTCTCTCTGGAGCATTAGGTTGCTGCCTCAGGGACTGGTGATCGACCTCAAGCGTGAGCTCTCCGGCAGAAAATGCTACGTTTGCCCGGAAAGCGATTGCCTAAGCGGGCTGGAAAGATGGCAAAAGAAATATTCAAAGAAATATCAAGCGTCTGTCACGATCAGGGAGATTCACGATGGAAATCACTGATAAGATATTGAATCTTATGCAGTTTGCCCGGAAAGCCGGAAAGCTCGTCTGCGGGATCGAAGCAACGATCCGCGGGCTTGGGCGTGGGCATATCCATATACTGATCGCCGCTGCTGACACTTCTGAAAATACGATTAAGAAACTCAGCCATGCACTGGTTGAGCAAGATTCCAAGGTGAAATTGATCCGCTTTGGAAAAACTGAAGAATTGAGCCAGGCACTCGGAATACCCTACACCGCAATATATGGAGTGGCAGACAAGAATTTCGCCGCCAAGATCACCGAGTATTGGACGTCGAATGAATGATGGAGGAACCGTGCAAATACGTGTTCATGAATTAGCCAAAGAACTTAAGATCAGTACCTTGGCGTTGAAGAAACACCTCACCGATCTGGGGGTTATCACCAAAAGCCATATGAGCTTCATCGAAGGCGAAGTCGCCGATAAGATCAGAAGCAAATATAACGAACAGATCGATGCCGAAAAGAAAGCGGAAAAAGACCGGAAACGACTTGTGGAAATGAAGCAGGCTGCCAAGAGACATGATGCGGAACCCCAAGTTGCCGCCCCAGCCCCGCAAGCAGAAGAGCAGATCGCAGAACCCACCCCTGAGCCCGTCATAGTCGAGGAGATCATCCCCGAAGCCGAGACGCCTCAGATCGAAGAACCGGCGCCCACTCTGGTGCCAGTCCAGGTTTCCGCTCCCACACCGGCTCCTACTATCGCTCCACGTCCCGAGACACGGACAAATGTGCCCTCCAGACCTTATGAACCAAGACCTTCGCAAGGATATCAACGTCCCGGTCAAAGCAGCGGCGGACGTCCTGATTATAATCGCCAGAAACCAGGTGACAGAAGACCTTCAGGTCCTCCCTCAACGGTCAAGAAAGCGATTCCGGATACTCCAGTGCCAACCGCCAAAGAGCTGGAGGAGAAACAATTCGGCAAAGCCAAGGTCAGCCATGAAGAGCTTGGGGACAAGAGCAAGCATAAAAAAGCGTTGATCAGCAGCACAAAAAAGACCAAGGTCAAGGTTCCGGTCGCATCCGAAGCCGATGAAGCCCAGATCACCCGCAACATTAAAAAGACACTGCAGAAATCCGGTAAACGGAAAAAGTATCATAGAGAAGCTCAGTCAGTGGCGGAATCGACCGGTAACGAGATCGTTATCCGCGAATACACCTCCGTCAGCGAACTTGCCAAGATCATGAACGTTTCTCCCTCGGAGATCATCTCAAAGTTCTTCGCCATGGGTCAGTTGGTCACGATCAATCAACGTCTGGATAAAGACTCGCTGGAAATGATCTGTGATGAATTCAAGGTCGAATTCAGATTTGAAGATGAATACGGCGCTGATATCCTCGATCGGGAACGTGAGAACTATGATGATGCCCCGGAGCTGGTCAGACCTCCTGTGGTGACCATCATGGGACACGTCGATCACGGTAAAACCTCTATTCTGGACTATATCCGCAACACGCACGTCGTCGCCGGAGAAAGCGGTGGGATCACTCAACACATCGGCGCCTATCAGATCGAGATAAACAAGCATAAGATAACTTTCCTGGATACCCCCGGTCATGAAGCTTTCACAGCGATGAGAGCGCGTGGAGCTAACGTCACGGATATCGCCGTGATCGTCGTGGCCGCCACTGAGGGTGTCAAACCACAGACTCGTGAAGCAATTGACCACGCCAAAGCGGCGGGAGTCTCCCTGATCTTAGCCATCAATAAAGTCGATCTGCCGGATGCCAACGTAGACCGGGTCATCGCTCAACTCCTGGAGCTCGGGGTTTATCTCGAGCAGTACGGTGGGGAAGTACCCTGGACCAAGACCTCGTCCGTGACCGGTGAAGGTATCCTGAATCTGATCGAACTGATCCTTCTGAACGCGGAAATGCTGGAGCTCACAGCTCAGACCGAAGTTCCCGCGCAGGCAGTCGTCATCGAATCCCAGAAAGATCCCCGCATGGGAGCAGTAGCCACGATCCTGGTTCAGGAAGGAACCTTGCGCAGAGGCGATATCGTTGTCTGTGGTGCCACTCATGGTCGTATCCGCAAGATGGAGAACGAACGCGGACAGGATATCAAAGAACTCCTGCCTTCCGACGTTGCCAGAATATATGGTCTTTCGGACACTCCCAAAGCAGGCGACGTGCTGAATCAGGTCGACACCGAAAAGATCGCCAGATCGATCAGCTCCGAACGTCAGCAGATCCGCCTCGAACGTGAGAAGTATCAGAATAAATCTTCACTGCAAAACATCTTTGCCAGGATCAAAGAAGAAAAGATAAATGAACTCAAAGTAATCCTCAAGACGGATACGGACGGCTCCTCGGAAGCCTTGGCAGACGCTTTCTCCAAGCTCGCAAACGATGAGGTCGCGGTTAACATCATCCACAAGAGCGTGGGTGGTATCACAGAAGCTGACGTAAGTCTCGCTTCCGCTTCCGACGCCATCATCATCGGTTTCCACGTCCGCGCTTCGCAACAAGCCCGCAAGATGGCTGAGGATGAAAATGTCGAGATCAAGATATATCAGGTCATCTATGACGCTTTGGATGATATCCATGACGCTCTGGAAGGGATGCTGGCACCTGAATTTGGTGAGACTGTCATCGGTAGCGCCACGATCAAACAGGTCTTCAAGATCAAGAAAATCGGTACCATCGCCGGCTGTCAGGTTGACAGAGGCGTGATCCAGCGTAACTGCAAAGTGCGTCTCTATCGCAATGACGTCCTGATCACCGAAGATGATCTCTCTTCGCTCAAGCACTATTCCGATGACGTCAAAGAAGTCAAGGCGGGAACGGATTGCGGTCTTTCTCTCGCCAAGTTCACGGACATCAAGGAAGGTGACGTTCTTGAGTGCTACGTCATCCAGGAGATAGCCAAGAAACTCTGATGAAATCATATCGTATTCCCCGACTCCAAGAAGAACTGAAGAAGATCTTCAACATAGCGCTTAGCCAGAAGCTGAACAACCCAAAGTTGCAATGGGTGACCATCACTGAGGTTGTACTCTCCAAAGATCTGCGCTATGCCAAGCTGTATTTCTCGCATTATAGCAATCCCCTCAGCCATAGAACTATCCTGGAGCTATTAGTCAAGAGCTCCGGTTTCCTAAAAAAACAAATTGCAGGAGCACAACTTATGAGAACTATTCCGGAATTGTCCTTCTTTTACGATGAGACAGAAGAGAAAGCCGCGAGAGTGGACACTCTGCTGGCATCACTGAAAGATAAATACGACGATGATAATGATGATTATGATCCGGATATCGATATCGATGATTATCTTGATGATGACGAGGATTACGTCGATCTCGAAGAAGATGAAGAAGATTACGAAGACTTCGACTTTGATGATGACGAAGATGAGGATGAATAATCCTTGCGTCCGATCCAACAACTATATAAATCGTCGGGTTCCGGCGATTTTTTAGCATAATGACGAAGCTTACAGAACTACGGGATCAGATCTGTAACCTGGCAGAAAGCGAGAATAGCCTCGCTATCCTCAGTCACAGTAACCCTGACGGCGATGGCTTCTGTGCTTCTTTAGCGCTTCAGAAACTGCTCCGCCACTGGGGTAAGGCATCTGTCATCGTGGTCGATAACCTCGAACTCTCAAGCTACGCGCATTTGATGAGTGACGCTGACCTCGAGATCTACTCCGCTGAAAGTTCTTACTCAGATCTGATCATCCTCGATTGTAACAGCCTCGACCGTTTAGGAGCCCGTGAAGCTCTCGTTACTAAAGCAAGCAGGATCGTGCTGATCGACCATCATCTGATCGAGCACCGGCTGATCCCTTCTAACTTCAGCTTGATCGAACCTGCCTTTGTTTCTGTCGGCGCGATCATTTTTCGTGCTCTCTATGATGATATCAGCATAATACCTGACGCTATTCGGATCGATATCGTCAATAGCCTGTATACGACTATCCTCAACGATACTAACAATTTCACCAATGCCAACACCAATTCCGAGGTGTTCGAAACTTCAGGCATGATGTGCAAGCTTGGCATCAACCCTTCCAGGCTTTACAAAGACTATTTTCTCAATCAGTCACCGGAAGAGATGCGATATACGGGAGAAGTACTCTCCACGATCGAGCTTGCTCTAAACCGGAAGATCCTCATCATGCATTCGACTCTGGAAATGCTGAACCGCAACGGACTCAAACCTGATGACGTCATGAATATCACACGCTTCGTGCAAGGAGTGCGTGGACTCGAAGCGATCGTCTATCTGCGTGAGGAAAGCGATAAGCTGTTCAAGATCAGTCTGCGTTCTCCTCATTTGGATGTGAACAAGATCGCCACCACTTTTGGAGGAGGCGGACACCGCAGCGCTTCCGGAGCGCATGCTCGCGGAACTATGGAAGATATCAAACAGCACCTTCTGTCTCTCTTTGAAGAGGCATTACGGGAAATAGAGCAGAATGCCTGAACAAACGGGATTTCTCCTGGTAGACAAACCTGTCGGGATCACCTCATTCGACGTTATCTATCGCTTGCGAAAGGTCACCGGCATCCGCAGGATCGGGCACACAGGTACTCTCGATCCCTTTGCAACGGGGCTTTTAGTAGTATGTCTGGGTAAGTTCACCCGTCTCGCGCAATTCATCGAGGCAGAGAACAAGACCTACGAAGCTGAGATCACCCTCGGGACGCAAACAGATACCGCAGACCTTACAGGAGCCGTTATTCAATCTTTACCACTTCCTGATATCCTTCCTGATCTTGAAAAGCTGATCAGTGCAGTGCTTGCACTCGAATCCCTGCCTGTTCCTGCATATTCGGCGATCAAACTGGATGGACGCAGAGCCTATGACTATGCCAGAAAAGGCGAAAACCCGCAGATGCCAGCCCGAAGAGTACGTATCGAAGCCTTTGAGCTGCTTGAGTACTCTCCCGAAAAGATCAGCTATCGTTGCACAGTCTCCAAAGGCACCTATATCCGCAGCCTGAGCGAGTGGATCGCTTCAAGGCTCGGTACTTGCGGTCATACTAGCAAACTGCGCCGTACCGCGATCGGTAAGAGTAAGGTCGATTCAGCTTTCACGCTTGATCATCTGGAACAGAACTGGACTCCTGAGCTTCTGTCTCAAACGCCTAACCTGCTAGCCTCACTCCCACAACTGGTTCTTACCGCTGAGGATATTACTCTCCTGAATCATGGCAGAACCATCCCCTCCGCAGGCTTGGACTCTGAAACGATCCTGGTCCTCTCCCCCACCCAACAGATCATTGGTATTGCCAGTCGCAAGGAAAACGTGCTGACACCCAGGATAAATCTCTAGATATGCGTAAGATAATCACCATCGGCAACTTTGACGGGATCCATCTTGGACACCGCAAACTCCTGCAGATCATGCTTGATGAATCGCATTCCAGAGCTCTCCAATCTGTGGTGATCACATATCGCAATCATCCTGCCTACACGCTTTATCATCCATCGCATCCGCTTCTGATCATGCCCATCGAGACCAAGATCAAGCAGCTTCGGTGTATGGGTATCGACCAGATCGAAGTACTGGATTTCACCCCGGAATTCGCATCCAGAAGCGCGGTTGACTTCCTCAGGTATTATCTGATCCCCGTGTTCCACCCCAGTGTTATCGTCGTTGGCTTCGATTCCCATTTTGGCAAAGCCAGAGAGGGGGACTACCAGTTCCTGCGCCAATACGCGGATGAATACGGCTACGAACTCATCTACGTCGAACCTTTACTGCATGAAGGATCACCCGTCAGCAGCAGCATGATCCGGAATCTCCTGCACCGGGCAAAGATCACCGAAGCTAATTCTCTTCTGGCATCTCCATTCACCTTGAGAGGCAAGGTCGTCTCCGGCAAAGGCTGGGGTAGAGACCTCGGCTTCCCGACCGCGAATATCGAACCTGAAGACCCCCTGCAGCTAGTTCCTGGCAAAGGTATCTATCTGAGCAAGGTTCATCTTCCCGAAGGCACATTTTATGGATTGACAAATATCGGCACCAGTCCAACCTTGAAAATGGACGGAGTCGTCCAGATAGAAACGTATATAATTGATTTTAGCGGAGATATTTACGGCTTGACCATCGAAGTCGGATTGATCTCCTATTTACGGAATGAGTTGATTTTCCAAAGTAAGGAAGAATTGATCGAAGCAATGCGGAACGATCTCGCTCAGGCGAAAAGGATCATAGGAAACCTCTCATGAGAAAATACGTAATCACATTCATGATGCTGATAAGCCTCTCTCTCGTTTTCAGCCTGGATTTCGTTCCTGGCACGCACCTCGAGACGATCAATCCCTCCCGTGAATACAGCTTCGGCTACCATAACGGCACAGACGATTTTCACTGGTTCGGAAGCTCGCAATGGGCAGTTCGATACGATTTCAGAGCAGAATACCCCAGCATCGGCTATTCCAGGTTTTCTCTTACCGGAGCCTCAGTCTATTTTCCGGTGACCGGAGATAGCGTCACGGTCGAACTCTTCACCGAAGCCTATGGACAGCCGCAGCAGAGGATAGCCAGAGTCCGCACTCTCATCGATCAGAACAATATGACCTTCAGTTTTTCTTCGATCCAGACGGAGATCATCTGGCTGGTATTAACATACAATACAGCATATCAGGGTCCTTACGTCTCCGCTTCTCTGGGAGGAGGAACCCACAGCTACTATTTGAACAACAATGTCACGACTCCCTACTTTCAGAGTATGTCCGATGCCGGGTTCCACTGCGAATTCCTCATGAGCGTGACCGGAAACTTCCTGATCAATTCTGACGACCTCGAACTGGTCGATCTGGAGCTTCAGGGAGATCTGGTGCCTGATTCGACCGTCGCCCCTGTTTTTACTATTTATAACCACAGCAACATCACCATCGCCAACGCTCAGATCGAATTCACTGTGACAACACCTACCGGAACAGATTTTACGCATCAGGCTGTCATTCCTCTGGCAGAACCGATCTTACCGCTGAGCCAATACATTCTGGACACAAATCAGGAGCTATACCTTAGCCAGAAATTCAGGCTGTTCAATGAACCATCGCAGGTCAAGCTTCGCGCTGTGCTTACGAGTTCGGACGCCGTAACAGATACCCTTTTTAACAATAGCATCGTAAAATACTACAGCATCTTCCGGAATACCTTGCCCTGCCTTGTGGCGGAGAACTTCCAGCGCAACACCGAAACACTGCAGATAGCCGGTCTTCAGGGTTATTCCGGAACCCCTGAACTGCATCGGCTCCAGTATTTCCCTATTCTTTCAGACAGTCTTTCCAGCATAGGCGCGGTCACTCGCTATTCGTGGTATTCTCTCTTTTCGACGCCTGTGACCATCATCGACGGCAAGCACCGGATCAATGGTCTGACCTCGGATTATCAGACTAACTTCTCGGAGATCCTGACCCCTCTGCAAACGAAGAAGACCTTCATCAGCAATGGCACCTGCACTCTGACTCTACCAACCCAGGGTGAGAATCTCAGCATCAAGATCGAACTGACAAATGAATCCACGCATCTTTTTAACAGTAGCACGGAACCAAACCTGCCGGGATCTTCACGACTATTCGTCGCCTTTTTTAAGCGCACGTTCTTCGATGGCACTCCGCTATATGTGTTTAACCGTTGGATAGCCTACGGAGATACCATCAATGCCAATCTCTTTTACGGACAGACCAGCACGAAAGATTACAGCACTTCGCTCAGCAACATAGATCTCAACGATCTGGCACAGAATTACCGGCTCTACTATTGGATCCAGAAGGCTGATGCGGGAGAAATACTCTACGCGAACTACAAGGACTTTTCATCCCAGATGGCAGGAGATGATCCCATCGCCGTTCCAATGGTCATCCGAGCCTATCCCAATCCTCTTTCCGGTAAAGAGTTACATCTCGAACTTAGCAGATCTGATATTGCCCTGGCTAAACTCACGATCTATAACCTGCGCGGTCAGCTTATCTGGTCCAGCGGAACCATCCGGAAAGACCAGCTGGATACGATATCATCACTACCAGCAAAGCTCTTCCCCGGCAACGGCATCTACCTCGCTCGTCTTGATTATCGGGACAACCGAGGCAGTTCTGGCACTCAAACTATCAAAATAAGCTATATAAAGTGATATAATATGGAAAACCACACCAACGTCAATGACCTCAGCCAACTGGTGGGTCAGGAACTCATCGACTTCTATCTCGTCATGGAAAAAGAACTCCGTGACGGTAAAAACGACCAATACTTGCGCTTAAGACTCCGAGACCGGAGCGGCACCATCAGCGGAAACGTCTGGAAAGACGCTAAGAAAGAAGCGGAGAACTTCGATATCGGCGACGTGATCAAGATCAAAGCCGCTGTCGTCAGCTACAAGGGTCAGATCCAGCTGAACATCACCAAGACTCGCTTTGCCGATCACTCCGAATATGACATCAACGACTTTCTCACCACGAGTAAGCGTAATCCCGAAGAGATGGCGACCGAGCTGTTTAGCCTCATCGATGGTCTGAACGATCCTTTCCTGCAGAAACTCCTGCGCTCCATCTTCGATGACAAGGATTTCTTTGCCCGCTACCTGAATGCTCCGGCTGCCAAAACCTGGCACCATAACTACATGCACGGACTCCTCGAGCATACTCTCTCCGTCGCGCGGATCTGTGATTTCGCCTCTGGGATGTATCCCGTCAATCGCGACCTGCT
>Ga0116171_10005236_pt1 | contig 11437 bp, 9 predicted proteins | sample AD_JPNHW2_MetaG_FD_89798 | JGI IMG/M metagenome (GOLD analysis project Ga0116171, IMG submission 89798) | Active sludge microbial communities of municipal wastewater-treating anaerobic digesters from Japan - AD_JPNHW2_MetaG | ecosystem: Engineered > Bioreactor > Anaerobic > Digestate | place...
AAGTGGCAATTTGTACCAAAATATTTATTTGACTTTGTCAAAAATCGGAACATATATTCCGCCTGTGTTGTTCAACCTTTTCAAACCGGAGACTATAAAATGGATTTTATCAGATCATTACATCAAAAAGCCATTGCTGCATCTAAAACCATCGTTCTTCCTGAGGGAAGCGAACCGAGAACTTTAAAAGCGGCAGAGATTATCACCCGTGAAAAACTCGCTAAAGTAATTCTTGTCGGAAATGAAAATGAAATCAGAAACGCTGCTTCGAAAGGATCTGTCAATCTTGCAGGGATAAAGATCATTGATCCTGAAAAAAGTGAACATTTTGAAAATTTTTCAAACACTTTCTTTGAAATGAGAAAAGCGAAAGGTGTGACAGAACAGCAGGCTGCTGAAACAATGAAAGATACAGTCTATTTTGCAACAATGATGGTACACAAAAACCTTGCAGACGGACTTGTCAGCGGTGCAATTCACTCAACAGGAGACACTATCCGACCTGCACTTCAAATTATTAAAACAAAGCCGGGAATAAAAGTGATTTCCAGTTCGTTTGTAATGCTCGTTCCTGATTGCACAATGGGAAATAACGGAATGTTCGTGTTTGGCGACTGTGCTGTAAATATCAATCCTACAGCTTCAGAGCTTGCCGAAATCGCAATATCCAGTGCTGGAACAGCAAAAGTTCTATGCGGAATGGAACCTAAAATTGCAATGCTCAGTTTCTCAACTCATGGAAGCGCAAAACACGAATTTGTAGATAAAGTTACAGAAGCAGTCCGAATAATCAGGACAGCTGCACCAGACCTTAAAGTTGACGGCGATATTCAGGCAGATGCAGCAATAGTTGCAAGCGTAGGAAAAACAAAGTGCCCCGATTCAAAAATCGCAGGCGAAGCAAATGTTCTCATCTTCCCTGATCTTCAGAGCGGAAACATCGGATATAAACTTGTTCAGCGACTTGCCAAAGCTGAAGCGGTAGGACCATTCCTTCAAGGCATTGCAAAACCGATAAACGACCTCTCCAGAGGCTGTTCAGTTGAAGATATCGTGAATGTCGTGGCAATTACCGCAGTTCAGGCTACTTCGGAATAAAAAAAATCAGAAATCACTTTACGCAGCGGAACCCACTGTTTCCGTAACCTAAAACAGGTTCATAAGTATTTCTGAAAGAAGTACGCATGTAATCATTGTCATACCACGATCCGCCTCTCAGGACACGATATGTGCCGGTTTCAGGGCCTTCTGCGGAATTCTCATTGTAGAGATCGAACCAGTCATTTACCCATTCCCAGACATTACCGGCCATATCATAAGCTCCATAAGGTGACCTTCCGTCCAGTTTACTGCCGACTTCCATCGTACCATTGTTTCCGCAACCGTATCCGCCGGCATCAGCATCATTCATTACGGCATGTTCGCAATCAGGTTCAGGCTCATTTCCCCACGGATAAATTCTGCCGTCGGTTCCTCTCGCCGCTTTTTCCCATTCCGCTTCAGTCGGAAGCCGTTTCCCTAACCATTCACAGTAAACTTTCGCTCCGAACCAGGTTACACAGTTCATCGGATGATTGCCTCTGTCGGTCAGCGTTATATTGCAATCAGAACCGGCATTTTCTGTCGCATAATGCGGCTCATTTTCATTGTCGTTGTTACATGCACCATTATCAATACATGCCTGATACTGCGAAACAGTTACTTCATATTTGTCTATTTTATATTCCGCAAGTGTCACTTCATGATAGGGTTTTTCGTCATTTCCGCATTTATCATCAACTGATTCATTACATCCCATCTGGAACGAACCGGCAGAAACAGTTACCATTTCACCGGCATCATCAATATTTTCAGAATCTTCAAGATTAGAATCTCCGGAATCAAAACCATCAGTATCATTAGTGTCATCAATATCATCAATATCTTCAGAACTGTCGACATCTACGGTTTTGTCAATTCTTATTCTATGGACATCATTTTCACAACCTGACAGAAATAAAACAAAAATCACAAAAACTGCCACAAGAATGTTTTTCATAACCGACTCCTTGAAAGAATTGTTTAAGCTGTAGATAATTTATAAAATAAGAACCGGAATGTCAAACTTACCTGATAATTTACTGGTATGATTATTCCTTAACCATTACGGCGTTTTCAATTACTATCGGTTCAACAGGAACATCGTCGTAATGTCTTACTGATGTTGTTTTGACTGCTGCTATTGCGTCGACTACTTCCATTCCTTCAAGTACTGTTCCGAAAGCTGCATACTGATTGTCAAGGCTCGGGCAGTCGTCTGTGCAGATGAAAAACTGTGATGTAGCACTGTTGGGTTCGCTTGTTCTTGCCATTGAGAGTGTATACTGTTTGTGAAGGATCTTGGGGTTTCTTTCAAGTTTGATAGGCTCGCCAAGTGCGGTTTTTTCAAACATTCCTTTAAGCATTCCGCCGCCCTGAATTACGAATCCCGGGATAACTCTGTGGAATATCAGCTTGTTATAATACTTTGCTTCGACATGTTTGATGAAATTTTTAACTGTGATCGGCATATCTTCGCCGTAAAGTCCGATTGTGATCTTTCCTTTTGTGGTCTCGAAAACCGCTTTGTCTGTAACCTTCATTTTTTCCTCCGTTTAATGAATAAAGACCGGGAATATTAATAGAAGAACTGCCCTTTTTCAACTATTAATCTGTTTTTTCTTGTTAGCTTTTCCATATTGTGGTATTTATAACAGTATTTTTAGTCTTATTTACAATCCCGGAGGACAATTTATGTCAAACGCTATTTATAGATCTGTGTGTTTTCCTGTTTTTCTGTTTTTTTTCCTAATATATTCAAATTGTTGGGCTCTTGATCCTCAGCAGAAAATGAACCGTTTCACAACTGAATGCTTTAATTCGGCTGTCGGTCTCCCTCAAAATACTGTTGCAGACATATTTCAGGATAAAGAGGGATATATACACTTTGCAACGCAGGAAGGGTCTGTAAAATATGACGGAAAGAAGTTTGAACCTTCAAATGCAAAGCTTTTTGCTGATAAAGTTTCAAAAAATGTCCTTAAGATCATCGATTCGGGTGATGAACTTATATATGCAACTGCGTCAGGGATTGTTTCTTCAAAAAAAATAATCAACATCACAGCCGATACCTATGTTAATGATATTATTATTGAAAAAGACGGTACCATCTGGGTCGCAACATACAGTTCAGGTATAATCAGGATCGCTCAAAACGGAAAACAGACCGTTTTTAACAAGGTCGGCAAGGGTATCAATTCCGATATCATCACAGACATACTTATCGACTCTCAAAACCGTATTTTTGCAACCACACTTGAAGGTTTGAGTTATTTTGACGGAAAGACCTTCGTTCCTGTCGAAGGGATATATGCTTTTTCATACAGGATGACAGTTGATAAAAAAGGATGGCTGTGGGTTGCGACAGAAAGAGGGCTCGCTCTGGTCAAAGATATGAAGCTCGACTACATTTACACAAAAGAGGACGGTCTAAGGTCGGAATCACTCAGATCTGTGTTTGCTGACTCTTATGATGCTTTGTGGATAGGCACAGATAAAGGCGAAATGATCCGTTTTAATAACGGTAGATTTTCATATCTTCCTGTAAAAGCTGAAGAAAGATTCGGTGCGATAGTTTCAATTTTCGAGGATCGTGAAAAAAATATCTGGTTCGGAACAGAAGTTACCGGAGCATGTATTATCAGAGAAGGTTCAGTTTTTCAGGCCGGGATTAACAGCGGCAACATAAGGTCTATAACGGAAACTTCTGGCGGAGATATCTGGGCGGCGACTTTCGGAGAAGGTGTAAAGATCCTGAAAAAAGACGAGTCAGTTGAGACTCTTGACAGTTCAAAAGGATTGAGAAACGACTCTGTCACAACAGTTTTTGCCGATAAAGAGGGTAAAGTCTGGATAGGAACAAGAAGAAACGGGGTTCAGGTTTTTGCTGACGGGAAGATCACCGACTTTGACTCCATGACAAAGAACTTCTCCGAGGCTAATCCGGTTGCTCCGACACTTTTCTTCCAGGATTCGAGAAACAATATCTGGATAGCTGACAGACATTCGAACCGTCCGCTTTATATCTGGAAAGATGGTATTCTCAAATCATTCAAAATAAAAGAAGGTGAGATATCAGTTCTTGACATTGCGGAAAACAGTAACGGAATGATCTTTATCGCCACGATGAAAGACGGAATATTCACATTTGACAGCATCAAAGAGGAGTTTTCTCCTGTTGAATTTAAAAAAGATCTTAAAATATCCTCTATTTTTATCGATAAAAAGAACCGGCTGTGGGTCGCATCACCTTCAAAAGGAATATTTCTAAAACTTGAAAACGACATTATTGAACTGAACGAATCAAACGGTCTTTACAGTAATACGATACACGACATTGTTCAGGATAATTCAGGATCATTCTGGTTTTCCACCAACAAAGGAATATTTACTATCACGGAAAACTCTCTCGATGAATTTATAAATGGAAAATCAGACAAACTTTCGATCCGTGTTTTCAAAGAAGAGGACGGAATGAAAGCCGGAGAATGCAACGGCGGATCACAGCCTTCAATACTCAAATCATCTGACGGCACTGTCTGGTTCCCCACCATAAACGGCATCGTTACAATAGATCCAGGCAAAATATCTCTGACGACAGGCATACCTCCCGTATCAGTCAGAGGAGCGATTCTTGATAATTCAAAACACATTGATCTTGAGAGCGGACAAAGCTTCACCATACCGGCAGGTACAAAAAGTGTTGAAATATTCTTTACTTCACTTTATTTTGCTCATCCCGATAAAGTCAATTTTGATTATAAGCTCGATGGATTTGACTCGGACTGGAACAAAGCCGGCAACAGAAGAAGTGTCAAATACACCAACATTTCACCGGGAAGATACTCATTCTCGGTAAAAAGTTATCTATCTGATTCTCCTGAAGAATTTTCCGATCAGACTGTAACTCTTGATTACAGACCTTTCTTTTATCAAGATTTCCGTTTCAGAGCTCTTGCGGGAATACTCCTTCTTTTGATAATCTTTCTTGCATATCATCTGAAGATCAGATTCCACAAACTTCGCGAAAAAGAGCTTCGGATAATTGTAGCTCAGAGAACCGAAGAACTTGTAAAAACAAATGAAAAGCTCACACAGTCGATTTTAAAAGATCCGATGACCGAACTTTGCAACAGACGGTATCTGTTCGAGATAGAAAAGCCCAGATATGAAAGGATGCTGTTTGCCGCGGCAAAAACCGTTGAAAAGGACGGCATTCCGGCAGAAATGAAAGTGACAGGAATGTTCCTTATTGATATTGACGGATTGAAGAAAATAAATGAAAGGAAAGGTTACGATTTCGGTGACAGACTTCTTACGGCATTTGCTGAAACATTGAAAGACAGTGTCAGAAAAGACGACCTCGTTGTCAGATGGGGCGGCGATGAATTCCTTGTGCTCCTCAACACCACAAATTACGACCATCTTCCGGTATATGCAAAAAAGATCAGAACTATTGCTCATAACGGAATCAAAATAGATGGCGAAGAACCGATAAGCCTCTCACTCTCAATAGGTTTTTCGGCAATGCCATTCTATAAACAGGGATTGAACGCACTCAATTTTGAAGAAAGCCTCCTCATGTCCGACATGGCGCTTTTCAAAGCACTCGCAAAAGATTCAAGCCGAATTAAACAGGCTGTCCCCGGCACAGAGATCCCGACAAAAGAAGAAATCGCAACCTTCATGAAAGACATCGACACAGGGATCAAAAAAGGATTCTTCAAAATACTGGATGTGTGAGATTGTCGCTGATGAATAAAATAATAAAATAGCAAATCTGCTTAGTTCAATCGGCACAAAGCCGCTCTCTATTATACAAATATGCAGAAATTCAGCAAAACACCAAAATAAAGCTTGACTTTGTGTGTTTTTATGATTTATATTCTTACAGAAATTGCTTTTTAAAACATCTATCAGAGGTTTGAATGATACATTCATTGTCAGTAAAAAACTTCCTGTCAATCAAGGATAAAATCACATTAAGTTTTGAGGCAACAAAAGACAAACATTTAAGAGATATTCATGTAATAAATGTTGCTAAAGATGTGAATTTATTAAAACTCGGAATACTTTTTGGTGCAAACGCTTCTGGAAAATCTAATATTATCAACGCATTGGCGTTTATTAAAGACTTCTGGTTCAAAATATTGAATGATAAAGAACAAAAAATAAACGCTGTTCCTTTCATGCTTGACAATGAAAGCCGGAATAATCAATCTGAATTTTCACTTGTTTTTTATAAAGACGATATGAAATACAGCTATTTCTTATCTTTTCAGAAAAACACCGTTATTTCTGAAAAACTTGATTTTTATCCTGGGGTTCAGCCTGCAAATGTTTTTGAAAGAAGATATGAGGATGGATTGTCAAAAATAATATTTGGACCCAAAATAAAAATAAGTGATCCGGTTAAAAATGAAATAAATGTCAAATGCCTTCCGAACATTTCTTTTTTCACGGCATATAATCAGGTAAATACAAATATTACAGAGATAAATCAAGCTGTTGAGTGGATGAAAAGACAAATAATGCCTCCGATAAGACCACTAACTTCACTTGAACCTTTTACTGAAGATATGGTTTACTCTCAAAATGAATGCAAAGAAAAGGCACTGAATTATCTAAAAGAAGCCGATTTCAACATTTCTGCTATAAAAACAAATGAAAAAGAAGAAGAAATAACCGACGAAGTGATTAATCAGCTTAAAAATATTGGATTTCCTGATGCTGAGATTAAAAAACTGGAAAAAGAGCATAAGATTAAAATCAGAAACACGGAATTTGAACATTCTGTGGTGATTAATGGTCGAGAAGAATATTTTAATATTCCTTTAAAAGAGCAATCAGATGGAACAAAAAGGATGTTCGGCTTATCTGGAGCCATATACAAGGCAATAAAAGAAGATGCTTTTCTGGCAATTGATGAGATTGAAGCTAAGCTACATCCCCGTCTGATTGAATATGTACTTCAGAAATTTTTAGAAGAATCAAAACAGGCACAGCTTTTTGTTACAACACATTATGATAATCTTTTTGATGAAGATGATCTTCTGAGAAAAGATAATTTCTGGTTTACCAAAAAGAAAGAAGATGGTTCGACTGATCTCTACCCTCTTCACAAGTTTAACGGATTAAACAGAATATCATCCCTGCAAAAAGCTTATAAGTATGGGAAATTCGGTGCAATTCCAAATATAGATTAAAATGAAAACTAAAGATTCCATTGTTATCGTTGGTGAAGGTATAACAGAGCAGTACTATTTTAAACACTTAAAAAAAATTAAAAACTACAGATGCATTGTAAAACCGAGATTTTTTGAAAAAACAAGTCTGGATGAAATTAAGAAAACAACTGAAAAGCTTTTGTCAGGAGATGTCACCGTCGTCTGCGTATTTGATGCCGATATTTCAATCAGGGATAAAAAAGAAACGGAAAAACTAAAGAAATTCATAAAAAAGTATGAAAAAAACAAAAATGTTATCATTTGTGACAGTTTACCTGCGATAGAATTCTGGTTCTTACTCCATTTTGTAAAAAAGAATAAGGCTTTTAACAACAACAAAACACTATGCAGAGAATTATCCAAATATCTTAAAAATTATGAAAAAAAAGAAGCCTTCCTCGAAAAAGAAGAATGGGTAACTATTCTTGTCAAAAAAATGGATGAAGCTGTAAAAAACGCAAAAACCATTAACGCTGACGGTTCTTATTCAAATGTCTATAAAGCGATAGAATTATTAGAAAGCAATCTTTGATTTTCAGCTTTTTGAACTTCTGATAAGTAAGAACAGGAAAAACGGTCCGCCTGCAAGTGCGGTTATGACTCCGACGGGGATTTCTGATGGTGCGATGACTGTTCTTGCGATTGTGTCTGAGATGAGAAGAAGCAGTCCGCCGATGAGAAGTGATGCGGGTATGAGATATCTGTGTTCTCTGCCGACCAGGTTGCGGCCTATGTGCGGAGCGATCAGTCCGATGAATCCTATCGGTCCTGTCTGGGAAACAACTGCGGCCACTGCAAATGATACTGTAAAGAAGATGATGTTATTCACCCTTTTTATGTTCACTCCTCTGGATTGCGCTATCTCGGTATTTATCTTCATGAGGTCAAGTTCGCGGTGCAGAAAAAATGCGACAGGAACAATTATAAAAAATGCACAGAGCATCTTAATTACCGGCTCCATACCTGTGTAATCAAGGCTTCCCATCATCCACCGTATCATGCTTGAACTTTCAGAGCCGCTTGCAAGAAATTGTATGAAAAGAATCAGTCCTGATGTGGTAAAATTGACAGCTATGCCTGCAAGGATCAGAAATTGTGCAGTATTCCTTTTCTTTGCCGATGCAAGGAGAAAAATAAGCCCGACAGTTGCAAGCGCTCCTGCAAAACTGAGTATTTCAACAAACGGCAGGTTCAGAAACAGTCCGTCTGAAAAGAGCTTTATTGCTATAACTGCTCCCAGAGCCGCTCCACTGCTGACTCCAAGAGTGTACGGTGTTGCAAGATCGTTCCTGAACATGGATTGGAACGACATTCCGGCAATAGCAAGAACAGCTCCTGCAATAAAGGCCCCTGCTACTCTCGGCACTCTGATCTGCCAGAATATCCTTTCAGTTACGCTATCCTGAAAAACTGAAGACAGTGAAATATCTGCAAGCCCTGCAAAAGGAGCGCAAATAAGTATAACCGCTGAAATAAACACAAGAAAAACAAGCATCTGCCGGGATCTTCCTATCATTTTGACCCTCCCGGGAAATACATCATTTTTCCAGTGACCGGATTCATGATCTTCATAAATTCTGTAGCAAAAACAGCATCAAGCACATTTGAAACCATAAGTTTTTCCGGAACATCATCAAAAACCAGTCGTCCCTGCGACATTACCAGTATTCTTGAAGAAAAGCTTAAAGCCTCGTTAATTTCATGAGTTACAGTTATGACCAGCCTGTTCTCCTTTTTCGAAATAGTATCAATGAGTTTTGTAATTTTATCCCTTTGAACAGGATCAAGATATGTCAGCGGTTCATCAAGAAGTATTACAGGACAGTCCTGTGCAATTGCTCCGGCGATAAGAACGCGCTGTTTTTCGCCACCGCTCAACGAACCCATCTCTCTATCTGCAAACTCTGTGCATTCAGTCATATATATTGCATTTTCAACGAGTTCCGTATCTTTTGAATTGATACTTTCCCATGGTTTTCTATACGGAAACCTTGAAAGTTCGACAAAACTTCTAACCGTAAATTCGCCGTCGATATCACTTCCCTGAGGAATGAATGAAATCTTTGTACCTCTATCTATATGGCTGATTTCTTTAATGTTTTTATTCTCGATCAATATATTTCCAGTGCAATCGATCAAACCTGCAATCGATTTGAGAAGTGTCGTCTTCCCTGCTCCGTTAGGCCCGATTATCGAAATATTCTCTCCAGATTCGGCTGAAAACGAAATATCATCAATTATTTTCTTATTTCCTATTGTTACGCCAAGTGATTCAACTTTTATCATATTACTTCACCATTTCAGACAACTCTTCAATAATATTAACAAATCTAGGACCTGGAATTGACCAGTAATCTTTACATACAATGAAAACCCTGTTGTTCTTAACTGCATTGACATCACAAAGCGACGACCAGCTTTTCAAAAACATTTCTTTTTGTTTTTCGCACTCATTTCCAATAGTTACAACATCAACTATAATGTCGGGATTCATTGAAATTATCCCTTCGAGCTGAATCTTCGGATAGCTCAGATCGCCATGATAAACATTACCGGCTCCGGCAAATTTCAGTAACTCGCTGTAAAATCTGTCATTTCCTGCGATATAGACATCCTTTATGTTTTCCGAAAAATAATCTCTGCCTGCAACAATCATTACTTTTTTTAACTCTGCGGTTTTCGAAGGTGTCATCCGTTCTGAAATACTCTTTTTCAACTCAGTCGCTTTTTCTTCGACAAGACATTCTTTCCCGATAATATCAAGCGATGCCATAAAACCGTCAATTGTTGACTGATCTATAACAACTGTTTTTATTTTCAAAGATCCCAGTTTATTTTTCAGGCTCTGATTTGCACTTAAAACAAACACTGTGTCAGGTTTCAACATAAGAACAGATTCCATATTGATGTCAAGCACTTCACCAATTTTAGCTTTTTTTTCCACACCATCGGGAAAGTGACAGTTTCCAGTCACACCGGTAATATTTGAACCCAGACCAAGGGCAAAAAGAGTTTCAGTAATGCTGGGAGCAGTGCTAATGATCCGTCCGCAACCTTCTACCGGCACCTTAATATCGACTTTTTTGTCTTCACATCCTGATAAAAAAACTGAAAAACCAAATAAAATCAGCAAGAAAACGATGCGTCTGAATTTTATGCTCATAACCTCTCCAAAATCGTGCTGATTCTACCATGCAATTAAGTTTTATCAATTTATAGCGTTTTTTATTTTTCTGTTTAATATCAAACCATGAAAAGTGCAGTTGTGATATCTACATCTTCTGACAGTTCCATTTCAAAAAGGGTAATGGATTCCCTTTTGAACTTCGACATTAGAACCAGTCTGATCAAAATCGACAGCGCAACTTCAGGAAACGGCATATTTTCTCCAAACAGCAATGAAAATTACTTTATTGAAAATGACTACAGCAGTTCTAATTTCTATCTGAAAAAGCTGTTTTTCCGGAAAAACATCCCCTTCCATTCATTCGGATTTCTTGACGATTCTGATAATATTGTCTATTCGGAAGGATCTCTGGACATAGGGTCAGATCTTGATAAGCTCAACAGGCATCATACCGGAATGATTACTGAAAAATCTACTGCAAAAAATTTTAACGGACTGCTTGCAATTGACCCGCCACCTGAAACAATTCCAACAAAATATCTTTTTCATTTCCGTTATCCGCTCAATATTGTAAAAGCCTATGTTTCCATTATGGATAAAACAGATCGGATTAACAGACACATGCAGGTAAAAATACTTTCCGGACCCGGAACTGTCGATGTGTCTGAATTTTTTAAGAAAAGAGCCGTAAAATGTAGCGATCTCAAGGAACTGGAACCCGGCACAACAGTCATTACATGGTCCACAGCTAGATTTTTCACTCTTCTGAATCTGGGTTTTCGACCAGTTGCTGGAACCCGATGTCTTGCTTTGTGGGCTTACAGAAATAAAGAAAGGAGAATTTCTGATATGATACTTGAAGATCCGCACAATGATAGAATCGAAACCATCAGAAATTATATATGCTCTCAATCCATCGAAAAAGTCTTTTAAATCCTCTTGATTTTGATGCCGTTGCCAATATAATCCCTTTTGTTGTGTTGAATTTAACATATCATCAATGGAG
>Ga0116171_10005238_pt1 | contig 11434 bp, 8 predicted proteins | sample AD_JPNHW2_MetaG_FD_89798 | JGI IMG/M metagenome (GOLD analysis project Ga0116171, IMG submission 89798) | Active sludge microbial communities of municipal wastewater-treating anaerobic digesters from Japan - AD_JPNHW2_MetaG | ecosystem: Engineered > Bioreactor > Anaerobic > Digestate | place...
CAAAGCCATGGCGCCCTTTATAAAAATCGCAAGGCCGGATCTTTTTCAGACATTGCTGCCACCTCTTTTTACCCGACTAAAACCCTGGGGGCATGCGGTGATGCAGGAATGGTATTGACCAGCAATGAAGACTATTACAGGAAACTGATGCGATTACGCATGTATGGTATGGAAGGCAAAGAATATTATGCTTTGGAACATGGCTACAATTGTCGTCTCGATGAAATTCAGGCAGCCATTTTATTGAAAAAATTCAGTCATATCAGTTCGTATATTAGCAAAAGAAGGGATATTGCCCAAAAATATCATGATGCTCTTAAAGGATCGAGCCTTACCCTACCTATTGAAAAATCTTATGGAGTACACTCATACCACCAGTATGCTGTCAGGCACCCTGAGAGAAAAATGATATTGGAAGCATTGGCTAAGAAGGATGTTTTTCTGAGCATACATTATGAATACCCTGTGCACATGATGGAAGGTTATAAATTTCTCGGATACAATACCGGCAGCCTACCCGTTACTGAAAAAGCTGCACAGGAAGTATTTTCGCTGCCTGTATACCCCTCTATGACAAATCAGATGCAACAATATATTATTGAAACTATTCTGGATGTTATGGCAAAACACGGTCTTTAATTAGTTTTTGTAAGAAAACGCCAATTTTTTCGTTACGCTTGCGACAAAAATGCTCCTTTACACCAGTAAACTCCGCTTTTTGTCGCTTCGCAAGCCTCAAACTTGACGTTTTCTTTGTACAAACACGAGTTTTCTTATAGGCACTAATTACAATAAATCATACTGTTTTATAATAGCTTCAGGAATTTACTGTTGTGCCATATTTTCTGGTTGACTCATGGTTCAGAGAATTGATAACAAAGATTTTTTATGACGTATCATTTTATTATAGATCGCTTTTATTTTAGCCACAAAAGCATAATCCGCCTCCGGCGCACACAAAGATTTTTGAATTTATGTTTTTAATTTAGTGAAGCTTAGCGCCTTTGTGCCTAGGTGGCATTGTAATACATTCTTATTTGTCGGACAGTGATGAATAAATATATTTGCTAAAATTTATGAAGGTTTGTATATTTGACAGCATATAAAACAGGAATTACATTATGATTAATGACAATTTCTGTTATGGCTGCCAAATAATAATCAAGATAAAACAACCCGGATTATGACCTCACCTGACCTGAAAATTTCCATTGTAATACCGGTTTATAACGCCGAAAAAACAATTTATGCTCTTGTAACCCAATTGATTTCAGAAATATCATCTTGTTATAAGCTGGAAATCATATTGGTTAATGATTATTCAGCCGATGATTCCCACGGTGAGTGTATAAATTTATATAATGATCATAAAGACATCATAAAATATTTTTCGCTGGCAAAAAATTTCGGGGAGCATAACGCTGTAATGGCCGGTTTAAATAAAACAAGCGGTAATTATATTATTATTATGGACGATGATTTTCAGAATCCGGTGACAGAAGTGCTCAAACTCATTGATTTTTCGGTAAAAAATGATTATGATGTCGTGTATACATTTTATGCAGATAAAAAGCATAAGGCATGGAGAAATATAGGAAGCCGGCTCAATAATTACATGGCGAATATCCTTCTGAAAAAGCCAAAAAATCTCTATCTTTCAAGTTTTAAATGTTTAAATAGATTTATTGTATCTGAAATCATAAAATACGATCTTCCCTACCCTTATATTGACGGTTTGATCCTCCGGTCAACCTCCAACATCGGAACAATACAGGTGGTACATGAGAAAAGGGAAAAAGGCAAATCCGGTTATACCCTCAGAAAGTTAATCAAATTATGGTCGAACATGTTCACAAGTTTTTCCGTGATCCCGCTTCGCATTTCGATTTTTGTAGGGTTATTTTTTGCTATTACCGGATTCCTGTTCGGCATCTACTCTGTCATTGAACATTTTGTGGTTCCGGGTTTGCCGGCCGGGTTTTCATTGACCATAACTGCCATTTTTGTTTTTGCCGGTATCCAGCTGATATCTTTGGGAATGATAGGCGAATATATCGGAAGGATATTTATTTCTCAAAACAAGCAACCACAGTTTACAATAAAAAAAGAATATTTATAGCAAGTCTTTTCTTTTAATAGGTAGTTATTAGAATATGAAAAGTTCAATAATATTTTTTTTATTAATATGTGTAGCAAGAATTATTACAATTGCACAATCAACTAATTGGATTTGGGCAAAAAATTTTGGTAGTTATTATGTTGATTCACCTAATATTGTAAAAACAGATACATATGGAAACGTATACCTAGCCGGTTATTTCAGAAGTCCTTCAATTTCTTTCGATTCAATAACATTAACATGTGCTGCCAATGGCTTGTCTGATAATACAGATTGGTTTATTGCAAAATTAGATTCTAATGGAAATGCACTTTGGGCACGAAATGGTAATAGTTTAATGTATGCAGAAGCTACATCAATTGTTATTGATAGCGAAGAAAACGTATACATAACTGGCGAATTTAGAACCCAAACTTCATTCGACACTGTAATTTTAACAAATGTGCACGTAAGTTGGGGTGATATATTTATTGCAAAATATAATGCTAATGGAGGCTTACTATGGGCAAAAAGAGAAGGTGGATGGGGATACGACAGAGCTAATTCCATTGCACTAGATAAAACTGGTAATTTTATTTATATTGTTGGAAATTTTGATAGCGATACCCTGATATTGGCCTCTGATACATTAATAAATTCAGGTGGTTCTGATGTGTTTCTTGCAAAATTTGATAAAAATGGAAATGGCCTTTGGGCCAAGAATGCTGGCGGTAGTAATAATGATAATGCATTATCAGTAGCTGTTGATACCTCAAACAATTTTTTTATTACAGGTTATGATACAAGTCCTTCAATATCATTCGATTCAGTAACATTCGAAAATACAGGTGTTTTCCTGGTAAAATATAATAGTGATGGGTTTGTTCAATGGGCAAAAAATTTCACGGGATTATTATGGGATGTCGGGAACAGTATTGCTGTGGACATGAAAGGAAATTCATACATAACAGGATATTTTAAGAGCCCGATCTTGTATGTCGACAATTTTACATTGACAAATAACTACCCCGGATGGGAGGATATTTTTTTTATAAAAACAGACAGGGACGGGAATGTTGTTTGGGCAAAAAAAGCAGGAGGTGACGGTTTTGATTGGGGGTATTCAGTTGATGTAGACAAATATGGATCATCGTATTTTGTGGGTGGATTTGGCTGTGAAAGTTTAAACTTTGACTCTATTATTATTTATAATCAAATACATGAAAAAACTGTCAGAGATATTTTTATTGTCAAATATGATGAAAATGGTATTGCATTATGGGCATTCTCCGAAGGAAACGTTAATCAGGACTTTGCTAATTCAATAGCTTTAAATGAATCAGGTAATATTTATATTACAGGAGGTTTTACTAGTCCTTTAATCAATTTCAACAATATCACCTTGCATAATCACTATAATTTAATTTCAAACAGACTTGATATTTTCCTTGCTAAGATGGACCAATCGGAAATCAGTGGAACAGAAGATATAAACATCTCATCAGACATCTCTATTTTTCCCAATCCTTTCAGTCATTCAACAAAAATATCATTTAAACAGACCTATTCAAGGATTATCATCGAAGTATATAACATTCAAGGTCAGCTTGTGCATCAAAGCAGGTACACCGACTGCGCACAAATATTATTTAACAAAAATCAACTCTTCAGCGGATTGTACGTTTTTAAAATAATTGTTGATGATAAAATTGTTGAAACAAAAAAAGTAGTTGTTTGCGATTAGCAATTTTCAATTATTCATATTTCAAAACTCAAAAGCGATTTCACTAGTCACGTACCATGGAGCCCAACCAATACAAATATATGTTTGAAGCCGAAGACAAACATTGGTGGTATGTTGGCAATCGTGAAAACTTTATCCGCATCCTTCTGTCAAAAAAGCTGTTGAAAGATGGCGTAAAACTGCTGGATGCCGGTTGCGGAACTGGCGGATGGCTTCACACGCTTAAGAAATCATTCAACATACACGAAGTTGGGATGGATAATCATGAGATAGCGATAAATTACTCCAGGTCGCGCACCGGGCTCAACCTTGTGCGGGGAGACCTGAATAATGACACCTTTGAAGCATCTTCGTTTGACCTGATCACCTGCTTTGATGTTATTTATCATCGGGAGGTGGATGAAACCCGGGTTATAAAGAACTTCCATAAATACCTTAAAAACGGAGGTTATGTTCTACTGACAGCGCCGGCCTATTCATTTTTGTACAGCAAACATGACGTGGTGGTCCATACAAAGAAAAGATATACCAGGAAGCAGGTCAGGGCATTGTTTGAAAGCAACAGCTTTGAGATAAGCAAAATCTCGTACTGCCTTTTTCTGATGTTTCCTTTTGCTTTACTTAAAAGATTTTTCGACAAATTTTCTGTGTCGAATACTGAAGATCATAATGAAGTGGAATTGCCGCCTAAAACCATCAACCGCTTATTACTTTCTGTAATGCGCCTGGAGAATTTCATTTCAAGGTTTATCCCCTTTCCATTTGGGTTATCGGTTTTGGTTTTGGCAAAAAAAATCCCCGGGGAAAGAAATTAAAAATCTCAATCAAAATATTCGTATTTCCCCTGCCAGAGCATTATAAAAACATTATTTTTGTTACTGCATCTTTCTTTTCTTTGTCCCAATGAAATTCCGGAATTTACTAAAATATTTGCCCATTATTTTTTTCAACCTGATATTGATATACGCGGGGCTCATTCTTTATTTCATACTTAAATACGGTGTAGATGTGCCGTACAATGACCAATGGGAATATGTAAGTTTTTTTGATCACCTGGCAAAAGGTAATTTGACATTTAATGAACTTTTTAAGCTTCAGGGGGAGTACAGGCAACTATTTCCGAATCTGATATTTGTCGGGCTTGGATCATTGACAGGTTGGAATGTCAAATATGAGATGGTTGTGATTTTTATTATGGCCTGCCTGATTTCGTGGTGTATATTTTACCTGGCCACCCGAACGCTGTCTGTTGACAAGTGGCAAAGATGGCTAGTATTTCTGCTTGCTAATATTTTTATTTTTTCGCCATGCCAATACGAAAACTGGTTGTTTGGCGTACAGATAGAGTATTTTATACCTATCCTATGCCTGACAACCGGCATGGTCATCATTTATTCCGACACCAGGGCAATATGGAAACTGATAATATGTATTGTACTATCCACTATAAGCACCTTGTCATGTGTCAATGGATTAATCTGCTGGTTCCTGTTATTTCCCATTTATTACCTGGCTAACCGAGATCTGGCTTTCTTTAAAAAATCATCTGTTGTATATGCATGGATAATAGCTGCTTTTATTGCAATAGCCATATATTTTGTCAATTATAAAAAGCCGGTCAGCCATCCAAGCACTTCATTATTTCTTGAAAATCCTTTGGGCGCCATAAAATATTTTTTCGGTGTACTCGGAAACCCGCTCAGGATAGTACATAAGCTTGATGTTATCATTGTTGTCGGCGCTGTGCTTTTCACTGTTTTTTGCCTGCTTGTGGTATATATTATAAGGTATCGCAGAAACAAAGCGCTGGTAAGGAATTCCATTGTCTGGATCATGCTGGGTTTGTATTCATTAGGAACTTCGGCATTGGTTACCGTGGGGAGGCTTGGCTTCGGGCTTTTTCAATCGCTCACACCGCGTTATACCTCTTTTTCACTGTATCTTATTGTTTCCATTTTTTTCCTAGCTGCAATAATACTTAAAGATTTATCACAAAAAATTCAATTCAATTGGGTTTATAAAATGGTAATAACGATAATCATTGTATTATTGCTATTCAACAATGCCGGAAAATACAAGGATTCCGTCACCGACCTTAAAAATTTTCATGCGTCAATACTTCATGGGAAAGCCGGGTTATTGCTTATTAATAGCATTTCGCATGAGACTTGTGAGAATAAAATTTACCCTTTTGAATTCGAGAGATTACAAACGAGGGCTATAACCCTGGATTCGCTTGGGCTGCTGAGGCCGGGGCTCGTTAAAAGCAATATTGTCCAGGATTTTGAAGCGCCCGCCTCAAAAACCTATTGTGAGGGATCACTGGATACCCTTATTAGAATTGATGATACCTCGTATATGGCAAAAGGGCATACAAAACTGTCTGACACTCATGGGCCGGCCGATGCCGTGTTGTTCTCATACGATTATTATTATGGCAAATCGGTACTTTTTGCTATTTGTAATAAAGACAGCATCAGCTGGAAAAAAACGATCATCATAAATAAAATCCCCTTCGACACGGTGTTGGTTAAAGCCTGGGCATTTGATGCCACCACCGGAAAAGCATACCAGATCGGGCAAAAACAAATAATTAAAAATCCGTTGGATTAGCTAACAATGTCAGTAGGGAGCAAATTAGCTTTGATAGGACAATTCAGGCAATTATAGTCAAAACGGTTCAGGATTTTCTTTTTTCTTACTTTTTGAAATTTCTCATTCAAAAAAATTGAATACAGATTATTTTCATCAGTAAGAGTTCCCATTATTTCGCTGTAATATGAACATGGAAGAATCTTTTCCTGGTCAACAATCATAATCTCATTAAAAGGCCTTAAGCAATTGGCTTTTGACAAAAAACTAAAATCGTTATCACCGATGTCTGAAACGTGGCCATCGCCAGCATCAGTCACTTCAACGCTCTGCACATCCGGTTTGATGCTCATGGCATGCGAAATATCAACAACAGGCAGGGCTTCAGTATTAAATGATGTCGTAATATCAAATGGTTCCGGCAGCCTTACATTTATATGATGCTTTTTCGACTCATCAATAATCAGCCGGCGATAGTAATTATATTTTTCCTTCTGCGATGACAACATTTCATCATGTTTATCAAAATATACATTACCCACCAGGTGGCGAAAATCAATCAAATCCATGCCAAGCTCCTTGCAGAATCCTACAAATGCAGGCGCTTCATGAATATTTGAACACATAAGCACGAAGTCCATATACATCTGCGGAAACACCCTGTTAAAACTTCTTTTCAGGTCGCGCAATGCTAAAATATTGCTTACCACTTTGTCGAAATCCACTCCCACCCTGATCCTTTCCACAGTTTCCTTAGTAACCCCGTCGAGAGAAAACAATGTATTTACAACTTTGTTTTCAATAATCGCTTTCCTGGCTTTCGAATCAAGCAGCATACCGTTGGTACACATACCAATCTCCATATGCGGGTAATTTGCATTGATCATCTTTAAAATCCCCTCAAAATGCTTCGACATCAGCGGTTCATAACCGCATGAAAGCATGATGTATTTTACATAGGGTGCTATATCATGCAACTGAATCTTTAATTCATCAGCCGTTATGTTTTTTGCCGGTCTTGAATATATCTCCTTTTCTTTGTAATGGCACATGATACACCTGAGATTACACTTATTGGTAATATCCATCCTGATGGTTATCCAGGGTTTTCTCTCCAGGGTATACAAATATTTTTTCTGTGATTTTTTCCATCTTCTGTCCGAAAACCATTTTCCGTCCTCATATTCAAAATCATGGATGGTATTATTGCCGGTATCAAGAGCAAGAGCAATTTTCTTATTTTTTTGGTTTGTATATAAAATTTCAACCTCAAGTGGAACAGGATTATTCATGCTGATCATTCCCTGTTCAGGTTCTATGCAAAATCCGCAAACATCATTACCCGGAAAGTCTTTAAATACCTTTGCCACATCAGGCCTGGGTGTACCGTAAGTAATTTTATAGCATTGGCTGCCTGAATTATGAACTATAATTTTTTTTATGGGATATGAACAAAGTAACCAACCTGTTATTTTATCAGTTGTTATATCACCGTTGGATATAACAGGATAATCGATACAATATAAAAAATTAACCACCATATAATTCCTGTTACAAACGGTTTATTTCATTCCAAAATTATGGACTCCGAGCGACAGGTTCGGATTATAGCATGGGTCATGCTCCACATACTGTTTCCATTTTTTCCTAAAAAGATTTACTTCTTTCACATGTTTTTTATATGATTCGCTTGTGCTATGGGGATGCCCGCGTGATAAAGATTCATAATGATACAATTCACAATGAGGAACATAAAGATTATGATAGCCTGCTTCCAGAAGTTTTAAGCAGAAGTCGACATCATTATATTCTGTTCCGAAGCTTTCGTCAAAACCGCCGACTTCGTCATACACTGAGGTGCGAACCATGAAACAGGCGCCGGTAACAGCGGAATAAGTGTTAAGCATGTTCACATAATTGAAATAGCCGGGGCCATCACGGTCCTCCCCAACAAGAACATGCCCGGCAACACCGCCTAAGCCTATGATTACTCCGGCATGTTGTATTGTATCATTATCATATAAAAGTTTTGCGCCTACAGCTCCGACTTCCTTACGCTGGGCATGCTCCATCATGGCCTCCATCCAATCCGGAGATATTATTTCTGTATCATTATTCAACAATATCAGAAATTCACCTGTGGCATTTTTTCTTCCCAGATTGATCAGTCGTGAAAAATTAAATGGTTCTTTATCTTCTATGCATTTAAACCTGAACTTGTTCTGGCGGGCATATTGTTTTATCAATGCAAAGAAATCTTTTTCGTCGCTGTTGTTATCAATAACAATAATTTCGTAATTCTGATATGTTGATTTACGTTCAATGGACCTGATACATTTTCTCAGCAAATCAGCTTTATTTCTTGAAGGAATAATGATGCTGACCTTGGCCTCCTTATTTTTCAGTCCGAATCTGATAGAATAGCCTCTGAAACTATCAAGAAAATCAACTGTTGCTTCCATGCCGCGACGTTCCATTGCCTCAGTAAGAGCGCTCTGTGCAGCACGGTAAGCATATGGTTTAACAGCTTCGCTCATGGCAGCGCTTTCGCTGTGTACGCGCCAATGGTAAAGCACTTCGGGTATATGGATAACCTTATTATATATTTCAGTATATCTGAGTACCAGGTCATAATCCTGGCTGCCTTCAAAACCTGTCCGCCATCCGCCCACATCTCTGATCTGTGCTGTTTTAAATATACACACATGGCCAAGGTAATTACGCGAGAGCAGGTTGTCGGGGCACCAGTCGGGTTTAAAATGAGGTTCGGAATGCAAGCCCCATTCATCAATTTTATCCTCATCGGAATAAATAAGGTCTGCGCCCCCTTTAATGTTAATGGTCTTTGCCATTTCATAAAGGGCATCTTCACGCAACAAATCATCATGGTCCATCAACACGGTATACTCACCGGTTGCCAGTTCCAGAGCAGAATTTGAAGCCCTTGAAATATGTCCGTTCTGCTCACGGAAAAAGACTTTAATGCGTTCATCAGTCTTTGCATACTTCTCAAGCACCTCCCTTACTTCCGGATCAGTTGATTTATCATCGGCAATACATAACTCCCAGTACTCGTATATCTGCCCAATAACCGAATCAATAGCCTTGGTAAATAAATCAATGCGCGGATTGTACACAGGCATTACGATGCTGAACAGCGGCTTTTGCTCAAATCCTTTAATATTCCGCTTGTACTGCTTGACCATTTCCTTGTTCAGCTTCTTCCGCAATAAATATTGAGAATACTGGCTGGTATTGGCCAGGTAATTATCTGTTACCTCAATGATGACAACCTTTCGTGTTTCAAATATTAAATAAAGTGATCGAAACACCTTGGTGAGCAAAATCCTGAATACCCGCCCGCCACGTTTAAAAACATAATTGTAAAAAACTGAAAATATACTTCGCTCTTTGTCTTTCTTGACATTCGACCGAAACCTGATCATATAGTAATGCAGGTACTTGCGAAATTTGACAAGCTTACTGTTTTCCAACTCTGCCAGTTGCTTGATCAGTTTGTCCATGCTGCGAAGAGCAAGCGCAAGTTGCTTATTCAGCTCGGCAATTTCCTTTTTCGCACTATTATACCTGGCCTCCCAATTCTGGTTCTGATCTTCCGGTTCAGACCCGGGTACCGGAAAGACATTTTCTTCTTTCCTTTCATCAATTATGATCTCGTCTTTATCACTTAATTCTTCTTTTCGCATCTTTCGCGGCCTTATTCATCTGCAAAGGTAAAAAAAGTTAGGATAACTGGTATGTGAAAACCAACAAACTTACAAAAGTCTATCACTTCTTCAGAACAAACTGTTATAAGCATCAACAGCGCCCTCTGAGCTGCCATGATATATCATCCTCCCCTCTTTCAGGCAAATACCTTTTTTACATATTTCTTTTACCTCATTTGGACTATGTGAAATAAATAAAAGTGTAGCGCCATTTTCAATAATCTCATGTATCCTGTTCATACACTTTTTCTGAAACCCAATATCACCAACAGCAAGCACTTCATCTATCATGAGCAATTCGGGCTGGGCGGTCATTACGCTGCTAAATGCAAGCCGTGCAAGCATTCCGGTTGAATACATCTTGGCAGGCATACGTAATTGTTCGTCGGTAAGCTCGGCAAAATCAGTGATCCGCTCAACCATTTCTTTTTGTGTCGACTTGTTATAATTCCCCGTCAACGCCATAGTAATGCGAATATTTTCGTAGCCCGAAAGCTCAAGTTCAATACCTGTACCCAAAGACAGTAACGGTGATATCTCAACCCTGGAATGTACCCATCCCTCATCGGGTTTCAAAATACCCGCTATAGTCCGCATCAGCGTGCTTTTTCCGCTACCATTCGGGCCCAATACCCCGATGGAATCTCCTTTATAAATTTCAAAATCAATATTATGCAATACCTTATGCTTCTTAAACGGGCTAATAAAAGCAGCCTTAACAAAAAAATCCTTTATGGAATGTACACCTTTCCTGTTTTGAAGGTAGCTTACCGAAACATTATTTACTTTAACTATATAATCCATATAATCCATGTTTCTCAAAGGTTGGAGATGAATCCGTTTCTTGTTTTCCGGTAAATCAGGATTGCCAAAGCCAGAAAAACAGCTGTGATGATCAGGCAATTGTTTGTATAGTGCACTGATGGGGCTGTGCCATCATATAAAATATTTCTTACGGTTTCAAGAAAATGATATAATGGATTGTACTTTACCAGATATCTGTATTTGTCAGGAATGATTTTATAAGAATAAGCTATCGGCGAAAAATAAAACAAGGCCGGGTTTATGGTATTCCAAAGTATACCGACATCCCTGAAAAACACATTAAGTGAACCAAGGATCAGCCCTGTTGAAAAAATAAATATTGAAAACAATAATATTACCGGTATCAGATATAATAGGTTCCAGGTAAAGTTCATACCAATAAAATACATGATCACCATAAACGGTATCAATGCCAGCAAAAAGCTGATCAGCTCACTGCCAAGTTCC
>Ga0116171_10005239_pt1 | contig 11434 bp, 12 predicted proteins | sample AD_JPNHW2_MetaG_FD_89798 | JGI IMG/M metagenome (GOLD analysis project Ga0116171, IMG submission 89798) | Active sludge microbial communities of municipal wastewater-treating anaerobic digesters from Japan - AD_JPNHW2_MetaG | ecosystem: Engineered > Bioreactor > Anaerobic > Digestate | place...
TAATTGAGTAATTGACCAATTCTTTCACTATCGATGTCAATTTTGTTCTTTTCAATTTCTTCAGAGAAATTTGATGGCAATAACTCTAAGTTTGTTGGATATTTTAATGGTATTAAATAGTTTGTAACATCTAAATTATTTGAAAAATGATATGGTTGGAAAGCGGAAGAGGTTTGGCTAACAAATGAAAGGTGAAAGAAGAATAAGGCCAATACAATAGCGATCGCAACAGTTATAAATGATAACAAAAGTATAATATACTTGTTATTTTTTATTTTCATTTTTTAAATAGTTATCTATTGCAGCTTTTAAGGCTTGGGCTGCCAAATTAGAACAGTGCATCTTAACAGGAGGAAGTCCACCCAAAGCTTCAGCGACATTTTGATTTGAGATCTTCAGTGCTTCTTTTATATTTTTTCCTTTAACCATTTCAGTAATCATACTACTTGTGGCAACAGCTGCTCCACATCCGAAGGTTTGGAATTTGATGTCTGTTATTAAATCATTATCTATCTTAAGGTAAATCCTCATAATGTCTCCACATCTTGGATTCCCTACTTCCCCCACTCCATCCGGATTCTCGATGCTTCCAACATTCCTTGGGTTCATAAAATGATCCATTACTTTTTGAGAATACTCTTCCATATTTTTTTTCTAAATAAATTTAGTATTTTATTTTGGGATATAAGGGAGACATTTGTCTTAATCTTTCTATTATAGGAGGAAGATTCTTAAGTAAGAATTCAACTTCTTCCTTAGTATTTTCTAAAGAGAAACTAAGTCTTAATGACCCATGGGCAATTTCATGAGGAAGTCCAAGTGCAAGAAGAACATGAGAAGGTTCCAAAGATCCAGAAGTACAAGCAGAGCCACTTGATGCACAAATTCCAAGCTGATCTAATAAAAGAAGGATTGATTCTCCCTCTATATATTTGAAGCAAACATTAACATTTCCTGGTAATCGTTTAATCCTATCCCCATTAACAATTGTGTCTGGGATATTCTTTATTGTTTCCTCAATAGTTAGCTCCCTCAATTCTTCAAGATATTTTCTTTTTTTTGATATATTTTTGATAGTCAATTCTGCTGCTGTCCCAAAACCAACAATCCCGGCGACATTCTCAGTTCCTGCCCTGTGGAATTTCTCCTGTCCACCGCCATCAATCAGTGAATCAATATTAGTTCCCTTCTTGATAAATAAAGCGCCAACTCCTTTGGGACCATTAATCTTATGTGCCGAAATAGTCAATAAGTCGACATTAAGTTTCTTAACATCAATCATAATATTCCCATAGGCTTGAACCGCATCTGTGTGAAAAAGAATCTTCTTCTCATTTGCTATCTTCCCAATTTCTTCAATGGGTTGAATTGTTCCAATTTCGTTGTTAGCGTACATTACAGAAATAAGGAGAGTATCCTTTCTTATTGCTGACAAAATGTCTTTAGTTTCCACAATTCCATTTTTTTTAACTGGAACATATGTAACCTCAAACCCGTTTCTTTCCAAATTTTTGCATGTATTTAAGATAGCATGATGCTCAATATTTGTAGTAATTATATGATTACCTTTTTTTCTGTTAGCATAAGCTATACCTTTAATCGCCCAATTATCGGATTCAGTTCCTGAACCAGTAAAAAATATCTCTTCTTTATCTGCATTAATAGAATTAGCAATTTTCTCTCTAGCTTTCTCAATTGCCTGTCTTGCCTCTCTTCCTAGAGAATATATAGTTGAAGGATTCCCATAGCTATTTTGAAAAAATGGCATCATACTCTTAAAGACTTTTGGTGAAACTCTTGTAGTTGCTGCATTGTCAAAATATATGGTCTTTTGATTCATAGCTCTATTTTATCATTTCTTCTTGTTCCTTTCATTAATATTTTTCTTTTAATATCAAATTGATATACTAAATGAAATAAATCTCAATTTATTCAAACGAAATGGAAAATATCTTAGATAGAGAAACAGTATTTCCTGAAGAAGAGGAGAAAAATGAAGAAGCGATTTCTTACAAAGAAATATCTTGCTCAAGTTTTGAGGAGGCTGTAGAAAAAGTTGTAGCTGAAGAAAATTATAACAGAATTATTCTTTGTGATATTGACGGGGTTCTTTTTGGTAACAAAGATAAGATCCCTCTCTACTCTTTAATCAAAAAAAGTGAAATTGAGGATCAAACACAAGGTTACCTTTGGAATCTTAGAGAAATTTACGGAGACAGGGTTGTTATAGTTACAAATAGGAATCCTCGCTTGAATCTATTCTTAAGCTCAAGATATTTGATTAATAAGACTGAGGAAGTAAAGGAGAATAACGGTCCAGAATTAAAAGTTTTTCATTCTTTACTTAAACAGGTTCCATTTCTTGCTAGAAAAGAGAAAGAGAAATTCCTTGAGTATGCAGGTTCGATTCTCCCTCATAATCGAGAGTTATTAATTACCTCAATAGAGGATTGGAGTGTTGTTTCTTTAAATAGAAAGTCTTTTTTGATTAATATTTCAAAAGAATTAAGTAAAAGGTATGGAATTAAAAGTGGAATTATTAATTATGTAATAAAAAAGTAAAGTTCTACTTCTCTTCGATCAAGAATGAGACCTTAGCCTTCTCACTTGCTTGGAAAGTACCTTCTTTTTCAAACTCTTTTATTACTTGAATACATGCCACATCTGAGGAAGGAGCGGTAATTGTAAGAAGTACGGATACTTGTTCTGGATAGCTTTCAAGCACAATCTCCTCTGTCTTTGCTTGATGGCAAGGTGTAGGAAGAGTTCCTGTGATTTTGTAATCCCACATATTTACCTCTTTATTATCGAACTGGTATTTGGCAACAAAATTAAATCCCTTTTTCTCAATTGTAAACTCTCCAGCTCTCTTATCATTATCTGGATTCTCTTGGGAATTCTTATCAATTACCATTACTTTTAGAAAAAGTCCCACTATTACAAATAAGATAATCAGAAAGAAACCTGCTCCAATAACTCCCTTCTTATTCATTTTTTTAAGTTGTTAATATTAGTTTTTCTCTGCTTTACAGAGTGTATCATTAATACCCAAATACATCCAAGCATCATCAAAATTCCAGAGACTACCATAACAACATCGAAATATACTTCTCCAAGGTTAGCGAGACCTCCAACCAGTAAGCTTATCACGGCTGTTGAAAGGCTGATAATTGTTTCGTAGAAAGCATATTGTGTGCCCTCAATTCCACTGTCGATATTAGTTGCAAAAAGCTTTCTCCAATTTGTGACATTTAAACAGGCACCAATTCCAAAAATAAATTGAAGAATGTAGTAATGAGAAGGAGTCACGATATTTGGGTAAAGTGTGTATGGCAAACCCATCAATATTACACCTGTAGCAAGAAGAAGAATTTCATCCTTGTCTCCCTTTATTCTGTCTGTTAAATAGCCCATTGGAATCTGAAATAAAGATCTTGTAAAGAAATAAATGGAAGTTCCAATTCCAACAAATTTTATAGCTTCAACACCCAATTTTTGTGAAAGATAAATTCCAGACAGAGCAGAGATTATTAGAAAGGGTCCCCAAGTAAACATATCAGCAAGGGTAAGTAATATTACAGTATTATTTCTCCCCTCCTTTTTTAATTTAGACATATATAATAAGATAACTTGTTGGCAAATATTTATCAATATGTTAAATTAAATAATGAATCTGCCCTATTCTGAATATGTTAATATTGCATTATTTCTTTTTTCTTCAATAATTCTTTTTCTTTATGCTATAGATAGCTTAGGAAAAGAGTTTTTGGATCTGGCAACAGAGAGTTTTAGAAAAATAATATCCAAATTATCTAAAAATCGTTTATTAGGTGCATTTGCAGGTGCTATTAGTACTGCTCTAGTTCAATCCAGTACTGCAATGACAACAGTATCCATGACACTGGTAAATACTGGGATTATTTCCTTTCATGACAGCCTGGCAATTATTTTTGGAAGTAGTATAGGTACAACCCTTACTGCCCAGCTTGCTCTTCTTACCTCTACTCCGGTAGCTCCAATCCTACTAATAGTTGGTTTTCTATTTAGATTTGCACCAAAAAAAATAAAAATGGCAGGAAAGCCAATTTTCTTAATGGGTTTCGTTCTATTTTCATTAAATCTGTTAACCATTGCTATAGAGCCTCTTAAAAGTAATCCAACATTTCTAAGCATATTTTCTTCGCTTTCCTCTCCATTTGCTGCATATATACTTTCAACTTTTTTCACAGTCATAGTCCATTCCAGTTCCATTACTTCAGGAATTGTGGTCGTTTTAGCTGCTCAGGGTTTGTTGCCAATTCCAATAGCTATACCAATGATTCTTGGTGCGAACTTAGGAACAGCTGTAAGTTCTTTATTAGTAACCGCAGATATGAGTCTTTATGCCAAAAGAGCGGGATATGCTAATTTCTTATTTAAAGCCATTGGCTCCTTTGTGTTTTTACTTTTTGTTGATAAATTTATTCTACTTTTAACGTTTATAACCTCAAATTTAGGTCAACAGGTAGCTCTAGGTCATCTAATTTTCAATGTGATAAATACTACCGCTTTCTTGATACTACTCAATCCTTTTGAAAAACTTGTAAATAAGTTAGTTCCTGGTACGGAGGAGGAAATTTTATTTCAGACAAAGTATATTGAAGATATTGAACCAAAAAAGGTAATTGAAAGTTTTGATGACATCAAAAAAGAAATAGGTCATTCTATAGAAATCACTATCAGAATTTACAAAAAAGCGTTAATGCTCTACTACAACTCTTCTCAAAAAATAGTAATGGAAATCAAAAAATTTGAGACTTTGAATGACTTTTTGGATGATGAGATTACGAAGGCATTACTTTCGACAACAGGTAATAGGTTATCAAGGAAATTAGCGAAAGCATCAATTATGTATGTTAAGGTCTCAAATACCATTGAACAACTTGCAGATTTAGGGATAGATTTTAGTAAAGTTTTTATCAGAATGCATACCTTGGACGTATCTCAGGATGAAATCCCTATAGGGAAACTTACTGAGATTTTTAATTTGCTTATTAATTTATTTAAAAGTATTGAGTCCCAGATTAATCATCCGAAGGAATCAGAGTTACTTGAAATCAAATTAAAAGAAGAAGAGATTTATGGAATTATTAATGATGAATTTAATATACATGTAAGAAAGCTACAAGAGAGTCAAACTTATCATGGGAATATTTTTGTAGATGCCATATCAATCATTGAACTTTCAGTATCAAAAGTTCGTGAAATTAGAAAATTACTTCTCAAATATGTAAGAGAATTTAATTAAGAAGGTTATAGAATATTCACTTCTGGTATCAGCTCAACCCTAAAATTCTTTTTAACATCCTTTTTCATCTTATCAGTGAATTTTTTTACTTCAACTCCCGAAGCTTTCATATTTGTTACAACGCAAAGAGCATGCTTCTCATAAACTCCTACATTTCCTTCCCACCTACCTTTCCATCCGAGCTCATCTAAAAGTCTTCCTGCAGGAATCTTTACATATTTGCCATCTTTGGAAGAATTTTTTTGCTTGGTAAAGTTCTCAACAGGGTATGCTTGTAAGTCAGTAATTTTTTTTGACAGCTCTAAATACTTCTGTTTGGGAACAATTGGATTTTCAAAAAAACTTCCACATGTCCCACACTCATCTACATTTGGTAATCTTTTACTCCTTTGTTTAATAATTGCTTCCATTACATCTTTGATCTCATATGGTTCTTTTGCAAACGACTGTAATTCTTCTAAAATTGAACCGTATCTTCCTGCTCTCTCGTGATAGCTAAGTTCAAACTCCTTTGTATGCTTTTTCAAACGGAAAGTTGCGGATGTAATCAATATTCTGTTTCTCCAAATGTTTTTAAAATTGCTTCTTCGGTATTCATATCCACACTCTGAAGGTAAATAGGTATTTCGTTCATTTGTTTCTAAGTTCACAGTATCAATATTCATTAGTGTATCAGTAATATTCTGCCCATATGCAGAGATATTTTGGGAAACTGCTCCTCCAATTGTTCCTGGAATCATTACAAGGTTCTCAATCCCTGCATAATCATTTATCACACACCATCTCACAAATTCGTCCCAAATCTCTCCACTTCCAACTTGAATGTCAACATACTCTTCCGTTTCATTTATTATTGATTTCCCTTTAAAATTGGGTATTAGTACAATCCCATCCCAATCGTTAAGCAAAAGTGTATTACTTCCACCACCCAAAATTAATATTTTCTCATTTTTAATAATCTCGAGATTCTCAGCAATTTGTTTGAGATTGTTTAGGAGAAGAAAATACTTTGCTTTAGAATCAATTCTGAATGTATTGTATTTTTTTAAAGAGATATTTTTTCTAATATTCATTTCTTGGAAATTATTTAATATATTTTCTTGGAACTCTCTCAGTTACATTGCTTAAGAGATCCCACATTGATCTTTCACTTCTCTTTGAAACATTATGCAAGGAGATTCTGTCTCCCCACAATTCTACTTCATCTCCCACATATCCCTCCCCGTCAATGCCAAGGCTTGCCATGCATTGATCCATACAAATTCTTCCAATTACCGGATACTTCTTCCCATTTAACAATATAGTTCCTCTGTTACTTAGGGAGCGAGGGTATCCGTCTGCATAGCCTACAGGAAGTGTAATAATTCTTTCTTGAGACTTAGTAATATATGTATTTGCATAACCCACAGGACTTCCTTTTTGTAAAACCTTAAAATACAATACTTTTGTTTTAAATTGCATCGCGGGTTTTAGTATCTTTTGGAGATCTTTGTTTAAAGAGTATCCATACATCATTATCCCTGGTCTTACCATTGTGAAAAAGGATTCTTCTAATTCCCGCGAAATTGCACCACTATTTGCGAGATGTATTAATGGGGGTAAAGAAAAATATTTTTTTACATATTCTAAAACGGTATTAAATCTCTCAAGTTGTAAATCAGTAAACGATGGGTTGTCATATGAATCTGCGAAATGTGAGAAAATCCCAACTATTTCAATATTAGGAAGTGAAAAAGCTTTCTTTAAAAATTGCTCCTTTCTATCCCATTGAACACCAATCCTTCCCATCCCTGTATCGATTTTTAGATGTACTCTAGCTTTAACATTTAATTTTTGTGCAGCAATTGAGATGTTCTCTAATTTTTCTATGGAAGATCCTGTAATATCAATATCATTTTGCAGGAAAAGAGAAATCTGATCATTATCGATTGCACCTAGAACAAGTATTGGAGTTTTTATGCCTTTTTTCCTTAAGCACAAAGCTTCTTCAATATATGCGACTCCAAGATAGTCTAATTTTAATTCTTCTAGTTTCTTGGATATCTCAACAAGCCCGTGACCGTACGCATTAGCCTTAACAATTCCAAGAATTTTTCTACTTCCAATGATGTCTTTTATGACAGAGATATTATCCTCTAGATTGGATAAATGTATTTCAGCTCTAGTTGGTCTATTTTCAAACAGATTACTATTAAACATCAGTATTATTCTACTATCTTGGACTAGACTTGTTAAGGATGGTAGAATATTTAAATAGAGTTAAATTATTATTTCAAAAAATATGGGATATGTAGGGAATATTGAAGAGATTACTGAGCAGAATAGTAATTTCAGAAAAGTTGTTTTTACTGGGAACCATTTACAGTTGGTTGCTATGTCTTTAAAACCTGGTGAGGATATTGGAGAAGAAATTCATCCAAAAGTAGACCAATTCTTTAGAGTTGAAGAAGGAGAGGGAAAGGTAATTATGGATGGACAGGAGCAGGCATTCTCAGAGGGTTTTGCAATTGTTGTTCCATCTGGGACATTGCATAATATTATTAATACGTCACTCACTGAGGAGTTAAAATTATATACCATTTACACTCCAGCTAATCACATTGACGGAACAGTTCATGCTTCAAAAGAAGATGCAATGAACGACAAACAGGACGAGGCTTTCTCTGAAAAGGTAAATGCATAGGAAATAAGCAGTGGGACTACCTTGAAAAAATTCATGTGGTAGTCCCACTCTTTTGCTGTTTAAATTCAATGTTGGGCTTTGTCTCCCTTTGTTCTTTTAACACACGGTTTTTGTTTTTCTCTTTTCAAATTTTTACTTTCAATCCTTGTTGCCTTATCTGGCTTCTTTTTCACTAATCTCTCCTTTCCTGAGGATTAATAATCAAAGAGTGAGTAAATAGATAAAAAGTATTTTAAACAGCCATTTATTATAATAAATGGTTTAGACAAACGCAAACTATAATGCTTTCATAAATTATGATAAAATTGAACATATGAAAGAAAGAGATTACCCTTTAGATATTCTAAAAAGCATTGCCATTATGCTAATGTCTTTTGTTCACATAAACTCTCTTCTTCAAGTTAATTCAGGTATATTAGATAAAATTACATTTCTTGGGGCAACTGTTTGCTTCTCTGTTTTTCTTTTTGGTATTGGCTTTGTCGCTGGTAAAAAAATTACTAATGTAGAAAAAGATTCTTGGAAGAAGGTTTTACACAAGATATTGTTAATTTATGTTTGCTATTTGGTCATTGGTATCGCTTCCTACTTTATTTCTAAGGGACAATTATCATTTGTATCAATTTATAATATTGCCATACTAAATAATCTCCCTGAGTATTCAGAATTTTTAATCTCCTTAATCTTTTTTACTCTTCTTACTCAATTAATTCATAAACCTTTACAAAAGCACATAAGCAAGCCACATTTATTAATTGAAATATCTATTTTACTTTTTATTGTTGGTAGTATATTAAGTACATTTGAATTATCAAATAGTGTCTTAATTTGGTTGCAAAAACATTTAGTTGGTTCTCAAAATGGGATTCATGTATTCCCAATACTTCAGTATATGCCAATATATGTTATGGGAATTCTATTTGCTAAATACAAATCAAAAATTGTATATCTTTGGGTATTCTCCTTATCTTTTCTCCTCCTGGTAATTTTAATGGCACTGAGAGCTCCTGGGTGGTATAGATGGCCTCCATCTCTAAATTTCCTTCTTTATGGTGTAATATTCATTTCATTGCTTATGTTTGCTTTTCAGTTTGTTAAAAGAAATCGCATAATTGATTTTTTTAATAAATTTGGAAGGAATCCATTACTCTCAGTTGTTCTTATCACTATACCAAGTTTTGTTCTTGCATACTTTTTAAATACTCCAATTAAGTCTGATCTAATTCTTTGGGGAATTAACATAGGTATACTCATCTTCGCCTCCATAATTCTCTTTTTCCTAAAAAAGTAATTTCATGGTATAATATACTATGGGACGTAACAATGAACAGAAATTTACAACTTTTTTTCTTTTAATCCTAATATTGGCTTTAAGCCTTGGCGTATTTACAATTTTCAAAAATAATTTTGATGCTCAGTATAAAGCCAAAAAAGAAAGTTCGCAAGAGGTTAAAGGGGATGCAAAAAGTGTGGATTGTGCTACGATTCAACCTTTAATCCAGAATGTAATAGAAAACGCTTCTTTGCCAAGAAAATGGTATTTAAAAGAGAGTGTTAAAGGAACACTCAATCAGAAATTCTTCTTGAACTAGTAAATTCATCAATCCAAGATACCGATTTAGAATTCTTTACTTTAAAGTATGCTGTTGATAAAAGTGAGAATTTTAAGGAGATGGAATACAGTAAAGCTCAGAAAAAATGGTTAGGGAAAATAAATTTAGATGAATTAGAAGCTGGTGAGCATTTAATTAAGATTTCTTCTGATATTAATGGCTGTGATTTCGCCTATATCAAGGAGCTACCTTTTACTTTGTCATATCCTGTGTTTGTTACTTGGACTTTAGACTGGGAGGGAACAGATGTAAAAAACAGTAATTTGGATAGTATTGTTGAAATCTCTTCAAAATATGAAATTCCAGTAACACACTTTTTTAATCCATATATTTACTACTCTACCTCAGAGAGTAGATCAAAGTATATTACCAATTGGATAATTAACAGAAAAAATTTGGGTGACAGTGTTGGCTTACATTTACATATGTATGATAAATATGTTACTGCTGCAGGTGTTACTCCAGTAGAAGTTAAATGGGGATACAATGGATACGGAGAGGGTTATGATGTGCCCACTTTAGAATACAGTTATTCAGAGTTTAGAAAAATCCTTTCACTTGCAAAAAGCGATTTCCAAAGGAATGGATTAGGCAACCCTATTCTTTACAGGGCTGGTGGATGGTTTGCGAATGAAGAGATCCTTAAAGCAGTAGAGGATTCTGGTTTTGTGGTTGATTCTTCTGGGAGGACATCATATGTAATCGGTACAAACAAATTACTTGGTCCTTGGAAGCTAAGTACTAATACACAGCCCTACAAATTAAATATGAAAGATCAAAATGATACCCAAAATGGTGATTCCAAATTATGGGAGATCCCTAATAACGGTTTAGATTCTTGGTCCTTTAATGCGAAACAGATGATTTCAGCTTTCACAGAAAATTACTCAACTGGTGTAAGCCAAAATACAAAAGTTGTTACATATCTAAGTCACCCCCAAGGTTTTGAACATGATTACCCAATCCTAAATGAGGTATTCACCTATATATCACAATTTAGTTTCAATACCGATTCTGGTCCTGTTGTTTTTGTAACAATTGACAAGCTTCCAATGTTATCCGAAAATAGATAACAATGGATATAGAAAAAATTGCAGGTTCTCTTAATGGTTACCTAAGTATTTACGGGATAAGGTTTCTTGTTATATTTTCTACTCTCTTTTTTATTTCCGCCTTATTTATTATTAAAAAATTTTTATCCAAGTACTCTTCGTTAAAACCAATTCTGCTAATTGTAATTTTCTTAGTAATAATAATTTTAGGAGGGCTACCTTTTATCTATTATAAAATGCCTTTAGAGAAATCAAATATTATTTCTGTTCTACTAACTCTTCTCCCCTTACTATTTCTTTTTTTTGCCTTCATTTTTAACAGATTATCAGTTAATTCCATTTCAAAAGGTAAGAAAATCTTTAGCATATCAAGTTTTATATCAATTTCCTTAACTGTCTGCGCATTAGTTTTCGTTCTCTTTATCTCTCTTTTTGCAAGACCCTATGTCTCATTAGCTGGTCTACAGGAAGATACAGTGATTGAAGAAGATAGCAGCTTTAAAATGAGATTGACGGTTCCTGTGATGAAGGATTCTCTTAATGTGGTTATTTCTCCACAACAGGAGATAGAAATTAAATATGACTTTGTTGCTAATTCTAACCATTGGATTGATGGATTTGAGGTTGTACCAACTGAAAATTATCCGGCAGATTCAAAGATTGTTGTTTATGTAGTTGGTCTCTCAAGTATGTTTCCAGGAAGTAAAGTACACGAGCAGAGTTTAGAGTTCCTTGCGCCGACACTCCCTAATATTAGCAGTACAAATTTTGATGGTATAACTGAAGAGGTAAATGTAGA
>Ga0116171_10005242_pt1 | contig 11430 bp, 5 predicted proteins | sample AD_JPNHW2_MetaG_FD_89798 | JGI IMG/M metagenome (GOLD analysis project Ga0116171, IMG submission 89798) | Active sludge microbial communities of municipal wastewater-treating anaerobic digesters from Japan - AD_JPNHW2_MetaG | ecosystem: Engineered > Bioreactor > Anaerobic > Digestate | place...
CAGACGAAGGATCTGATTGATGCGCTGAAAACCGGAAAGATCGGTTCCGCCGGTCTCGATGTGTATGAAGAAGAAGACGGATACTTTTTCGAGGACCGTTCCGGCGAAGTGCTGACCGACGATGTGCTGGCGCGGCTGTTTACTTTTCCGAACGTGCTGGTCACTGCGCATCAGGCCTTTTTCACCAAAGAGGCGCTCTGCAATATTGCCGAAACCACGCTTTCCAATCTCGACGCTTTTTTCCGCGGCGAAACGATGGCCAACGAAATCTGCTACCGCTGCAACAAGGACGGCTGTCTAAAAAAACAAAGCGGCAAGTGTTTCTGAGATAAAGATTGAAAAAGCCGCCGCCGTGCGCATGATCTGGCGCGTTATGGTTGAGGTAAAAGCAGTTATTAAAAATCACGCCGGCATTCACTGCCGGCCGACTGCCGTGATTACACAGGCTGTTGCAGGTGTCAAAAGCACGGTTACAGTCATTGCACCTTCTGGCCGCTGCCAGCTCGGTTCTGCGCTGGAGCTGATGATTCTCGGTCTCGAACTGGGCACGCAAATCACCATTCAGGCTGAAGGGCCGGACGAAGCCGCCGCCGCCGCAAAATTCAAGGAGCTCTTCGAAACCGAGTTCGACTTCCCCAACGCGGGGCACGGAGGCTGACGTGATGTACGCCGCGCCGTCCATTTCGGAAACATTGTTCCCGAGGGCGGCCGCTTATCGCCGGCAGCAGCCCGCCGAAGCCGTCTGCGAAACCGCCGGGCGCTGGTTTCCCTATACCGAACGCCACCTGCATGCGCTCTGGTTTGATGAACGCCTGCGCCCGCAGAATCTGAAAACTTCGCACGGCGAACCGGTTGCCGTCGAAAATCCCGGACGCTGGAATCTCGAAGCCGGACCGGACTTTTCCGGCGCGGTGCTTTTGATCGGGCGCGAAAAGCGGCGCGTCGCCGGCGATGCCGAAATTCATATTTTCCCAAACGGCTGGAAAAGCCACGGCCACGCAAACGATCCGCGTTATTCCGGCGTCCGTTTTCACATCACCTGGTTTTCCGGAAAAATCGACGAATCGCTTTTTCCGCCCGGCACGGTGCATATTCCGCTGGCGGACGTTTGCGCCGCTGATCTGGAAAGCCTCGACCTTTCCGCCTATCCGTATCACGAGCCGCACGCCGCTGCAGAATTTCCGTTATCCCGGAAGTCGCCGGACGCAATTTCCCGGATACTGGAAGGCGCGGGCGAAGAGCGCCTCCGGCAGAAAACCCTGCGCATGGCGTGGCTGATCCGGCAGCGCGGCGAAGCGCAGGCGCTTTACGAGGAAACCGCCGCCGCGCTCGGCTACAAGCACAACAAAACGCCGTTCCGGAAGCTGGCGCAAAGTCTGCCGCTCGAAGCGCTCGCGCAGTACGGCGATGACTGGAAACCCGTTTACGCTGTACTGCTCGGCATTTCCGGCCTGCTTCCGAAACAGCCCGGTTCCGGCTGGCCGCAAGCCTCCAAAACGGAACTGCGTTCGCTGTGGGACTGCTGGTGGCGCGAACAGCATAAATGGGAAGAGATTGCGCCGCTTCATAAAAACGAGTGGAGGCTGGCGGGCGTCCGTCCGCTCAATCATCCCGTCCGGCGGCTCGCCGCGCTTTCTCAATGGGTCGCATCTGGAACTTTTCAAGGTAGGGCGCGTTCGCCGAACGCGCCGCCGGTCCTGATCTCTGTCGAAGGGCGGACGGCTCGGCGAGCCGTCCCTACCCAATTTACGAAATGTTTCTGGTCAACGCATACCGGCTGGAGCGGAAAAGAAAAACCGGCGGAACTGGTCGGCGCCGACCGCCTGCACGCGATTGAACTGAACGTGTTTGTTCCGTGCCGGCTGGCGAAAGGCGACGGGTCGGTTCTTCGGAACCTGCCGGTTGAACCGCTCAACAGCGTTATCAGGGAAACCGCCTACACGCTCTTCGGCCCCGACCATTCGCCGAAGCTTTACCGCACCGCGTTCGCCCGTCAGGGCCTCATCCAGATTTTCAACGACTTCATCCTGACCGGGCGATTAACCGAATTCTGGCAGACCGATAAGGAAGTGATTGCATAAAACAGTCTGAGCGGGCAGGGTTTAGATATGGCAAAAAGCTTCGCGCGGGTCGGGATTTTACTGGCGGTTCTTCTTCAGTTTGCTTCGGTGCCGGCGGCACCGGTCGGCTTCATTGACGCCAGGCAGCAGGGCAGTTTCAATATCGGTGCGGCGCAGGCGGTTATCTCCCGCGAGTTTGAAGAAGCTCCGATCAACCGCGACCTGCTGATTATCAATTACTCCATACCGGCCGGAACCGCGGCCGGCGTCTGGGCGAAAGAATATCCCGCCGCGCTGGCCGCCGGTTCCGTTGATGTGGTCGAACTCGGCATCTACATTCCTGAGGGGCAGCTTTCCGATGTGGCGCTGGCGGTTGAGATTAAAGGCTCAACCGGCACGCAGCGCTTTCCGGTACGGCCCGGCCCGGGCTGGAACACAACGCGCGAACTGATCGACTGGAATAAAATCGGAACGCTCAACGAAACCGTTCTGCTGATTCAGCGGATCGGCGGCGCCGATCCGGCCGCCGGACGAATCCGGCTCGACATGACCTTTCAGAAGCTGCCGCTGTGGGAAAATCTGCGTGCCACGCTCTGGGGCCGGCTCGGCGGCGTGACGGTGTTCAGCCTGCTGCTGAGCCTGCTGGTCGCTGTGATCCGGCGCAAGAAAAGAATTCCGGTCCGAGGCTTCATCCGGGATCTGATGTCCGGCGTCGCCACCGTCCTGATTATCTCCTCGGTGCTGGGAGTTTATGCACTCGGGAAAATGAACCCGCTCGATTCCGGCTGGTTCTGTTTTTATGTATCCGCCGCCAGTGTCGTGATCAGCCTGCTGCTCAAGATTACGCTGACCGGACGTCCGGTATTTGCGGGTGAAACGTTGCGGAGCGCGCTGTTTCCCGGACTGCTGGCCGCCGCTGCGGGCAAGGAAGTTCTTTGGCAGGCGCCGGATTCTCTGACCGGATTTTTCCAGCTCAGCGGTTTCGGCGCGGCGCTGTTTGTCCTGATCTATCACGTCGCCAACGTTTGCCGCCTGAACCTGCGCCGGAAGCATCTCGGACTGATCGGCGGCACAGTGATTACCGCGGCGCCCTTTATTTTCGGACTGCTGCTTGCTTTGCAATCGTTTCAGTATTTCGCGGTGCAAGTGCTGCTGATTTTCTGCGTCGGCGAGTTTATCGCGCAGGCCTCTTCCATGATTAACCGCGAGAAGCTGCTTTTCTCCCTCAAAGTCCACCGCGCTCTGTTTGTACTTTCCATACTGGTGACCGCCGCGCCGTATATCGCCGATCTCGGATCGGGGCCTGTTGCGGCCGCGCTGCCGGCCGTGTTCCGGCCCTTTGCCGCTGTGATCGCCACGATGCTTTCACAGGGACCGCTCTGGGCGATGGTCTATCTGCTGACCGGCATGGTGCTCGGCGCGATGCACGGCAGCGCGCCGTCCGGCGCGGTGGCGCAGGACGATGCCGTCCGCGGACTGAAAAAAGGAATGGTCTTCAGCGGTGTACTGATGGGCCTGCTTCAGCTGTTTCATGCGCTGGTCAGTGCGGCGTGGATACAGAATTTTTATGCCGCCGCTCCGGCGCTGCTGCTGACCGTGGCGGGCGTAGCCGTTTTTCCGCTGTTCAAAACCGTTATTGAAACCTTTGACGGCAGCCAGTCGTTTTTCGGGCGCGCAGCCTGTGCCTATAAAGACCCGGTACTTTATCTGCGCGGTCTGGTCCTCGGTCTGGTATTCGCCGCCGGCATGAGCATGAACTTTGCCGGACTGCCGACCGCAGAGCGGATCGGATTCGGCTTCGCGGCCGGCGCGGCGGCGTTCGGCGGCGTGAGTATTCTGCGCGACCTGCTGTTCGGTCTGAACGGTATCGGCGGCGTCAAATCATGGCGCTATTACTTTGTCGAAAGCGGACTGGGCGCCTTCATCGGCGCGGGCATCGGCTTCTATCTCGATGCGGCGCAGCTGCCGATCATTGGAACCAAGTTTGAGCTCTACAACAGCTTCGGCCTGAATCCGGCGGATATCGTCGCACGCTGTCAGCAGCTGCGCACCACCGCGCCGAACGAGTTCACCGCGCTGATCAGCCGCTGGGGACACATTAAACTGCTGGCCGCCTCCGGCGGCGCGAAGATTCTTTTCAACGAAGCGCTGATGGGCGTCATCGGCTGGGGGATTGCCGCGCCGCTGTTCGCGATCAACAAGGCGTTTCTCTCCGCGCTGCTCAATCGCGATATTTCTTCAATCCGGCGCATTGCGACCCGCGGCGGCGTAACGGAGCTGGCCGACGGTACCGTTTATGTTCTGCGCTGGGGTCTCTGGATGGCGCCGCTGATCTTCACCTTCCTGCGCCCGATGGCGGAAGCGGCGTGGTACAATCAGGACGGACTGATCCGCACCTTCTTTGCCATTTTCAACAGCCTGACCCGCGACGCGAACGGTTTTACGGTGTGGAGTCTGACCGTCTTCAGCTGGGTTATCGGTTACGCCTGGTTCCAGATTCTGATCTGGATCGATCACATGGGACTGCGCGTTGCGACGCTGGTGAACCTCTCGTTCCTCGGCGTTGACCGTCTCGATGAACGCTGCGCGAAGTTTGTCGGCCCGGAAGCAACGGCCCGTTTTATTCCGGAAGGCGTTAAGCGCTTTACCACCTGGGCGCCGCTGCTGATTCCGTTCTATCTGCCGAAAGGCGAACAGTGGGCGCAGGTTTTCAGTATGGGAACCGCCATCCAGGCGCGGCAGGCCGGGTACGTTCTCGGCCCGGTTCCGCTTCTGCTCATCGCGGTTGCGGCGGCGGCTGTCGTGGCGGCCCTGTTTACACTGCGAAGGAAAACCCGCGAACGCCATGCAGCGCAGACCGGGCAGACTTTCGGTCTGATCAATAATAAATACGAAGTGGAGCTGAAGCAGAGCGGCGAGATCAACTCCTTCATGACCTCCAACGGATTCGGCATCAGCCGCTGCGCATTCGAAAAGGTCGATCCGTCCGGACGGATTCTTTTTGTGGTGGAGGCCGGCGAAGACGGCGCGGAGAACAAAGCGTGGCCGGTTCTCGGCAATTTCCCGGCGGAACTTTTTACGCCGTCTGTTTATGAATGCGACAGCGACCGGTTGAAAATAATTAACATTTCCAACGGCGTTAAAGTTACCGTCACCATCCGGCTGCCGGGCCGCAACGACGGAGCCGAGCTGTGGAATATCGAACTGGAAGATCTGAGCGGGAAAGCGCGCAACCTGAAAGTGGTTCCGTATCTCGAATGGATGCTGAACCGTCCGGATGCGGACCGCAACCATACTCAGTACAACCGGCTCTATCCGGAAATGTCGTACAACACGGAACTGAACGCGATGGTGGCGTTTCACCGCAGCACCAAGCATTACGGCATTCTGGCGTCTGCAAAGCAGCCTGCCGGCATTCTGAGCGGCCGCGTCGATTTTATCGGCCGCGCCGGAAACATCTGGGCTCCGCGTGTACTGGAAACGCTGGCCTTCCGCGAAGCGCTCAACATGGACGCCTGCCCGGCGTTCGACCCGATCGGCGCGCTGCTGCTCGATGCGCCGGTTCCGGCGAATGGAAAGAGGTCGCACAAAATCCTGATCGGCTGCTGCGAACATAAGGCGCGCATTGCACAAATGATTTACAAACATCTGGATCTGGAAGTCGACAGTTCGCTGCATGGCATAAAACAGCCGGAGCGCGCGCAGAAAATCGGACACGGCGAGATTCCGCCCGGTACACCGGAGCGCTACACGGAATATCTCGACGACGGCCGGACGCTGCGTGTGCTGACACCGTTCACGCCGCGTCCGTTCGACCACGAAATGGCCAACGCGCTCGGCCATATTGTCGCGGTCACCAACCGCGGTCTGCACTCATCGGCCAGCGGTAACGCCCAGCAGAACCGGCTGACTCCCGACTGGGCCGATCTGACCGGCAATCAGGTTCCTTCCGAAGCGATTTATCTCTACGATGAGAAAACCGGCGACTGGTTTTCGCCCTGCTACGATCCGGTCAAAGACAAGACCGCTGAACACGATGTCTTCTTCAGTCTCGACGGCAGTGTGGTTTTCAAAATGAAAAAAGGCGGGCTGGAAACCGCGCTTTCCGTGCATGTGCCGCCCGATGAACCGGCAGGCGTTTACATTCTGAAAATCCGTAATACCGGCATTGCGACGCGCCGCCTGCGCATTGCGCCGTATTTCCAGATCGCGCTGGCGCACAGCCCGGAGCAGGCGGGAGCGCTGTTCATTTCGCGCGATGCCGTCAGCGGCGCGCTCTATTTTGAAAATCCGCGCAACCGTTTCCGCGCCGGTTCCTGCTTCGCCGCCATGAGCGCGCCGGTTGAGCAGTTTGCCACGCGCCGCGACCGCTTTTTCGGCGATGGCCGCTCGTTCAGCCGTCCGGTCATGGTCGAGACCGGTGCGCCGGCTCCGGCGGCAGGCGACGAATTCCCGGTGGCGGCGCTGCTGACGACGGTTGAAATCCCGGCGGGCGGCGAGCAGACAATCTCTATCGTGCTCGGCGAAGCCGACAGCCGCAAGCAGGCCGAAGTCTGCGTGAAAAAATTCCAGTCGATTGAAAATGCCGAACGGAGTCTGCAAACCACGCGTGAGTGGTGGATGGCTCTGCAAGCTACACTGAAGATCGAAACCAGCGATCCGGAATTCGACGCCTATGTGAAGTGGATGAAATACCAGACGCTCAGCGAACGCATCTGGGCACGCAAAGGATTCTATCAGGCCTCCGGCGCATTCGGCTTCCGCGATCAGCTGCAGGACACCGTTAATATGATCTGGGTCGATCCGTCGCTGGCGCGCGCCCAGCTCATCCTGCACGCGGCGCAGCAGTTTCCCGAAGGCGATACGGCACACTGGTTTTTCCTCCAGCAGGACGGACGCACCGGATTCCTGAGCCGCTCATACGCCAGCGACAACCTGCTCTGGCTCGGCTGGGGCGTCGGCGAGTACGTCCGCATGACCGGCGATAAAACGCTGCTCGATGAAAAGGTCAGCTATCTCAAAGCCGAGACGCCGCTGGCGCCGCTGCCGGCGGGGAAACACGGTATGGGTTTCTTTCCGCTGCGTTCGCCGCGCAGTGATTCTGTTTATAAGCATGTGATGCGCGCGGTGGATCTGGTGCTGACCAAACGGATGGGAAGCCACGGGCTTCCGCTGATGGGCACCGGCGACTGGAACGACGGGCTGGACGAAATCGGCAGTAAGGGCCGCGGCGAATCGGTCTGGATGGCTTTCTTTCTGACCTGCGTTTTGAAAAATCTGCTTCCGGTGATCGGAGAACGCTGCGGGAAGAAACGCCGGCATTACTATGAGCAGCAGCTGAGAATACTGGGCCGGAATATTGAAAAGGTCTGGCGCGGCGACCGCTACCTGCGGGCTGTTCACGACGACGGAACCGAAATCGGCATCGCGGGCGCGGGCTACTGGGAAACGGACGCGCTCGGCGCGGCGTGGGCGGTTTTTGCGGGCGTCAATCCGCAGCGCAGCCGCATTGCGCTCGATACCGCGCTGAAGATTCTGGAGGGCGAAAAAACGATCAGCCTCGGTTATCCGCCGCTGCGCGAAAATACCAAACCGTATCTCGGACGCAGCAGCACCTATCCGGAAGGAGTGCGCGAAAACGGGATGTATTCGCACGGCGTCCAGTGGCTGACGCGCGCCTGCCGCCTGCTCGCCGAGCGCTTCGCCGCGCAGGGCGACCCGGTGACGGCGCAGTATTACCGCGATGCGGCCGCCCGGCTCTGGTATAAAATTTCAGCCATTCCGCACACGCACGGCGCGGAGATTGAGAACTACGGCGGCCAGCCGAACCAGCAGTGCGCCGACTATCTAACGGTACACGATCCGGGCCGGATGATCTGGAGCGGCTACACCGGCGCGGCGGGCTGGATGCTCCGGCAGGCCTGCGAAAGCGTCATCGGCGCAACGCTGGCCGACAATAAGGTGATTCTGCCTTCTGATTTGGGTCTGCCGCGAGGCGACCTGATTGTGAAAAGCATTCGCCGCGACCTTGCCAGGAGCCCGTTCTGATGAGTTTGTCTAATTTGAGCTGAATCTGTCGGCGGCCGTGGTAAAGTCCCGCGCGATGAAAAAAACAATTTTTGCCGTAGGTCTGGGTATTCTGCTGGGCACAGGATGTTCTCATCGTGCACCGCCGGAAAATCCTGCATCGTTTAATTTTCAGCTGGTGAGTCCGGAGCATGTGCATATGCAGATGCTGCTGGCGAATGCGATGGGCTATGTGAATCCGTCCAACGGCGTGATTGATGCCGCATCCGGCTATCCGGTCGAAGGATGGAATCACGAGCCGGAGAACGGACTTTATCTGCGGTCGTTCACCCAGCTGACGGCGATCGGCGAATGGGTCGAACTGCTGGCGAATATCGCGGCGGGCTACGCGGACAATCCGTACATTTCGCGCGAAACGGCGTTCAGCAATCTTTCGCTGACGGTGTCGAGTCTGCTGGCCGACCAGTCCGATCCGGCGCTCAGCGCGAAAGGTCTGCTTTCAAATTTTCTGGGTTTTGAAAACGGGAAGCGGATCGGTCCGCTGGCGGAAGAAGTCAACCGGCAGGCCTTTGTGGATGAGTTCGGCGCGGAGCAGGCCGATGCCATCTGGCAGGCGCTGGCAGCGCATAAATGGATTCTTCCGCAGCAGGACGGTTCATTCGCCAAGATTCCGCGCAAAGGGGAATACGGCGAAAAGTTTTTCACCGGCGAACTGGAACCGTTTGCCGCCGATGAACTGCGCGCGCGGATTATGGCGCTGCTTGACCGGCGGACGGTGCAGATTATTTTCGGCGATAACGCCAACCTGACCGCATCAGCGGCCAAGGCATTCGGCGCGCTGATGCATTCCGAGATTAAGGATTTTCCCGAAGCGGTTAAGCTTCGCGGGCAGCTGGAGCGGTTTATTGACCGGCAGGCGGAAGGCTACCGCTATCTTTACGGCGAAGAGTCCGGCACGTTCGCGTTCGGCTGGAATGCGACGATGGACCGCTTTACCGGCTGGGCGGACGGCAACGGTAAATGGATTACCGGACGCATGAATTATTTTGTGAACGAGTTCCGCGGCCCGCTCTGTTTCGTGGTGCAGCGGTTTGATCTGCCGGCGGACGCAGTGAAAAATTCCGGAATGAAGATCAAGCCGTACCGGATGGCGGACGGCCGGGATCTCTACACGCTGGCGACGTGGCACGGCTCGTCGTTCCAGTCGCTGGGGCTTTCGCTTTTCATGCAGGAGCTGGACGCGCAGGGCTGGCGGGAGAATCTGGAAAACTCGGTGGATATCGAACTGGATTTCGCAATCCAGCATAAACTGCCCGGCTTTCTGAGCGAGGCCTACAGCGGAAACGGCGTGGAATACACCGGCGACATCGGCATCCCGGATGTTGCGGTGACCGATCAGGCGCGCATTACCAACTCACCGTCGCTTTACACGCTGGGCGTGGCCTATGAAGTTGCGCCGGACAAGGTCGAAGCGTTTCTTGCGAGTAACTGGAAAACGATCCGCCGGCTGTTTACAGATCACGGGCCGTGGGAAGGATTTAATACGGCGAAGAAAGAAGTGATCCGCTTTCAGACCACGGCGCACACGCTGGCGCTGGTTCTGGGCGGCATCGGTTCTGCCGGCGAAAATATGCAGCGCTACCTGACATGGCGGGGCGTGACGTCGCTTTCCAAAGTGCAGGGCGGTGAATCGTCTGCGGTTGATCTGTTGAGCGGCGGCGCGAAGTGGATTACCTGGAGTCCTTCCGGCGACGGACTGGAAGGCGTGCACTGGATGAACGGTTTCCGTGTGCGCGGCGACGCGGTGCAGCGCGGCGCGGTTACAATTAAGCTTCCGCAGAGCGTCAGTCTGTCGAACGGCGCGCTGCTGATCCGCTATCGCGCGGCGGCTCCGGTAAAGAATGCGGTTCTTACGCTCAAAGGCGCGCCGATTGCCTTTGAGAACGGGATTTATGCCCGGTTCGATCCGGACGGGAGCGAAAAGGGAATCCGGATTCCGATGCCCGCGACGCCGGGGCTGGAAGGCGTCCGGGAAATCGTGCTGACATTCGGCGACGGCACCGCCGCGCCGGTTGATCTGACGATTTCCGGTTTTGAGTTTGTTCCGGCGCGATAAAATTATTTCAGGTAGGAACAGCAGTAGTCGGCGACGACCGGGACTTTGAGCTTAAACCTGCTGTTGGCCGGAACCTGATAGGATTCGCCCGCTTTGAAGGTTTTCCATCCGGTTTCGCCGGGCAGGAGTACGTCCATCTGTCCGCCGAGCATTTCCATGATTTCCGCGGCTTCAGTGCCGAATTCATAGTCACCGGGCATCATGATGCCGAGGGTCTTTTTGGTGCCGTCGGCAAACAGAACGGTGCGGCTGGTGACTTTGCCGTCAAAGTAGATATTCGCTTTTTTCACTACGGTTACGTTTTTAAATTCGGCCATGATTTACTCCTGTTAAATTGAAAGGCGCCGAAAATCCACTTTCTCCGTCCGGTTGTCAAAATGATTCCTGCTCCGCCGGATTAGGGTTTGCAGGCAGGCGGAGCAAAAGATAAGAATGCGCGCTTTTATGAATCCGGCGCAGGGGAATTTTGTCATGATGAAAAGAACGCTGTTGTCTGTATTGCTGGCGGCTCTGTGTACCGGTGCATCTGCTGAAAGCCTGCTGAAGCCGGTGAATGATCTCGGTTACGGGACCTGGAATGCGCGGCTGCAAACGCTGAGCATGTACCGCGATGTTGAAGGCGCCAAGGTTGACACGGCCTATTCCACGACAGCGGGCCTGCTGATCGGCTATATCTCGCCGGAGCTGGCCGGATTCAGTGCCGGTGCAACCTGGATCTATGTGGAACCCGTGGACGCCACCAGGGACAGTAATAACGGCAAAACGCTGTTGAGCAACGGACGGGTGAATATCCTGAACGAAGCGTGGGTCAAATACCGGTTTGAGAGCCTCGGTCTGACGAATACGTATATTAAAGCCGGGCGGCAGGTCATGAACGGCGAACTGTTCCGCTCCGATGAGATCCGCCAGAAGCCGCGTTCGATTGAAGCGGTTCAGCTAACGACGAAAGATATTCTGAACCTTTCGCTGACGGCCGGACATGCCTTCCGTCTCAGCAATGTTCTGGATAATGAGGACGGCTGGAGGTTCAACGACTTCGACGAAGTGCTGGCCCCGCAGGGGAACGGTTGCGGCAGTCCCGGTATTTCATGGGGCGAAGCGGTGTTTACCGGCGTCACCAATCTGGAAGTGGCTTTGTATGACGCCTATGTACACGACATCGCCAACGTTACCGGCGGCCGCACGCGCTACGCGCTGACGGATTCAACCGCGCTGCTGGGCTATTTC
>Ga0116171_10005243_pt1 | contig 11427 bp, 5 predicted proteins | sample AD_JPNHW2_MetaG_FD_89798 | JGI IMG/M metagenome (GOLD analysis project Ga0116171, IMG submission 89798) | Active sludge microbial communities of municipal wastewater-treating anaerobic digesters from Japan - AD_JPNHW2_MetaG | ecosystem: Engineered > Bioreactor > Anaerobic > Digestate | place...
CATGAAATGCCCATGTTGTTTGAATATGGGTAAATAAATCAAAATATTGCCCACGTATGATGAGTGTGGGTAAGCAATGCCCACGTTCATCATACCTGAGTAAATGATGCCCATAATTGAAAAATTACTTTTCAAGAAGCTCATAAAGTGCTTTGTTTATGTATATTGATAGCATTCATTTGAACTATTCGAATTTTTCGAGTAGTTGGTATTCGATTGAGATCACTATGGGATTTTGCATTATAATATCAACTCCTTGGACTTCTAAATACCGGGTTTAATTTTTAATGACAATATGTTTATATTGAAACGTTTAATCACTTTTTATCAACTAAATGTCCAGCCTCCCCCAATGCTATTCCCTTTTTTGCAATTTTATATGCCCATTGTGGAATTTGGGGACTGTTTTGATTTAAATTGTCTTTCAGTATAGATATCTCTTTTAATCGGCTTATAAGTACAGCATCAGATTCTTCTTGCCAACAATCAATACTCCAAAACATTCTAGCACGATTTTGTAATGAATTATATCTATTGCCGGCATTAAGGTGAATGCTTGATTTCTGGTTGGGATTAAGAAAAGTCATAACGCTGGAAAGCGCTGCGATGGCAATTGCAATAATTCCTGCAACAATATTATTTGGATCGAATTTAGCAAGCGAAGACGCACCCGCGATAGCAGCAAGAATTACAATCGGTATCCCAATCCAGAGATGAAAATTCGTCCAGAAATAAGAAGCGGAATAGTGCCCCTTTGAGGAATATAGGGCGTCTTCTTCAATTCTTTTTGCTTCCCTGATTATTTCCTCATGGGTCTTCGATAATACTTTTTCCTCAGTTGTTATTTGTTCTGCCATAATATTTATGAATTTAAGGGAAAGTAATCACCAAATAACTTGCGCCAGTAATATATTGAATCTCCAATATTTCCTAACCTTGCTAGCTCTTCAGCTTTAAGAGATAACTCATATGCTGTTTGAAATTTCGTAATTGCTTTTTGAATCATCGCTTGCCCCTTTATATAGTTTCCTACGTCGCCACCATATCCAGCTGGATCAAAGTTCTGCTTTGATATGAGTTCTCTACCCTTGTCAAAGAAAAACCTGACCCCAGATGGATAATCTGATATTGTAACATTTTGTAATATTTGAAGTGCCAAAACTTCAAGATGAAATGAGTAAAAGTGGTAATCAATGTTTCTGTTCCAACATTTAATCATTTTAATTAATGGAACCAAATCTCCATTATGATCCTTATTAGCTTGGGAAAAAATTTCAACATGTCTCTTTGGGTCTGTTGAAAGCCATGATTGGGATAAGGAGTTAGGAATTAAATACCCTCCTCCTTGACGATTGAAGCCAGGAACGACATCAACATTGAAATCCGTAAATCGAATTGTGACTGCTTGCCCATCTCGACTAATATCTGGAGTGCGTGTATATGATCTTCTGAGCGTACGTTTAACCAAGTCTAGCAAACCAGCCTGACCACCATTCTGCCCATTGTAATTATGATAATATTGTGGATCCAAGACAAAAAAGATATCAATATCGGCATCTTTTAAAGGTGCAATAAGTGTGTTCCGGGAATAAGATCCTGTAAGAAATGAATCAAGTATATTCAATCCATTACTTAAAACTTCTCTTACATTTTGTTGTCTGGTAGACATGGTTGATGATTGTAGACCAGATATTTCAAGATTGGATTTGAATGTCCGAAAGGCAGATTGAATCGTTGTGGCCATATTTTGTAAATCTATTTCACAAAATTGTAGAAAAAGTTACATTTATTATCGAATATCCTCCAACCCCATTTCTTTCAGAGCCATTTTTGTTTCCTCGATTTTTTGCTCAGTTAGAGATTTATCTTCAAGTTCAAATGATACATTGATCTTCAGGTTGGGATTTGTTGAGAAACGTGTGAGGACCTTTGTGAAGAATACCGTCCATTTGCCAGGGGGAACCTGACCAGACCAAGAGATCCTTGACTGTTTGGTTTTACCAGTTTCAATTTCATCTTCTTTGCCTTTTGTTATATCGGATTTTTTCGAGACGGTTACTGTTGCAGTCCCAAGAATTTCACCGGATTTAGCAGTAATCTTGTACACACCCTCGACATCCTCGACAGTCAATTTACCGTTCTTATCAATCTTACCATTAGTAGTTTCCCAGGAGAGATCAGTGATGTTTATTTCATCATTGTGCTGGTCATAAGACTTTGCAACAAAGGAATATGACTTCTTTGGTTCAATTGTGACAGTAGGTGGGATGACCTTTATCGCAGAAAGTTTACGCGGTTCAATGTGCTTTTTGGCTTCATCAGCTTTGATGATGAACATTTCGTCAGAAATTTCAACATCCATGTGATTCAAGGTTTGATTAAATACGAAGGGCTCGTATTTATTGCCTGTCTTGCCAACATAAGCCAGGAATCCATTTGTAACACCTTTAGCAACCCCTGTACGGACAGCATCAGGATTTAATAAACGTGGGAATTGCGGAGAGGCGTAAAAAGCATCACTTATGTTTTTAATACTCCATTCCACAAATGCCGGAGGCCAGTTCCTGAGCAGGAAATTGGGATTCACATCATCCGTGATAACCCCTATGGACTGCAAATGCTGAATATAAAATTCAAGCAGGGTACGTGCCTGACTGCTATGAACAAGTCCTAAATTTACTGTATAGAGATGATTTGATTTATCAATTAGGACAAGGTTATTGTATGCTTTCCAGACATTTTCAGTGAAGTCCTTTTTCGCCCTTTCCATATTCTGTTTTACCAGGCGGACCTGTTCGGCGTCCAATTTCAGTTCGTCAGCCTCATCAAAAATAGCTTCCCAGGCAAGGAATTTACGAGCTTCATCCTTCAATCCGGAATAGTCTTCTGAAACACTAAAGACTATAGCGCTCTTGTAAACGCGTGCCGAATGACCGTTGTTGCGAATAATATCCTCAAGAAATGCATTTGTTTCCTTGTCATTGTTACTTTTGGAAGGATGGATCACGACAAATGTGATTACCGGACGGTCTGTTACCTGATTGTTTTTCGAAGGGAATAATACCTTTTCGACACCCGTATATTTTTCGAAGACCTTTTTAATTTCTTGCTCAATAAAATCGTTAATTGCCGGACCTAAGATTCCAGCCTTTCGGTCAGAAAAGCGTTTTATAAGGTTCTCCTTGGTGGAGAATTTGTATTTATTTCCTCTGGTTTCCAGGTAATAACAAGCATCCAGCAATGACTGAAGGACACTATCAACAAGGCCAATGTCAAGATCAGGGTCTCCGACGGAAAGTTTAATTTCAGGTATTGTGGCGAGTTTATCAGCACTCTGCCCCCCATTGGATTCAAAAAAGATTATTGTTGCGACCTTGCGATGCAGTCGAAACTTTTTGATGGCATCAATAGCCTCGGAATCGAGACGCAGGGAATGGGAATTCTCCTTGCCTGCAATATCTGTAATTACGGCTGCTTCCAATCTATTCTCACCAAGCTGCTCATAAACTGCTGCACGAAAATTCTGATCCTCCAGAGGGGCAGAACCCAATGTAATCAGGGGATCTTTAATCGTTTTTTTGTAGCCTTCGCTATATACCTTCGAAACCCAGAGTGCCAATAAACGAAGAATCCCACGAGTCTGCTGAAAACGGGGCAGAGATTGCCATTTTCGCTCAAAAAGTGAAAGTACTGCCGGGTGAAAAGGATAGGATGCCTCAAACTCTGAGCGTGCATTCTCGACATTGAAATTTACCTGGGTTTTATGCTCTTCGAGCCAGGTGACATACTCACCAATTGTCCGTTTCGCATCCTCAGGTAGAACGTTCCAATCAAACAAACGGCGGCGGATGATCTCGTTTGTCTCCGTTTCGGCAGACATGAACATGGGTTTGCCCAGGCGATCGAGAAGTTTTTTGAATCGGTCGTAATCAGCCTGATCTTCCGCATTCATTTCCATTTCCGAGGCCGGGATTGATACGGCCAGAACAATGTTTTCGCGGCTTCTGACAAATTCAGTAAGGTTTTGAAGAAAATTGTAGAATTGGGCAGCCAGATCGTGATAGTTTCGGTTACGACTGACAAAGTTCAGCAGTTCATCCATCAGGATCAAGTAGGGTTTGTCCTTTTCGAACAGATTATCAAGCTCGTCACCGGATGGAGGGATAAACTTTTCATCGAGGTCCTTGATGAATTCAAAACCTGACTTACCGCCAATCTGAAAAGCAATCTCGCCCCAGGGAGTGAGGCGCTTCGGTTCTCCTTCGGCAGTACGGCCTGTTATTGAACTAAACTCTGTACCGACAAAGACAGCAGTGGTAGCTGTGGGTATATCGTTAATTTCTGCTTTTGCCAGAATGCGATCCACACCATGATATTTTTTTGCTTTGTTGCCGGACCGTGCAAGATGGTAAAGTAAAGCCAGGGCGTGTGTCTTACCACCTCCGAATTGCGTGGTCAGGTTGAAAACCGGGGATGTTTCCGTTATAATACCGGATAGACGGCGAATAGTCTGAGCAGAGATCTCGAGCAAATTGCGTGTCATGTACGTTCGATGGAAAAAGCGATCAGGTTGCAGATAATCTGCTGGTGCTTTGCCAAGACGGACATGATCAAGATGCACGGCAAATTCAGAAGCATCGAGCGGACGACCTTCCGCTAAGTCTTCACGAGGGGTAACGACATTGTACCAAGGTTTAAGTGCCATTCTATTTTGTGTTATTAAAAGCCAAGTGATTTTTTATATGTCTGTACTGCTTCAACCCAGCGACGTTCATCAGTATCCTTTGGATATAGCGCTGTGAGGGATTGGGCCAATTTCCAGAATCGATCATCTTTGCCGACTCCATCCTCAACGAGGAAACGCTTCAATGCCTCAGTGCGACCGGTACTGAAGAGAAGCATGGATTGATGCAAACGATCAAGAACAGTCTTGCCGGCCTGCTCTACCTTCAACTCGGGCATTTCATATTTAGTTTCCTGTTCGAGTTCAGCAACATCAAACTGCAGGGATAACTGAACCTTCCTTTTCTTTTTTACAGGGGTTTGCGGCATGCCTGAAGAACCAAAAAGTTTTGACATTCTTTCCTGAACCGGGAGCAAACGGGCTTTGTCGCCTTTTATCTCAACGAGCGTTTTTAACTCGTCAAGGTTGGCACCTAAGCCTTGAGCGATTTTGCGTGCTGTGTCGTACTCAAGAGTATAACCGGATATTTTAGAACCACCAGCAGTTTCTTCATCATCTTCATCTTCTTCCTCATCTTGATCATTTCCATTTGCGCCTGCGGTTAGTGTCCAAAGCCACATTGCAGTGAGGCGTGCATCTTCTTCCAGACTTTTCGCTTCACCACCGGCAAAAACCATGTTCAATGCTTCCTGGCTGACCGCAGCCCAGACCTTTTCCAGATATTCGCGAAGTGAGATTTCCCTTTCGCTGCCAGCTTGTACAACTTTGGTATAGCGACTAAATATCTCCAAAGCCGGACCAAGACAGGCAAATATTGCATCCGCTCCTGCCACTCCTTCTTCAGCAAGACGGGGCATCCATTCATGGATACGCCTTGGCAATTCTTCCTGAACATCACGCCAATCGCCAATTTGATCCTCTATTAGTGTGCCATCTGGATTTTCCCGTGGCCGACAAACAAGATGAATTGAGGATGCTAAAGCAGCAGAGTTGTTTGCTCTTAATCTTCCTGGCCTCTCGGTATCTATTGGCCATGAGCCAGTAAAAATCCATCCGGCATCAAGCATTGCTTTCAATTGTGATTCCCATCCATGTGTGGTTTTATGGGCAAATACGACTATGCCAATGGAATCTGGTTTTGCAATTCTACGTGCTTCTCGCATTGCTAGTCCCATTTGCTTTTCATACCATTGGGAATCTTTTGTTAAATATCTTACTGGATCCCATCCTGCCATTTCGCAAATCTCTAAATCTTTAGGAGCAAGATTCTGAGCGAATAAATTGGGGTATAGATTGCCGATACTTCGTTTCAGCCAGACATAGAAAAAATCAGATAAATCAGCGTATGGAACAGCATTATAATATGGCGGATCAGTAAATATGTTATCTACGCTATCATCACCCATAGGATGTTGAGTTGCGGAAGCTTGCTGAATAGTTCCTGATATATTCACTGAACTACATTCATCAATTACCCTGCAAATCCAGTTTACAGCCCCAAGAAAGTTTCCTGATGAGTCTGTCAACGGATTTGCTTCGGCATAGTCCCATACAATACCTAATGCTTGCCTTCCAAATGTATGTGCAATAAAATCACCAGCCCAAACAGCTAAAGAACTCCAATAGTCAGCACATCGATCAATTGTAAATGCAAAGCAGGTCTTCAATGCTAATAAGTAATTCGAATCCTTATTGGAGATGATTCTTTCAATTTCATTACTTCTAAGAAAACTTACTAAACTTATTAATGAAAGTAACTGCCTGGAGTTGAATAAGCTACCCCATGTATTATGACCGTATATTGGGACATTGAATACTCCACTCATTAATGGAAGAACTTCAGAGGGCACTAAATCTGGTTCTTCAGAAATAATCATATTCAATTTTTCCTTAGCCTTTTTGTATTTAACATATTCGGATTCAGTTGGAGATTTGTAAACTTTACCTTGAATGCTAGTATTATAATGTACCGTATATAATAATGTAGAAGATTCAACTCCTCCATTTCTTTCACTTAATTGTTTTCTTGTTGAATGGACAGAATTCGTAAAACCACATGCAGGACAAATTGCCGCACCTCTTTTAACTGTACCATTTTTAATTTGATCTGATTTTGGATTTTTTAATATTATGATTTTGAGATTCTTGCTTCCACGAACTTTTTCAAATGAAATAGCAAAATGCCTGTCTCTCTTTTTACTAATATGCAGATCTCTTACTAATGGAATATTTACTCCACAATTAGGTCCTTCACATTTGACAGTCCTCGCCCATACAAACGCAATCGGTTCATCCTCCTCATTTTTATTATCATAATAGAAATGGCCAAGTTCTTTTTCTAACTTTTTCTGAACATAATCTCCGACAGTTTTTAAATCTCTACTAAGAATATCTTTATATTTTGGAATAAACTCCAATTGTACCTTGTTTATCAAATAAGGAATCGGATTTAAGTCAGAAGCAAACACATCTGCTCCAACTCTGCATGCCTCTAATGGTATTGAGCCACCGCCTGCAAATGGATCAACTACTAACGGATTACTTCCTTCAATACCTCCTAATGAAATATGTGAAGATTGAGTCAGTGTATTTGCAGTGAGTATGAATTCGCTTAGAGAACTATTATCCCAATTAGAAAAATCAGAAATAAAATCCAAGAGAAGCTGTCTTAAGAATGTTTTATTTTCCACCTTCCTTGAATCCTTATTAACTTTAATAAAATGTTCAATACTTTCCTTACTTAGTAAAACCAAATGATCATTATTGCTCCATTTGAGCATTTCTTTTTTTACAGTCTCAATAAATTGTCTAGGACAATGTTCATCAGCAGGATCAGGCCACAATGAGGCACATAGAACAGCACGGCAAGCCGCTAAAGGGCGGCGTGCCCACCAGATATGCAGGGTAGAAATATGGCCATGCCGAATGGATTTTTCTCTACGAGCATGTTCGGAGATTCTTTTAATGGGAAGGTCGACTTCGATAAGACGTTTGGGATAAGGCATCAGTTAAAAAGGTATTTGTTTTTAGCAATCATTTCATCCTGAATCTGTTTAGCAATCTTTTTACTGCTACATGCTAATGTTCTGTATTCAATAGCCATAAGGTTAGTAAAAATGTAAACTCTAAGAGGAGCGTTATTTCTTGTACCATCGCCAAAGGGTGCAGGCAACAGTGAACTCATACGAGATGCTGTATTTTTTCCTTCTCCAACATAAATGAGCTCTCCGGTATTCATGTTTCTTAGTTCATAAACACCAGGTCCAAATGGGGCTGACAGATAATCTCCTTTGCGTGGATCAGGGAATGGTGTAAAATCTGTCCATAGAAGTTGCGTCATTTAATTGAAGTATTAAGTATAACATCAGATTTTAATTGGTAATGCTCTACTTTTACGACAGGTTGCCATCCAAGGAGAGCGGGGTCATTAATCATATGAAGCTCTGGTGATGAGGAACAATTATAAACAACGTACAAGTAGTAATCCTTTTTAAGACGTTGGGCGGTTTTGAATTCATTGCTGGTAAGTGCAACATCACCAATCTGAGAACGGCCTTTTACCTCAATGAATTTTACATCAATAGCTGTATGAGGATCCTCCGGATGAGGTTTACGGCTGATAAGGTCGAAGCCCCTGTTCTCATTCTCCACACTCTGCACGACATAGCCCAGGGATTCTTCATGTTCAGTAGCCTTTTGCACTGCGATCTTCTCTATCTCGCTATCACTTACCATGCTTATGAACTGGGGTTTATCCTTTTCCGGATAAGGAAGCACCCAAGCTGTGGCAAGATGTTGCGTAAAGGAAATTGTACAATGACGTTCTTTGTCCAGATTAGCTTTACGCATGTCTAGGCGATTGTTCAATTCCAGGATTCGATTCTCAGTCTGAGCAATATTAGATGCAAGATAAGGATTTGTATCGCCACGCTGCTGGGCTTCGATGTACTCAGCCAGTTTGATATTCTGCTTGTCAATAAGGGCGGTCAAACTTAAATCCAAGTGCCTTGCAATAGTATCAGTCTCTTTCACACGTTGAGCCTGTACCTCAGCCAGATAGCTATTCAAAGCCGATTTAACGAGATATTGTTCCATATCGCTCACTGAAGGCAATGAGACATTATCGGGGATTGATGGCTTATGATCCGCCAGGATGATATCGAGGAAGACGGTTGGCTGCCTGACGGAAAGTGTGCCATCCATTTCTGAACTGACAACGAATAATTTGCGATGCAAAATATGGCCAAGTCCATCAACAATCGCCGCAGAGAAAACATCCAGCCTGCATGGTCGTTGAATATTCAAATCATAGAAAACGGAACCTTTTTTCAGGTCATCCTGAAACTGTTCGACGGTAGACTCACGAATAACCTCAAATAAGGGATGGCCGGGCGTGACCCATTCCAAAGTACTGTCCTTATTCAAAATATCTCTCGAAAAACAGGCGTTTGTGTATTCTTTACCTAGGACACCAAAGCGGTTCTCGTTTTCCTCGCCTTTCGGCCAGAGGTTGCGGGGAACTTTCCCGATCTTGTAGATATTTGAGCCCTGCAAAGTCTCCTTTGGATTTAATGCCTGGTAAGGAGAAGCAGAAAGGAAGAATTCCTGAATTACCTCTGGGACTAACCTCCTTTCCTTGGCTTCTGCCGATTTGCCAACGATTGAGGAGAGGTTCAGTTCCTTCTTCGCAAGGCCTTCAAGGGTAGAATCTGTGATCTGCCTGAACCTGGATGTATCAACCTGTTCAACAATACGGGATTTTATGACTTCTTCGGTAAGATTGTGGGCGTACATGTCGCGTAACATCTTTTCCAACTGGTTGGAAGGGAAGATGTCGCCTAAAACATTGAATATTTTTCCTGTGCGATTGGGGTCAAGGTCGTCCTCGATAGTTTTAATACGTTCAAAAAGCTTGGTCAACACCCTTCCTTCACGTGTGTTGGTGGCTACGAAATTCAATATCATACAATCCTTTTCCTGGCCGTAGCGATGGATACGACCCATGCGCTGTTCCAAACGATTCGGATTCCAGGGGATATCGTAGTTTATCATCAACCAGCAAAACTGCAGGTTGATACCTTCACCCGCAGCTTCAGTAGCTACAAGGACCTGGGCATCGTCTTTAAATTCCTTTTCAGCATATATGCGGCTTCCGGGAATATTGATGTTGCCAATTTTCATGCCGCCGTGAATCTGAGTTGTATTTAATCCCCATTGCAACAACTTCCCGTCGGGGCGACCGTCTTTTCCATCTCCGACAAGATAATCGAGTGTGTCCTTATGTTCAGTGAAAATGAGTAATTTCATGTTGGGATCGGAGAAAACGCCACATTCCGTAAGCTGTTTTCTGAGGGCGACTATCTTGCTTTCAATTTCTTTCTCTTCAAGTTGTTTTGCAAGAATGATCAAACGATTCAATTGCTCGATATCCTGTCGCAATTCAATAGGGTCATATGAAATGACCATATCCTCAAGCTCAGCAATGATTTCCTGCTGTTCTTCATCGGTGAGTTCCTCAAAATTTGCAGGCAAGCGCCGGTCGATCTGTTTCTTACGGTAAGCCTCAGGATCGCGGAGAATCTCCTCCCTGCGGTCTCGCATTCTTTCAAGACTCCGCCGGACAGCATACAAGCTGGAGGCAAAACGCCGCTGAAGCATTGCCATGGTGAAGCCCACGGCACGACCCCTAGCAGTGTTATCGGCTGCAGCCCTAATGGACTGTTCTTCAACGTACCTCGTCAATTCATTGTAGAATTCCCATTCATCGGCTTCAATATTGAATCCAATCGTCATTACCTTCCTTTTGGTAAACAAGGATTTTATGACACCAGTCTCGGGATGAGGAAAAGTAACCAGAGCTTCTTTTACACGGCGTAAATAAAATGGAGCTTCGTGCAACTTGATGGCTTCATCCAATGAAGCTATATCAGCATAAACATCCTTGTCCAATAACCTCAGGAAAAGCTGAAAATGGTTCGGATTCCCTTTGTGAGGAGTAGCTGTCATCAGCAGAAAATGGTCTGTACGCTCCGAAAGGGCTTCGCCAAGCTGATAGGCATAAGTCTTATGCTCATCATCGACTGCACTCATTTTATGGGCTTCATCAACAATTACTAGGTCCCATGTTGCACGGAGTAGACTCTGGTTAGCATCCTCCTGCAAGGAAACCCAGGAAACAGATGTAACAACCTGATTCATTTCCTGCCAAGGATTACTGCCGTAATTCGCACGGAGGATATCGCCACGGACAATGCTGAAGTTCTCGCGGAACTTATCTTTTAACTCACGTTGCCATTGGAACGTGAGATTGGCTGGTGTTACTATAAGTATACGCTTTATTAATCCGCGTGCTTTAAGCTCCTTGATCAACAAGCCAGCCATAATTGTTTTCCCGGCGCCCGGGTCATCTGCCAATAGAAAACGAATCTGAGGGAGTTTCAGGAAATACTCATATACCGCTTCCAGCTGATGGGGTAGGGGATCAATTCTGGCAATAGAAAGGGAAAAATATGGATCGTATTCATAGGCCAATCCAAGACGCAAGGCCTCGATAGCCAGACGGAATTTCTTTGCATCACCATCATAGGAACCCTGCTCTACAAATATGATCTCACCAAGCTTGTCGGGAGGGATGACCATATCATAAACCTGGTTGCTGTCTCCCCGACCAATAAGTTTGATCCCATCGCCAAAGGACATGGCAATAATGACATGCACCTGTTCGGGGAAGAGATTCCCTTTTA
>Ga0116171_10005246_pt1 | contig 11425 bp, 9 predicted proteins | sample AD_JPNHW2_MetaG_FD_89798 | JGI IMG/M metagenome (GOLD analysis project Ga0116171, IMG submission 89798) | Active sludge microbial communities of municipal wastewater-treating anaerobic digesters from Japan - AD_JPNHW2_MetaG | ecosystem: Engineered > Bioreactor > Anaerobic > Digestate | place...
GCAGGAAGAAACCATACTGTACGATGGCGGGCAGGTTCAGTGCCCATCCAAGGACCGTCATACAGAGGATGAAAAAAGAACTGGTTACATTCCCGAAGAGTGCATTCTTCTTGAGGGTGAGATCGTTCTCACCTATACCCGGGAAGGACAGGATGCGGGTCAGCCTGTTGTTAATACCAGCAATAGGAAGCGGAGTCATAGGCAGTAAGATTTGAATAAGAAATAGTCAGAGAACGGATTTTGGAAGAACAACGGTTATTTGCTGCAGCCTGAAAAATCACCCGGTTGGTACGCAAAATAATCATGAATAAATATACGTCGAAATCTACAGATATGTATAGATGTAATTGCTTCATATTTCACTATGTAAATGCCTGGAAGAGTGATAAATGCGTGATTTGTGATAAATTCTTTCTAAACCCGCACGAATTGCAGCATGTAAGGTTATATCACAAGCCCTGAGCGCTCATATTTTACTGTTTACAAACTTTGCTGCCGAGGTCAATCCCGATGGAGCCGGACGAAATATCAATGATTAGTCACAGGCCGCCCACCGGTACAACACCGGAATTCAGTATCGACAGTTACATTTTACTTCGTGGAGTGTAAGAAACATTTTTGCTAATAGCAAGTCGGCACTGTTATATGCTCCTGCTTCCCGACAGGTGCTTCCATATCTTACAAAATCACACGTTTGTGTGATTGTTTCGGAATCTGCATTGCCTGAAATTTGCTGGCATCATCCCTGTATATCGCAGGGAGATTTTAATCGCCATTCACTTATAGATGGTTGTAGTTTTTCACGCCGGATTGCCGATGCCGCCACCAAGTAGGCAAACTCAAACACTCATGACGATGAAAAAGGGATTTATTATCCTGATTGCCGCGGTTTTATCAGTATTTACCGCAAATGCCCAGCTCAAAAAAGTTGCCGAATTCAAGCTTGATGCTATGCCTCCGCTTGCCATTACCAATGATGGAAACTATTACCTGCAGGCAGGAACCAAATGTTTTGAAGCGATAGATGTTTCCGGTAACAAGGTCAAGCTCAATAAGACATACAAAGAGGCCGGTGCTGCGTTTGAAAAGGCTTTCGACGCTTCTTTCGATGATTCGGGCCAAATGCTGATAGTATGCGATGATGAAACAACCGTCAGTTGTATCGACCTTACAAACGGAAAGCAATTATGGGAAAACAAAAGCTTTACCGCGTTAGGATCAGAGAAGTCAGCTTCTTCACTCGACTGTGCTGATAATGTGGTGATTGTCACTGATAAAAAAGCAAAGGATAACTACACGCTAACCTGCCTCGATCTTAAAACGGGTAAGCAAACCTGGACCGTTGAGAACCTGCCGTCAAAAATTAATGCCAATGATATTGAGATATCCGCAGGAATGGTTTGTACCAGCATATACCAGAAGAAAGAAGATAAGAGTTACTTTAAATTCTACAATCTGAACACAGGGAAAGTTGATGTTTCGGCTGTGCTTGAAGGCTCTTCCATTGCTTCGCTCGAACTGGAGGATGAGCATATGTTTATCCATCACCGTGTTTCGGAGAAAAAATCGTTTTTAACAGCTTTCGACCTGGTCAATAAAAAACAGATGTGGACATCGCCTGCCGCAAACCTGTCACCCAATTTGCCCATGGTAATGAATACCGATGTTATTCGGTATTATGCTGCGATCAAATCATTTGGAGATAAAGTGCTCCTGATCACCGAGGGCATTGAAGCATTTGACATTGCTACGGGTAAAGCAGCCTATAACCTGCCCTTTGTACCTTATTATAAGTGGGGTGTTGGTCATTATATCGATGCTATATTTTCCCCGGTTGTTACCGACAAGGGTATATTGCTTGCCGATGCAACACAAGGCGACATTTTTATAAAATACTTTGATGGTGAAACCGGTAAACAGTTATGGTCCAGCGAGAAAATGAAGAAAAAGAACGTAAGCCCTATTGCTTACGTTGCCAATGGCCAAGCCGTTGTGCAGTTTGGCGGAACTTGTGTATTCGAAGTGGTGAACAATTCCGAGATCGGAAAGTTTCTGGATCCTTATGAGGTGGCTGCTTTTGATTTGAAAACTGGCAAAGTAAGCTGGACGATGGAGTTCAAAAATGCAATCTACACCACTGAAATGGTGAATGGCAACATATTGGTCGTTGATAAAAAGGATATGAAAACCATCGATATGAAAACCGGTTCATTGCTTAAAACCGAAGACGATCCTTTCGATGATTCATATTTCAGGACAAAAGTGGGATTATCGGTAACCAAGTTCCAGAAAGGAGCCGAAATTAATTTTGAAAAGCGCATTGTATTCCGCGGCAAAGACGACAAGTTGATAATCAGTACTTTTTAAGTCATCTGCGTTGCCAGAGAGGATTTATCCACCGTAAAAAATCCATACTCCGATATTCAAAAGCCCGGATAAGGGTCAGGAAAGAGACTGCCGTATAAGTTAGGTGCTATAAGTTATTGCTATGTGCAACCTGTTGACTTTATGAACGACTGCAGATTAATGACAAAAACTTAAAGTTGCTTGTATCACTTATTCTCCAGCCTCTTTCCTACTTGCATAGTATTCATTTACCGTTGAACCGAGCGGGAAATCATGACTCAATAGAACTTAAGCTTCGTGCCACAGGCCGGTCAGACATCGGAATGTTACGCCACTGTGCTGATGCCGTGGATACCTGGAATAGTGCAACGATTTAAAATGAAAACTTTTCTCAAAATCTTTTATGTTTTATAAAGTGTCTTAAATTTTCCTTAAGGTCACTCAGCGTTTCCTTCGATTACCTGGTGGTTAGACTCTTTCTGCCACAAAGGGCACCAGGGTATTCACAAAGTTGCACAAAGTCAAACTATTTGGTACTAATTCCTAACTAATCCTTCACCATCTTCTTCACCCGCACGCCTGTATCGTCCTGCATCCTCACAAAATATAATCCCCGCGGCAGGCTGCTGACATCTATCACTGTTTCAGGTGCTGATACCTGGCGATTCATGATCAGTCGTCCGCTAAGGTCAAGTATTGATATCAGGCCGGGAATGGCTGATGTCTCAATTATAATTTGCGACCGGGAAGGGTTGGGGTAAATGCAAAAGCCATTAGTGTGCGATATTTCTTCAATGCCTATGATCCCACAGGCTTCTTCAACCTCTTCCTGATCATTGCATCCGGAGGCATTGCCCCAAATTTGCGCAGGACCGGCCTGGCTTGAAAGAAAGTCACAAATGCTTTGAACATCACATGTTGAAAGATTCGGGTTACTCATTATGGTTACCCATGCCATTGCAGGCCCATCAGCGTTGTCAATTCCTGAAAGGCTTGCAAGTTGCTGGTTTCCCATAATTGTTAATGCACCCACCGACTGAAGGGATTCAAATCCTGACAGGGAGGTAAGCTGCTCATTGTTGGCGATCATCAGTTCGACTGCCACCCGACCCAGTTGACCACCGGCAAGTATACTTGTCAGGCTGGGGTTGCTCCCTATTTTTAAGTCACCTCCAACATAACTAAGACTTTCCAGCCCGCCCAGGCTTTCAAGACTTGAATTGCCTGAAATTATTAACGAATTGCCAACAGTATCAATTGATTCAAGACCGCCAAGGTTAGTCAGTTGGGCATTGGAACCGATTGACAATGCCGCAACTTTAGTCAGCACATTCAATCCCTGGAGATTGACGATATCGGCTCCGCCAATCGAAGCGCTTCCTTCAATTACTGTGCACCCCGGAAAATTAGCTTGAAAATTATCGATCTCAATTTGCGAGTTAAAAGTGATGCCTGAAGGCAGGCAGCCCTGTGTGTTTGCATTATTCATCGCAAAAAGCGCAAAGAATAAAACAATAACCTTTTTCATACTTTTTATGTTGTTAGAAATTGTTATTTTCCCTTTGTGCTCCTTCGTGTATCCTTTGTGTTCCTTAGTGGTTAAATATTGAAAGCTTTACCACCAAGGCGCACTAAGGTTTTTCACAAAGGCACACAAAGTCTCTATTGCTTTATTAATTTTTCCACAAGAACACCTCTATTATCCTGCACCCTCACAAAATACACTCCCCGCGGCAGGGTACTGATGTCAATCACTGTTTCAGGAGTAGTCATCTGCTGATCGATTACCTGCCGGCCACCCAGGTCACAAATAGCTAATCGGCTGCTTCCCGCCGCCAGTGAGGTTTTTATCGTGAGCTGTCCTCGTGATGGATTAGGATAAATGAGCAAATCTCCCGGCCCGGCAATTTCAGGTATGCCTACCAGCGGCGTTTCTCCCAGGTACAACTCGTCGAAATAGCCATCGTTGTTGGAGCCGTTGTAACGGACGGCATGCAGCCTCAGATCGATTTTCCGCGACAGGGGCGGGGCTGTAAACACCGTATCAATCCTGAGCCAGGTTGCTGTCTGTCGGTATGGCCCCAGGATATGATCGGCAAGCAGGTTGCCGCTGTGATCCGTGAACCGGATATAGATGTCGGATTCATCAGCGGGCGATTGAGAATAAGCCCTCACATAGCCTGTGAAGTAATAGTATTTGATGCCGAGGTCGATCCCGATGGAATCGGATGAAATATCAATGATTTGTCCCAACTCACCCACCGATACTGCGCCGGCATAGAAGTAACTCGTTCCGGCATAGGGTGACGGGTTTTCGCTTCGTTGTGTCCATTTATCACCGGTGATCTCGGTCCAGGATGGGATTTTACCGGCCACCAGGGTATCGTCGCAACCGGGGTTGAGGATAAGGTTTTGTGCAATGATTGGATTAGCTGTGATACCAGCCAGGAAAAGCAGCAGGAAATGTTTTTTCATACAGATCACATTAAAATGAAACAAGGGAGTAAACTTGAGTCGAAGCCTCCGGTAAAGAAAGTACACAGGTAACAGCAAGCCTGAAGGAGAGAAGTTTAGCCAGGCAGGAGAGGTGATGAGAGTGATGTAAATATACGGAATTATCACCGGATTTGTGCCATGAATCTGATAAATTCTCTAAACGATTACATGTGCTGTATTTATTATGACCGTATCAACCTGGTAAGGGTGCTGTTTCCCTGAAGAAAGTATGTATCTTTACATGGCGAAGCATGTTGAATTGATTGAATATAATTCTCATGTTATCTGCCAATATTTAAGCCAAGATAAAATCCGCTGAATTGGTGGTTTACTCATGAAACCTTTTATTATCACAGTTCAATGACTTATAGTTTGAGATCATGAAAACAAATTATCAAAGATTTCTCAAGACATATAACGTTTTGCTGTCCGGTTTGCTGGCAATATTGGGCTTTGCTTCCTCCTGTGAGTCTAGAGATGAATATGGAACACCTTCGGCAAAATTTATAGTTAATGGCACTGTAAAATCGGCAGAAACTAACATGCCGATTCCTGATATCAGGGTGACCATGACCATGCAGGGCGATACATCTTACACTGATTCGGAAGGTTCGTACCTGGTGACGGATCAATGGGGTTTCCCTGCCGATCAAACGTATAATCTCCGTTTTCAGGATATTGACGGAGAAACCAACAAGCAATTCATTGACCTGGATACTACAGTAGTATTTAAAGACCCGGAATTTTCGGGCGGAGATGGCAACTGGTACAGCGGGGAAACCAGTAAAGAGTTTAATGTCAAGCTGAGGCCTAAGAAATGAGTGTCACCAGGATTCCTTTCCGGAAAAAATTAGCACTGGAGCTTTTTAGGAAATACAGGGTCAATGAGCGCAAACTGCATTCATTGAATTATATCCTTTGGGAATGTACGCTGCGATGCAATTTAAGCTGCATTCACTGCGGGAGCGATTGTAGAAAAGATGCGTCAGTAAAGGATATGCCTGCTGAAGATTTCTTCAAAGCTATTGATGAAATAACAGAAATTGTAAATCCGGGCGACACCATGATCGTGTTGACTGGCGGCGAGCCTTTGTTAAGAAAAGATATCGAACAAATAGGGCTGGGCCTTTACAAAAGAGGGTTTCCCTGGGGAATAGTCACAAACGGGATGCTGTTGAGCCGGCAAAAGTTAGATTCTTTGTTACGTTCGGGCATGAGGGCTATCACTGTGAGCCTTGATGGCCTGCAGGATAGCCACAACTGGTTAAGAGGGTCAGTCCTGAGTTATACATCTGCTTATAATGCAATAAAGCTGCTGCCTTCAATCCCCGGATTAAACTATGATGTTGTCACCTGCGTCAACCAAAAAAACTTTGATGAATTAAACCAGGTAAAAGAATTACTGATCAGCACCGGTATAAGAGAATGGAGAATATTTACGATTTTCCCGATCGGCAGGGCAAAGGAAAACAGGGAGCTGCAATTGTCACCGGACAAGTTTAAAGGATTGTTCGATTTTATCAGGCTGACCAGGAAAGAAGGGAGAATAAAACTAAACTATGGCTGTGAAGGATTTCTGGGCAATTACGAAAAAGAGGTCCGCGATAACTTTTTTATTTGCCGGGCAGGAATAAACATTGCTTCCATATTGGCTGACGGCTCAATATCTGCCTGTCCTAACCTGAGAGATAATTTTATCCAGGGGAATATCTATCATGATAGCTTTAAGGATATTTGGGAAACCGGGTACACCATTTTCAGAGATAGAAGCTGGACCAAAACCGGAATTTGTGCTGACTGCGGATTTTATAAATATTGTGAAGGCAATGGGATGCACCTGAGGGATGAAAAAACCGGAGAATTATTGTTTTGTCATTTAAAACGCCTGGAGGAAGGTGAGAAGTCAATAGCCACGGCTTCCGGTTCCCCCGAAAAAATCAGGAATCATGAACCTTAATGACCTCGGATATAATGAGAAACTGCGCAAACTGGCACTTGAGCCGGAGTTGCGTGACTATGACACCGGCAGGGTAATTGCCGAGCATAAGGAAAGGTATATCGTAGCGACCGAAAAAGGGGAGATGGAAGCCGAAATTACCGGCAACTTGCGTTTCTCAGCCCGGGGCCGGGAGGACTTTCCCGCCGTGGGTGACTGGGTTGCCCTTACGGTGTATGATTCGGGGATGGCAATCATCCATAGCATATTGCCGAGGTTCTCAATGATCACGCGCCAGGCAGTAGGGCAATACGGCGAAATACAGATCATTGCTGCCAATATCGACCATGCCCTCCTGGTACAGGCTGTTGACAGGGATTTCAACATCAACCGCCTCGAGCGCTACCTTACCATCTGCCATTCGGCCGGGGTAAAGCCACTGATCATACTCACCAAATCGGACCTGGTTGATGCCATGCGTCTCGGTGAGATTATTTCCGGCATAAGTGAGCGCATTCACGACATCCCTGTGATAGCGGTGAGCAATGTTTCCTGCGAAGGCTATGATGCGCTGCAAGCGCTGATACAAAAAGGCAAAACCTATTGTATGCTGGGCTCCTCAGGGGCTGGCAAATCCACTCTCGTAAACAACCTTTCCGGTAAAACGGTGATGAAGACAGATGCCATCAGCAGCAGTACAGGCAAAGGAAGGCATGTGACCAGCCACCGTGAACTGACTATACTCGATAACGGCGCCATCCTTATCGACAATCCCGGCATGAGGGAAGTGGGAATTGCTGATGCCCCAGGCGGACTCGAAACCACTTTCGATATCATCGTCAGCCTGGCAAAGAATTGCAGGTACCAGGATTGCACCCATATGCATGAAGCCGGCTGCGCCGTGATGGAGGCGGTTGAGAACGGAGAAATCGACAGGGATTCTTACGAAAACTGGCTGAAACTGGTGCGGGAAAAGGCTCATTTTGAATCTACTATGGCCGAAAGGCGCAAAAAGGACAAGGAATTCGGGAAGATGCTCAAGGATTATCATAAGAAAAATCTGAAACAGAAAAGAGACTGAAACTGATAACAGCGAAATCGTAAATATTCTCACCGGGTAACAAAGCCGGTGACTGCAAAACAACTAACACTAACACAATGACTGACAAATCAAAGGAACTTAACGCGAACATTGAACTCGTCAACAACAAGCTGCATTTTACAGGAACCGTTGAAGGCAACGTGCCTGTTTCAATCGATTACATCGCACCGCTTGGTGACGGCCTTGGCTACACTTCGCTTGAACTGCTGTTGCTGAGTCTTTCGTCGTGCCTCGGCAGCGCCGTGCTCACTTTCCTGCGAAAGATGAACCGGACTATTACCAGGTTTAATATTGACGCCAAAGGGCTGAGAAGGGAAGAACACCCCACAGGTTTCAAAAGCATTCATCTGTTGATAAAGCTTACATCACCCGATGTTACAGAGGATGACCTTAAGAAAGTGATTGCTATGGCCGAGGAAAAGTACTGCCCTGTTTGGGCTATGATCAGGGGAAATACTGAGGTGGAGACAGCCTGCAAAATAGAACGGTAACAATAATTTCCGGGCCATAACCATTGAAACCGGATTCTTCGATTAGCTTTATGACTCAGGTTTTCAATTGAGGTGGATGCATCGTAGTATTTATCTGCCTTCCCGGCAAACAATCACCCGGGAAGCGGGTTGATTTTCGGGCCCCATATCCCGCAATTTTTAAGCTGAATAACAATATTCCGGATGCGCTCTTGTATCCGGCCCGGTTTCGTTGTAACTTTATGCTCCTCAGTACATATGTTTTTTAAATTAATGTCATTATGCATTAAATCCTGCACCATGAAAACAAGACTTACGCTCATTGCAGCAGTGCTGTTCGTCATGTCATCAGCCTTATCAGCACAAACAAACCCGGCAGGAATGCACAAACCGGGGAGCAGGAAAACAATGAAAAACCCGGTAATGCGCCATGCCGACCCATCGAAGCCGGGAATGGTCAATGTGCTCAGCATCGGCAATAAGCCTGCGAGGATGGGCAACCTCAGGTCAGCAGGTGTTATCAGGCAGCGCCTTGATTCCCTCATATGGCAGGGTTGGGATGATCTTCAAAATGAATGGATTGCTTACGACAGGGAAGAATACAGCTATGATGCAGCAGGCAGGAACACCCGGTATATTGATTCAGAATGGGATGATACTGCCGGTGAGTGGATCGGCTACATGAAATCGGATTACAGTTACAATGCTGCCGGCGATATGACCGAAGAAATTCAGTGGGATTGGAATTACGAGTTCAGCCAGTGGGTTAAGAGCTTAAAATATGAGAATACATATACCGCAGGCCATGATATTTTACTGGTGACAGAATCCTACTGGGAGGAGTCATCACAGGAATGGGCGCCGGAAGATAAATATGATTACACCTATGGCAGTAACGGGAAAGTCTCGCTTATTATGAGGTATTACTGGGATTCGGGTTCGGAGCAATGGTTTTTATATAATAAGGTGGGATATACGTATAATGGAAGCGGGCAGCTTTTGCAGGAGCTCGGGTATTACTGGGATGACGGAGCAGGAATTTGGGTGGAGTTTGACAAAGTTGAGTACGAGTATTACGGGAATGGATTCATTGAAACTGTTACCTATCTTACTTGGAACGAAGCCACCAGCAGCTGGATTCCCTGGTGGAAGGATGAATTTACCCCTGATGCCAGCGGCAATGTTGACGAAATGGCTGAGTATTACTGGGATGAGGATGCAGGGGAATGGATTGGCAGCTACCTTGACAAATACTCCTACAACAGCGCTTATGCCTTCGACGACCTTATTCTGCCGTACCTGGTTGGCGATATGGCTTTTGACCAGTTCGTGCACATGCCGGTGCTGATTGATGAACAAACATGGGATGAAGTCAGCGGCGCCTGGGTAGATTCCGACAAAGGCACTTTTTACTATTCGCCGCAGGATATCACCACAATTCCTCATGTAACCAGCAGTACATTACAGTTGTTTCCTAATCCCGCCGGCGAATCTCTGACGATCTCCTGGCCTGAAGGCAATCATGAAGCCACTTTAACGCTTTATAATTTAACGGGCCGCATGGTTATGTCGTGTGAGGTTGGCAATAATGAAAGGCTTGATGTATCAGGCCTGCGCAGCGGATCGTATTATTACATCCTGCTTACGCACAACAGCACATATTCAGGAAAGGTGATAAAGTCCGGCGATACTCATCACTGATTGCCTCATTATATCTCAGGCGGAAATTCCTTGATTTAAAGAATTGATGGCCAGCAGCGAAGTGCAGGACCTCCTTTCGGGATGGAGCTGCATGTTCGCAGCCTGCCTTCGTATCGGTGTTTATTAATGATATTTTACTGATTTTTCAGGCTGTGAACTGATAGTTTGCTTTCTGCTCATTGCCGTCTTATCTTTATTCACAAATTCTGCCTGACTTCCCTCATCTTCAAACTGACTTATGGCTGCTAACATCCTGACGATTGCCGTGATCATCCTTCTCCCGTCAGTCGTCCTTTACTATAAGGAAAGGCTGAAGTTAATCAGCTGGCTGAGCCCGATTGTGACCTGCTACAGTATCGGCATCATTGCCGGAAATATCCCCGGTATTCCGGTGAGCAGGGATTTGCTGAGAAATATTGCTGAGATAAGTGTTTGCTTGGCTACGCCTATGCTGCTGTTCTCATGCGATTTCATGAAATGGCTGAAAAGCTCGAAGAGTACTTTCCTGTCGTTTTTTATCGGTTGCATAGCGGTTGTAATAGTCGCCTGTATTGCTTTTCTCATTTTCAGGGAGAGGATTACCGACTGCTGGAAGGTAGCCGGCATGACGGTCGGGCTGTACACCGGGGCAACCGTTAACCTCACGGCCATAGCCATTGCGCTTGATGTGGATGAAAATACCTTTATTGTGCTCAACAGCGCCGACCTGTTGTTTGCCGGGCTATATTTTCTTTTCCTGATAACGTTCGGCAAGAAAGTCTTTGGCTTTGCGCTGCCACCTTATCAAAGCTACGAAACGGGAAATGGGGAAGATCAGGTTGCTGAAACAACTGAACATGCAGAAAATCCCAGCAGAATGAAGGTTGTCGTTGAAGTGATGAAGTCTTTCGGGGTTTCGCTGCCGATCGTAGGAGTGGTGGTTGCATTATCGATGCTGCTGATCGGAAAGATGGGTTCTACTTTCATCATCCTGGGGATTACCACGCTGGGCATTGTTTTTTCTTTCAATAAAACCATCAATCGCTTTCGTTACAATTACGAAGCCGGTGACTACCTGCTGCTCATGTTTGCTTTGGCGCTGGGAACGCTTTCGAGTGTCCAGGGACTGATCACCGGGAATTTCCCGCTGGTAATTTTCGTGGCAGCAGTGGTTTTTGCATCAGCCCTTCTGCATGTGTTGGTAGCCTCTTTATTCAGAATTGAAAACGATACGGTTATCATTACATCGGCGGCAGTGCTGTTTGGCCCGGCGTTTATCCTGCCGGTAGCCGAATCAATCAAGAATCGTGAAGTAATTGTTGCAGGCCTTTCAATGGCGTTGCTGGGCAATGCCTTCGGAACTTACCTGGGCATAGCACTGGCCTATCTCCTCGA
>Ga0116171_10005247_pt1 | contig 11424 bp, 7 predicted proteins | sample AD_JPNHW2_MetaG_FD_89798 | JGI IMG/M metagenome (GOLD analysis project Ga0116171, IMG submission 89798) | Active sludge microbial communities of municipal wastewater-treating anaerobic digesters from Japan - AD_JPNHW2_MetaG | ecosystem: Engineered > Bioreactor > Anaerobic > Digestate | place...
CCGAAAAATCCCGCCGGAGGGCAGCCGTTCCTTTTGATGAAGAAATGGAAGAAACCCTTGAAGCTCCCCCGGAAACATTCAACACAACAGTAGAGATGGAAGATATCCTTTCATCCCTGGCAGATGACGAGCGGGAAATCGTATTGCTCAGCGTATTGCAGGGTTATAAGAGCAATGAAATTTCAGCAATATTGGATTGCCCGGCGGGGACTGTCCGTTCGAAACTTTCCAGAGCGCTCAAAAGAATGCGCGCTGAATTGGAAAAATAACAGGGAGGTTAACTGTTATGAAAAAATCAGATAAAGATATCGCCAAAACACTCAAAACAAAGCTTGAAGAGTTTGATACATCAAATCCTCTGCCCCCTGAACTTTCCAAGGAAAAGATGACCGAAGTTTTAAAGCAGCAGCCCGCTCCGTCACCGAAACGGGCAAAGATACTTGATATGAAATATCTTGTTCCGGCTGCCGCGGCTGTCGTTATCATCTTTGGCGCGGTTACAGCTTATAATTTGTTCGGCGGGAACCGGAGCGGGAGAATTCCGGTTGGCACAGCCGAAGGGAGTTCTTCTGTTCAATCAACCCAAAATTCAACCGGAAATACACACACCGAAACCGGCAATATTACCTCGTCAACCGTACAAAGCACAACAAACGGACAAAACGGAACAACAACCGCCGGCGGGACCACATCCGGTACGGATAAACCGCAGACAACTTCGGCAGCGCTTATTTCCAATGCGGCCGATTACAAAGAAATTCGAAAAATATTCAAGAAGTTAAGCGACGAAAACACGGAAAAGAATTATGTCCTTACTTATAACAAAGACGCGGTTGCCGGCGCGGAAAAGAACGGTGATTCCGCCTTGGCCGCTACCGCTCAGGACGAAAGCAGTGCGGAAGGCACATCCTCGCAGGACAGTTACGGAGAAACCAATGTTCAGGTCAAGGGAATCGACGAACCCGATGTTATGAAAAATGACGGCAAGTATTTATACACCGTAAACAACGCGAATGAGGTTAATATTTTCAGCCTGCTGCCCGCGGATAATATGAAACTTGTTTCGACCATCAAGTTTTCCGATAAAGAGGGAAAATCCGAATATCCCAATTCCCTTTTCGTGAAGGGCAATTTGCTTGTGGTATTCAGCAATGCTTATACTTACAGAGTTTTTAGTGAGACACAGACAAAACAAAACGAAACATCAAGCGGAGAAGCGCCTGCCGAGAAGAGCCTTAACCCGGCAATTGATTATTATTCCCCCGGTTATTACACAAACAATAAAAGTGTCTGCACGGTTTATGACATCAGCAGCAGGTCTGCTCCGAAAGAAGTCAAGAAAATTTCGCAGGACGGTGATTTTATATCCGCAAGGCTGATCGGGAACGAACTGTACACATCAAGTTCTTATTATGTCAACCTTTATTATAAGGATCTTTTGAATGATATCTGTATCCCGGCAGTTACCGTCGACGGAACAAGCAGGATGATTCCTGCTGCCGACATTAACATCGCTAAAGACCCGGAGCCGAGTTATTTGGTGGTCTGCGGGATTGACCTTAACCATTTGGATTCGGATCCCGATACCAAAGCGGTGCTTGGCGGCGGCGCGCAGGCTTACTGCACAAAGGATTCCCTTTTTGCTTCAAGAACAGTTTGGGCACCGGCGGTACAGACAAACGGCTTGGGTCTGGATGTTGCGGTTTCGGACTCGAGCGGAACTTACAGCACGGAGATATTCCGCTTCACTATCGGCGGCGGGAAAGTAGACTACAAGAATTCCGGCAAAGTTGCAGGGAGTATTCTCAATCAATTCTCCATGGATGAATATAACGGCTATTTCAGAATTGCTACCACACAGGGCGAATGGGGGAAAACCAGCAGCAGTGTTTATGTTTTGAACGAAAACCTTGAAACAGTCGGCAAAGTGGAAAATATCGCGCCAAAGGAGCAAATCTTCGCTGTGCGCTTTATGGGCAATACAGGTTATGTGGTTACATTCGAGCAAAAAGACCCTCTCTTTGTCCTGGACCTTTCAGATCCGAAGGCGCCGGCCATCACCGGCCAACTGGAATTGCCCGGATTTTCAAGTTACCTTCATCCAATCAGCGACACCTTATTGCTGGGCGTGGGGCAAAACGGCAACGATAAAGGAACGCTCCCGGGGATTAAACTTTCGCTTTTTGATATCAGCGACCCCGCGAAGCCGAAAGAAACGGATAAATATATTATCGAAGGCGACAGTTATACCGAAGCGATGTACAACCACAAAGCGTTTATGACCTATCCGGAAAAAGAGCTGTTCGGCATACCCGTTACAACTTACAATTATACGGTGAAGGAAGACAGCGGATCTTCTTCCGGCAGTTCCTCGGCCGGTGTTTCCGTTAACGGGACGAACTCGTCTTTCAACACTTTCACCGTTAAAAACGGGAAAATAACAGCCGTCAGGAATTATATGGATAACCAAAGCGGAACGGACGGCTATATGTACTACGGCGGTATTTCCAGAGGCACATACATCGGCAATACCTTTTTTACCCTTTCGGGATCAGCCTTAACTTCTTACTCCATGGATACAGGCAAAATCCTTGACACACTTAAAATTGCTCAGCCAATCTATAATTATTATGATTACGGCATAGATGAACCGGTTGCCGTCAATTAATAAAACGATGAAAGGGATGTAAAACATGAAAAAAATTACCGGCATTTTAGTTGCGCTTGTTTTTGTGCTTGCATATTGCACAATGGCTTCCGCCGAAACGGAGACCGGCATATCACAGGAGACTGCGGTTACAGAGACTTCGGCGGAAACCGCCGCGGAAATAACCGTCGAAACCGTTTCGGAAACAGCAGCGGAAACGACCCCGGCCGAAACGGCTGAAACCGCGGAACCCGACAGTACGGCTGCTTCAGAGGAAGAAACGCTGACTGACGAACCCTATGTTGTCATGGACAATCCGGAGATCTATTATGCCGCGGCGAACGCGGACGCGGATACTGCCGAAGGGGCAACGCTGTACAAGAGCATCGAGGTCCCCAAAACAGGCTCGGCATCCGGCGGAATAGCAGTGTTTACGGTATTGTCGACTGCGGCGGCCGCCGCGTATGTTTCCGCAAAGAAAAAGGCATAACCGCAACAGGTATTAATTAAGGACGCGCCCTTTCGGGCGCGTCCTTTTGCCGTCTAAGGGAATCGGTATTATTTGCCGGCATCCGACACGATGGTTATATCGGCCGCGCTGACAGAGGTAACTGTCAGCCTGTACTGGTTGTTTTCGGAAGCGGCCGCCTTGACTTTCATTTTACAGGAAATAACCGTTCCGTCATGATAATCTACCTCGGCGGTGTAATCAAGCGTATCGGTCATCAGCGGGGTTGCGCCGCCCGTATACTTAACGACCGCGGCCGGCGCGTCATAGACAGGCACATAATACGCGTGCCCGTTGAAAATGAGCAGGTTGTTGTCGGTAAGGATATCGGCAGTGGTAAAGTTACTGCCAAAGACAATATCAAGCAGCTGGCTGACATCATCCTCCGGGAAAGAGACATATTTGACCCCTTTTTGAAGCTGGTCATATTCTTTCGCCCCGGCAGAATAAAACATAGCGCCGAGATAGGCAAGATAGTTGACGGCATCTTTGTTGTCAACTTTGCCGGCAGTGTAGCTCATCCCTTTATACGGATCATCGGCAAGCGCGGTATAGAGCGCGGCAAGCGGTTCGCAAAGGCCGAGGAGCTGTTTTTCGCCGATGGTTTCCGCCACAGCGGTTTCCTGTGTTGAGGCAGCCGCAGGCGTGGCGGTTGATGTTGTGGAAGCGGTTTTGCCGGTGTTGTTGCCGCAGGCGCAAAGCGTTGCCAGCAACAGACAGACTGTCATAATGAGTCCGAGGGTTCTTTTCATTCAATTGTCCTCCGTTTCGTTTTCATGCCCGGATATTCTACCATTAAACAGGGCGTCAGTCAAATTCAATTCATCCGGAAATTGTTGGCGCCGGGCGATATTTCGGGGTGATAATGATTGACTTGGCGGGTACCAGCGTGTATTGTTAATGTGTTGCCCGGCAATATAATTTTTTGATATTCTTTATTATTTCAAAAGAGAGGAATGCTTTATGGACAAAGTAATTGACGTTCTGAATTTAACAAAAGCATATGGCGACATCAAAGCGGTAAATGACATAAGCTTCTATGTTGAGCGAGGCAAATTTTACGCGTTTCTCGGGCCGAACGGCGCAGGGAAATCAACAACAATTGACATCATCAGCACCTCCCTGAAAGCCGACGCGGGTGAAGTTGCGATAGATAATTTTTCTCTCGGTAAGGAGGATGACAAAATCCGTTCCGTTATCGGCGTTGTGTTTCAGGACAGCCTTTTAGACGCGCTGCTCACCGTTAAGGAAAACCTTTATATGAGAGGCAGCTTTTATAATTTACGGGGTGATGAGCTGAAAAGAGCAGTCGAAAAAGCGGCGAATGCGACGGGCGTCAATGAGTTTATAAACAGGCCTTACGGCAAGCTTTCCGGGGGACAGCGCAGAAGGGCGGATATTGCGAGGTCTTTGATCAACACACCGGATATTTTATTTTTGGATGAACCTACCACCGGCCTTGACCCGCAGACAAGAAGAAATGTCTGGGACACAATCAAGCAGCTGCAGAAAACAGGAGGAATGACAGTTTTTCTGACGACGCATTATATGGAAGAGGCTGCCGAGGCGGATTATGTTATTGTCATTGATAACGGCGCGATAGCCGCCAGAGGAACTCCCTCCGAGCTTAAAGAAAGGTATGCGAGCAATCTTTGCAGGATGGTGACAAACAATCCCGAAGCGGTTAAGAATGTGCTGGACGGATTGCGGCTGAAATATCAGCAAACGGCGAATGTTTTCAGCGTTAATATTTCCGCCACGCTGGAAGCGCTTCCGCTTATCGAAAGCTGCAGGGAGTTTATTACCGGCTTTGAAGTGCTTAACGGCACAATGGAGGACGCGTTTATCGGAATTACCGGGAAGGAGATAAGGGAATGATTCAGCTGACAAAAAGAAATCTGAAAATATTTTTCAGGGATAAAAGCGCGGTATTCTTTTCCCTTCTTTCGGTTTTTATTATTATCGGCCTTTATGTTCTGTTTTTGGGGGATATGTTTGAAAAGAGTATGCCCGAGATTAAGAACGCAAGGTTCCTGATGGACAGTTGGATTATGGCCGGAGTACTCGGCATAACTTCCATCACAACAACAATGGGCGCGTTCGGCATTATGGTTGAAGACAGGTATAAAAAAATTTCGAAGGATTTTTATACGGCGCCTGTCAAAAAAAGCACCTTGGCCGGCGGTTACATAGTAAGCACGTTTGTAATCGGCGTTATAATGAGCATTGTGGCGCTGATTCTTGCAGAAATCTACATTGTTTCAAGCGGCGGAGAGTTTTTGCCTTTTAAAGCGGTGCTGAAAACCTTTGGGTTGGTCTTGCTGTCGGTTATTTCAAGCAGTTCCATGGTTTTCTTCATGGTGTCGTTTTTCACCAGCCAAAATGCGTTTGCATCCGCAAGCACAGTTATCGGTACCCTGATCGGTTTTTTGACCGGCATCTATATCCCGGTCGGCAGTTTGCCCGAATCGGTTCAGATTTTTGTTAAGATATTTCCGGTTTCACATTCGGCGGCTTTGTTCAGGCAAATACTGATGGAGGTCCCGTTAACCCAAGCCTTTTTAAACGCTCCCGCCGCGCAGGAAGCGGAGTTTAAATATTCATTGGGGGTTGTTTTCAAATTCGGCGCTCATGTTGTCACGCCGATTGAAAGCATAGCGGCTCTGATTCTGACAGCCATTGTTTTTTACGGGCTGGCAACCGTAAACATGTCCCGCAAGAAAAAATAAGTCGGAATCTCTCATCGGTTCTTATCGCAATTAATCACTTTGGGAAAGGATATAATTGTATGGCATATGATTTTACGGACCTGTCCGTATCGGCGGCAGATGATGTTTGCAAAAAGGCCGGAGCCCTTTTTGCCGGGGAGATTGAGTTGAGAACCGGGAAGAAACCGGGAAAGGCAGTGCCGGGAAGCCCTTCGGTTCGTTTTGACCTTTGCGGGGAAGGGCGGTTGCCTGATAAGGATTGCTACCTTTTGGCGCTGGAAGGTTCCGTGCTGAACATTTCGGCAACCGGCCTCAGGGGCCTTATATTCGGCTATTCGTATTTTTTGCGCAAAACCATCTATGAGCAGGGGAAAATTACTTTGATTAAAGATATATCGGGCGAATATGTGCCCGATATGAAAATAAGAGGCCACCATTACGGCTACTGCACACTGGCAAATTCTTATGAGGCTTGGGATTTAGATGATTATTACCGCTATTACCGCGATATGATGTTTTTTGGCTGCAATATCAACGAACAGGTTATGTTCCGGGAAATCAGCCAAAAGAAAAACAAGCTGATGAAATATAATATGGAGGAGATGCTGGCCGGGGCTTCAAAACTCGCCGATGACCTGGACCTTGATTATTCTGTTTGGTATTACAACGATAATGAAAGCCTTGAAGAAGCCGTTGAGCGGCGCAGAAAAGTGTTTGAGCAGATACCGCGGCTGGATGCTGTTTTTCCGCCCGGCGGCGACCCGGGCGACTACCCGGCCGGTGAGTTTGTCGAAAGATGCATCGCCATTTCAAAAGTGCTTAAGGAAACACATCCGCATGCAGGCATGTGGCCTTCCGCGCAGCAGCCCAGGATTTTCCCGAATTGGGGGGAAGAGTTCATGGCATGCATGGAAAAACTGCCCGATGAAATTGACGGGATTGTTACCGGCCCCAACCGGGCATTTACCCTTGATGAACTGCGCCGCAGGCTGCCTGCAAAATACCCTATCCGGATTTTTCAGGATTTGACCCATAATGTAAGGTGCGAGTATCCGGTGCATTTCAACCGCGACGACTGGCATTATTCGCTGACCACCGCGCTGAGCCGCGAATGTATCAACCCGCGCCCGACGGAATTCCGCTTGATTCACCGGCTTACCCGCCGGTATGTCATCGGCAGCGTGAGTTATTCCGAAGGCGTTCATGATGATATCAATAAAATGGTTTGGAGCGATATGGATTTCTTCCCCGATGTTCCGCTTTATGAGACTTTGCTTGACTATGCCCGTGTTTTCTTTTACGGAGTGCCGGCGGAAAAAGCGGCAAACGGTATCCTCGGCCTGGAAATAAACTGGCAGGGCGACCCTGCCGAGAACCCGCATATTGAAAGCACTTTGGCAATTTGGGACGGCTTGCTGGAGGAACACCCCTTTTTGATAGATAACTGGCGGTTTGTTCAGTGCCTTTTCCGTGCGAAGTGCGACGCGCTGGTCCGAAGGCGCAGATGTTTTGAGCTGGAGCTTATAGAAAACGCGAAAATTGAACTGAACAAACACAACCTCGGCAAGGCCGTTGAGGTCCTGTCAACCGGATTTGACGACGGATACAGAGCGCTGCGTGACGACATTCAAACGCTTGCCGAAAGGCTTTTCAGGCAAATCGGGCTGCAGCTGGATGTGGAGCATTACTGCGCCGACTCTTGGGAGCGGGGCGCGACGCTTGAGACCATCGACTTGCCGGTGACGGACCGGCTGTGGCTGCTCAATAAGCTTAAGCAGGCGGCGGCCATGCCGCATGAGCAAAGCACAGGATTCATCGAAAGGGTTCTCGGCAGAACAAAGACCGGCAGGGATGAATTCTACTTTTCTCTTGCCAAGCACGGGTTTGATGTGCTTGGCGTGCCGCAGCAGGGTGAGTTCTATATTGACTACCAGGGTGACAGGCCGAATGTGAACAACGGCAGTATACCCATGGCGATGCTGAAGCTGTATGACCATTATTCGTTCCGCTGCAAGTTAGGCGGATTTACTGCCGGGACGGATTATATACTCCGGATAACCTACAGCTCCAAAAAGCAGCAGGCTGTCATACACCACCGTATAACGGCAAACGGAACCTTGATTTATGACGGGCCGCAGTACGGCGGGGAAAGGGATTTGCAGTTTGACGCCGAACTGCTCGCGCCGGGTTTTGAATCCGCTGCCTATGTGCTGCCCGCGTCCGTTTTTGTAAACGGCTGTGTTGAGCTGGAAATCACCGAGCCGGTTGCCGGCTTTATGATGAGCGAATTTTGGATTATAAAAAAGGGGAATTAATATGGGCAGGGACGCCTGTGCCGCAAGGCGGACAACGAAATAATTGACAAGCGTTTCTGCTGCCTGTACAATCGAACCAGGACAAACTAACTGCAAACAGGAGAGGAAGATAAAAATGGATCTGCTTCAGCTTTTTAAACCGGAAACCCGAAAAGTCATAGCGCAAATTTTATCGTATGTCATGATTGCCGGAACGATGTTCGGCTTCATCAATCCTCCGGTAAAAACCTTTACCCCTCAGCCGCCGGTTGTCGTTGCTGACAACACCGAAAAAATGACGCTGACCGGTGCGGGTACAAGCCCCTATGTTATTGTAAAAGGCGCTGATGCCTCACCCTCCGAAAACACCGCTGCGGCAAAGTTTCAGTCAATCCTGAAACAAATCAGCGGAGTGGAGTTGCCTGTTGTTACGGACTCTGCCGCCGCCCGGGCTCAAGAAATTATTGTCGGCAGGACAAACCGCGAGGGGACGGGTTACACAGTGGACCGTGCCGCGCTGGGCGATGACGGTTTTATAATCAAAACAGCCGGGCAGAAGCTGATTATCGCGGGCGGAGAATTGAGAGGCACGCTTTACGGCGTTTTTGATTTTTTTCAGAAGTATATGGACTGTAAATGGCTTTCCAACACAGCGGTTATTATCCCGAAAAAATCAATCGCAGCCATTCCCGTTTCAATAAATGTGCGGGAAGTTCCGGCGTATCGGTTCAGGGCGCCGACGGTTGTGTATAATATGACTTCCGTCAATCCGGATTATGCCTTGGCAAATAAGATCAACGGCCTGGTGCAGTCTGTCAACGCGCCCGAATACGGCGGTATGATAGCGGATTATCCCGGCCATACCGCCGCACAAATTGTGCCGCCGGATAAATATTTTGCCGAACACCCCGATTACTACGCCCTTACGGAAACCGGGGAAAGAATTACGGATAATCCCTGCCTTTCCAACGAAAATGTTATTCAAATCTACATTGATTACGCCAAAAAGCAAATTCATGACAATCCGAACCGGACATCGATTACGATGGGATTAAACGACAGCAGCGTAACCTGCCAATGCGACAAATGCAAAGCGATTTATGCCGAGGAAGGCGCCAACGCAGGCACACTGATCCGGTTGCTCAACCGGGTATGCGAAGCGATCCGTCCCCTCAACCCGAAGGTTAAATTGCTGACCTTTGCCTATGCCTGTTCCGTTGACGCGCCGAAAACGGTTTGTGATGAAAATATCATCATTTACTACTGCCCCATTACGATGTGTTATGCCCATGCGCTGCAGGAGTGCAGTTATGACGCATCAAAGGCTGTCTGCAAACAACTGGTAGACTGGGGGAAAATAACAAACAATATCTATATCTTCGAGTACCCGATGAACTACAATGAGCAGGCGCTGCCCTACGCGAAATATGATGCGGTCCGGAAAAATATTCAGTTTTATTATGAAAACCACGCCAGCGGGCTGTTTAACTGCGCCGTTTCCAACTGCGATCCGAATTTTTTCGTGTTGGATAATTATATTTATGCGAAACTGCTGTGGAACCCTTACGCGGATATGGAAAAAATTATGGCGGAATTCATGTCCGATTATTTCGGCCCGGGCTGGCAGTATATCCGTGAATATCTCCGCATGATCTCCGAGGAATGCAACGGAAAATCATTTTTAGGCGTCCAGATGCACATGGTCTGCGTTTCCGGCGCAACCGAACCGGGGGATATTTCCATGGGCAGGAAGCAGGTTGCTTACTGCAACCTGCTCTGGCAGAAAGCCAAATCGCTTGCGAAAGAGGACTGGCAGCTTAAAAACCTGAGGAGCTGTGAGATTTCGTGGCGCACATGGAAGTCTGATAATTTTGCCGGTGAGTTTACCCTTTTTGGAATGCCGTCTAAGCGCTATGCCGAAAATGACAAGCTTTTTGCGGATATTTATGAGCTGGGCCTCACCCAGCATGATGAAGGCAGCGTATTTGTATCAAAGGAAGAATTTAAAAAGCTGGACTTGGACAGATTGAATCCGACCTTCTGGACATGGAGAAGGCTCGGTAGGGAAAAGCAGAATAAAGTAAACAGTTTGTCTGATATTATCTGGAGCTGGTTATCGTAAATTTGAACAGCTGAAAAGGCACCCGGAACGAACGGAACCCCAATTGTTGGACAGTATAAGATACTGAAAAACAAGCGGGGTTATTTTTTAATCATAAAAAAATGGATGTTCTGCCCTGTACTGCCTGTGGAAAACCGCGGTTTTTGACCTCTTAGGCCATAAAAATGCCCTATTAGGAAATCTGTCTTGAAAAATATTCCGTTATATGATATTTTTTTATAAGTAAAATTTGCAGAGTAACATAATCGGGATGCACATGATAACGGCGCAAACATAGTTAACTATACTTATATAACTTTTATCATCCGACCAAAGGGGCTTGGTTTGATTGGCGTTTTGTAACAGTCTGCCATCCTTTGTGTTGACGTGGACCGCTTGTGAGTTTTGGAAGCAAAAAATATTTCGAAGGAGAAAAACATGCGAAGAAATGCTATTCAAAGAATTGAAATATTTATGAATAGATTGAAAGATAAGCATCCTTTTACAAGCAATATAATTGTTTCTTTATTGTCATTTGCAGTAATTGGGTATACGATGTCATTTTTGCAATTGTTTTTTACCGAAATCGGCTTGGGCGGCTGGTTTGGCTTGTATGAAGAATTGCTGACAGACTGGGATAGCAGTAATATAATAGGATATTTTATTGACATCACACATGCAGTTTTTGGCATTTTTAATTCATTAATCTTAATGCTTATTTTTGTGATGGTTGGTTACAAACGGCTGGTTCCATTTAAAAAGAAGTATAAAAACTTTATTTCAATTTGGGTAACAGCTTTTACAAGTTTTATTTTGATACTTACATTGTTTTATGTAAAATTTGGTTCGTTGAATTTTGAACATATTAATATTCAGATGTTCAGCGAGTACTGCTTTCCCTACTTACCTACGGCAAAGAATTTTGAATGGTTTGCCGTTTATGATTGCCCAAAATTTCTTTCTGCAAATGCCTTTGTTTTAATTTTCTCCTCAATTGTACCATCTTTATTATTATCGATCGGTATGTTGTTGAATATCAAAGGCATATCACTCAACAAACTAAAAGTAAAATCAACGGCAAAAACATTTAAAATGATTTTAATATTTGAAATAATAATCAGTATTCTTCCTTGGATGGTTTTTGGGGCAGTTGCGCTGTATTTTAG
>Ga0116171_10005248_pt1 | contig 11423 bp, 12 predicted proteins | sample AD_JPNHW2_MetaG_FD_89798 | JGI IMG/M metagenome (GOLD analysis project Ga0116171, IMG submission 89798) | Active sludge microbial communities of municipal wastewater-treating anaerobic digesters from Japan - AD_JPNHW2_MetaG | ecosystem: Engineered > Bioreactor > Anaerobic > Digestate | place...
CATTAAATAAGTTGAAATCAAAACCGCGAATAGAATTGTAAATTGCATATTAAACCCTCAAGATAGCGCAAATCGAAGCGATAATCCCTAACACAAAAACAAACCCTAGAAAATCAATTGCCCTGAAAAGACGCATTTTCGCAACCGAAACTTCAACCAAAGACACAGCCCCGGCAATCAAAAACACCCTGGCTATCTGCCAGCCGGTCCAAAAGAACATGCCGCTTGGACTGCTTAAATCCACAGCCTGCACCGGAAAGATTATTTGCGCGATCAGTAAAAACCAGATCATCTGCTTGATATGCGCAGCCAGTTCAATCAAAGCCAAAGCGCCGCCGGAATACTCTAAAACCATTGCTTCATGGATCATGGTCAGCTCCAGATGCGTTTCCTGGTTATCCACCGGTATCCGGGAGGTCTCGGCAATCGCCACTAAAAATAAAGCGATTGCCCCGATAATTGAAGAAACGGAGATTGGCGTGCTGCTTTTAAAAACCGAAATATCCGTTGATCCGAATTGTAAAAATATAGAAAACACCGTCAGGCAAAGCGCCGGTTCCACTAAGCTGGAAATAAACATCTCCCGGGAAGATCCCATCCCGCCGAAAGCGCTTCCGGTATCTAAAGCTGCCAGGGCCAGGAAAAACCTTCCTAAGGAAAAAATAAATATTAAGGCTAAAAAATCTCCGGTAAAATGCAAAGGAGTGGAAAAAATAAACACCGGAACCAGCAGCGCCGCAGCCAGAGCAGAAGAAATCACGACAACCGGAGTAATTTTAAATATCCAGGAAGTTGTTCCGGAAACTACCTGCCCCTTGGCAAACAGCTTAATCAAATTATAATACGGCTGTAAAATACTCATGCCCCGGCGCATCCGGAGATTATTTTTTAACTTAGTAATTAAACCGCTGAGTAACGGAGCCACCCCGATAAAAAAGAGCAGCTGTAATATAATTAATGAAATTTTTATCATCTTAAAATTTAGGCATAAAAATAATTAATAATAAGAGCGCCAAAAATATATATGTCAGGTACAAATGAATACTGCCAGGCTGAAGCCTCCTCATCAACCTGGCGCTCCCGAGTACCCAAGTCAACAAAGGCTTATAAATATATTTCTTGAATACCGGAGTAGTATAGGTTTCATAGGCAAAAGATTTAACATGATAGAATGATTCCCTGATCTTTTGTGTTTTACGATAAGGCAGAAGAAAAAAACTGAAAGCGATTCTAAAGGGTTTGGAAAATGCTGTTGAGGTATATTCGTTACGCGGGCCGATCTTGTAATAACCGCAATCCCAAGTATTATCAACTAGCGTTTTTTCTTTACTCAATAACCGGTAAACAATAAATACGGTAAATCCCAGCCCGGCTAAAATAAGCGCCAAAAGCGGGCTGGACAAATATACATTTTTTACGGACTTAAGGCTTAAGGTTAAATTATTCAAGGCAAAACTCATCCTGCTGATATCAATGCCGGTAGCTGCCGCCGCAACTTTAGCTAACCACCCTACAATAAAAGTCGCGGCTAATCCAAAAACTACCGTAAGAGAAGCCAAAAAGAACATCCCTACCCGCATAGATAAAGATACTTCTTTGGCCTGGCTGGCGTAATTGCTCCTGGGGAGAGCTAAAAAAACTATACCGAAAGCTTTAACAAAACAGGCCGCGGCTAAACCGCCGGTTAAAGCTAATAAGGAGGCGCAAATTCCTAAAAATAGTTTTAAGCCTCCGGTCAGCTTAAAAGCGCCCAGAAAGAATGCCTGCAAGGTTAACCATTCGCTGACAAAACCGTTCAAAGGAGGCAGCGCGGATATGGCCATCGCTCCCAGCAAAAAATAAACGGCAGTTTGAGGCATCTTCTTAATTAGTCCTCCCAGTTTCTCAATATCCCGGGTGCCGCAGGCTTTATACACGCTGCCGGCGCATAAAAATAAAAGCCCTTTAAAAATAGCGTGGTTTACTAAATGATATAATCCGGCAATCAATGAAAATATAGCCAAATACGGCATATCCTTAGCTATAAATAACATCGATAGCCCCACCCCTAACAAGATTATCCCGATATTCTCCACGCTGGAATAAGCCAACAACCTTTTGAGATCGCGGTCCATAAGCGCATAGATTACTCCGACCAGGCAAGTAATCAGCGCTAAAACTAAAATCAATCCGCCCCACCACCAGGAGTTTACGCCAAGCAAAAATATTACGAATCGGATCAAACCATAAATAGCGGTTTTGATCATTACCCCGGACATAATGCTTGAAATATGGCTGGGTGCCTGCGGATGCGCGTATGGCAGCCAGACATGCAAAGGCACAATCCCGGCTTTGGTCCCGAAACCGATTAAGAATAATAAAAAGACAATGTTTTTTACCTGGGCAGGCATTAACAGGCAGGCATTTTTTATCGCAAAAAAATCAAATGTATGGGCGTATTTATACATGATCATCAGGGCAGCCATCAGAAATGCGCTCCCCAAATGCGTCATCACAATATAGATTGTCCCGGCTTGAATTGATTTTTCATGCTCAGTATCAAAAACCACCAGAAAATAAGAAACCAGGGACATTAGCTCCCAGGCGATCAGAAAAACCAGGGCGTTACTGACACTGACTACCAGTGTCATGGAGGCAATAAATAAAACCAATAAAAACCAGCCCAGAGCTTTTTTGGCGGAGGAATATTCGCCTTTGAGATAACCTAAAGAATAAACCGCCGAGGGCAAAGAAATCAGCAGGATAACTGATATAAAAAATAACCCGAGCGGATCGAGCAATAAAGTAAAATTCAGGCTTTCCATTTGTTTATAGAAGATTGTTTAGAAAAGGCAGGACTTTTAAACTATAACTTCGAAAATACACTAAGGAGCCGTTATTTCCACCAACGAACCGATATTGTCTCTGTCTTCTTTACTCTTTTTTAGATATTAGGATGATGATAATTATACCCTTCTCCATCATCCTGTCAACAGGATTTAGCTTTAAGCCGGCCAGGAATTTAAAGGTCTCCCCGCCAAATATGCCTTGCGTTTAGGCTCCGGGAAACGTTCAATGGCATATCTGAGCATAGTTCTGGGCATGATCCGGCAGTATCTTTTCAGAAATTCTTCTTCCGTATTTATTTTCCTTTTGCCGACTTCCCGCAGCATCCATCCGACTGCCTTGTGGATTAGATCATGCGGATCTGCCATTAAGATTTTTGCGATTTTCAGGGTGTCCCGGAAATCATTATTCTTGATAAAATAAAATGTGGATATAATCGCGATCCTTCTCTCCCATAAGGCATCAGAATTTGCTAACTTATAAAGCACCGCTCTATCCCGATGCGCGAGGAAATCCCCGACAATATGCCAGGCAGTAATATCTACCAGGTCCCAATTATTAATATAACGTGAATGCTTCAAATATGCCTTATATATCCTTTCTTTGCCGGCCGGGAGCGATTTTTCATATTTTATGATAAGTATAAGCAGGGACAGCAATCTCTCTTCATGAATCGGGGATTTTAATAATTCCAGGGTTTCCTGGAATGCTAGATCCTGATTTTGATCCGCCAGCTTTCTTAAGCTAGGGACTTTTGCTCCCAGGAAGATATCGCCTTGAGCGTATTCTCCGGGCCCGGTTTTAAAAAACCTCTGCAACAGCTTAGCTTGCCTTTTATTGCCGCACTTCCTTAAATCCCGCCTTAGTTTTAATAAACTCATATTTAACCCGAATAGTTACAAAATGTTTTATTGAGCGCTGAATATGCTTAATTTACACTTTTTTGTTAAAAATTGATCTACAACGATTGTTCAGAATAAACATAAGTATGTAACGCCACTCTGGCAATAAAATTCTTGGAGGCAACTGCGTTAGGATTGGCATGTTTGGTCAATACGCAAATTAAAAAATCACCTTTACAGCCAAAGATTATTCCCGCATCATGGCAGACATTACGTTCTAAACCGGTTTTATGCGCAACCGTGATATTCACCGGTAAATATTTAGGAATCCGGTCATTAACGTGTTGTAACTTTAAAATTTTAAGGCATTTCTCCGAGACCGCTTTACTGATCAAGCTGCGCTGATAAATCTGCTCCAGCAATAAAGCAGTATCTTTGGCCGTGGTATAATTTTCAATACCCCGGTCCCTTAACTTAAAATCGGCGATCCGTCTTGAAAGATTGGTATTCTTTAATCCCAGAGTACGAAAAACACTGTTTAAATAATCAATACCCAGCAGGTTGGTAAGCATGTTGGTCGCAGTATTATCGCTATCGCAGATCATAAACCCAATCAATTCTTCAACGGTAAAAATAACACCCGGCCGGATATCTTTTAATACCCCCGAACCGGACAATTTATCGCTGTTTCTTAAAACGACTTGACGGTCCAGTTTAATCCTGCCTTCTTCAGCGGCAAGAAAACACGCCGCCATAATCGGTATCTTAGCCAGGCTAGCCGAAGGAAACAGGCGGTCTTTATTGCTGGAAATCTCCCAGTTAAACCGCAAATCTTTGACCAGAATACCCGCCTGCCCCTTAAACCCTGCCACCTCACGCGTTAACTTCTGTTTGAGTATTTGCCAGTCAGCTTTTCTTTGCCGGAGAATACACTTTTGTTTTTTAATTTGCTTTATCTGATCATAATACGAATAAGCAAAAAAAGAACCGCCAATTAATAATCCTCCGATAATAATAATTCCCAGAGCTTTCTTCCCTGTTTCAGTCATTTGTTTGCTGGAATCACCTTTGATTAATAAACTTTTTTCCTTAAAATTATAAAATACTTAGATGATTATTCCCGCTCATTCAAGTTAATGAACTATTTCTTTAATTTTTTAACTGCTTCCTGCATTTCCTGGCTATTTACCATCTCCATAAATTTAGGATTCTTCAGCAAAGCCTGGATATCGCCTTTTTGGGCGGCTTCTTGAAGCTGGGGATCTTGAGCTATTTCTTGGAGCTTGGGATCACCTATTACATTTTTGATCACTGCCACATTTTCCGGATTTTTCATTAATTTTTTCCCGTAAGCCGAAACTTGAGATGAGGCCGGATCATCGGCCTTGACAACCAGATCAGTAGTCAGGGTGCCGGATGAAGCATATTTTGCTGCTTCAATCTTAGCAACTTTATCTCCTGCTACTTTTACTTCTCCGACGGAAGCGGTGTTTACTGTGTAAACACCGTTAAGATAAGAAACTATTTCGCCATTAATTACGCTGCCGTCAACCAATTCAATTTTACTTACCTGCCCGCAATAACCGGCAATATTTACCGCGCAGAAAAATGAGCAAGCGATAATGATTTTCTTCAAATCCCCCTCCTTTTCTAATTTAAATCAGGCAAACTTACTTATCCCTCCCGGAATCCCTTTTAAGCCGGGTAAGAAAATCCAGACTCACGCTCCATCCCAATCGCTCAGCTTTATGTATATCTGACCAGGCCTTATTAAATTCTAAAGCGGCATAATAAACAACCCCGCGGTTATAGTAAGCTGGCGCAAAATCAGGATTTATTTCAATGGCATTGGTATAGTCAGAGATGGCTTTAGGAATGTTACCCTGGTTAGCATAAATAAGCCCGCGGCTATTATAAGCCTTCTCATGTTTAAGATTTATTTCAATCGCCATCGCATAATCATAAATAGCGGCGGCAAAATCACCTTGTTTGTCATAAACCAGCCCGCGCTGATAATAGGCCTCTGCCAGGTTAGGATTAAGCCGGGGATTGGGGTTTAAAACAATGGATTTACTAAAATCGTGGATGGCTTGAACTAAGTTGCCCTGTTGAACATAGGCCAACCCGCGCTGATAATAGGCCTCTGCCTGGTTAGGTTTTATTCTAAGAACTTGGCTAAAATCAAAGATGGCTTGAGAAGAATTGCCCTGTTGAACATAGGCCAACCCGCGCTGATAATAGGCCTCTGCGCATTCGGGCTTCATTTTAATTACATTGGTATAATCAGATATCGCTTGGATAAAATTGCGCAGCTGGACATAAGCCAGCGCGCGATTGTAATAGGCCTTTGACAGGCCATGGTCCATTTTAATGGCTTCGCTAAAATCAGAAACCGCCCGTTCTAAATCTCCCTGCTTAAGGTAAAAATCGCCGCTTTGCAAATATTCTTCAGCGCTGCCCGCATAAACAGAGACCAAACTCAAGAATAATACCGCAATCAAAACAAATATTTTTATTCCGTAAACCGGAATCCTTATTTCCATATTCTTTCCTATCCTCTGCCAGAACATATTCCCTGTTTGTTATCTTATCACAGAAGATCAGGAAATCAAACTCCACCCGTATTTTTTATTTTACCCTCTTGCCCAAAGCAACTTAAAGCCAATCCACCATTATCAAGACTACACGGCAATTTTTATCCAATAAATAATCCTTCGATCCGGATCTGAAAACCATCCTCTCTTTTATTAATAAAATTTATCAAGCCGCTGTGGCGCCACTGTAACATGCATTGATGCGGCAGGAACCAATACCGCATCCCGATCTTTAATTCCTTATGGAAAGTCTTAACCATACCTTCATACGCCTGCGCGGAATAATAACCGATATCTTTATGCTCCCGGGAACGCGGATCAAGAGGGCCGGTAACACACCATACAATCACACCGTTTGCAAGATCCGCCTGCATCACAATCCCGCAATGCGTGATCGGACACCCGCAGGACATGCCCATCGGCCTGCCGATAATAATATCGCCTACCTTCACATCCAATTCTTTAGTCCTGGCGGGGTTATGAGGAAGAATGGTTTCGCGGGGGCCAGGCTCATTAATGAATTTATCCAATATAAAATCAAATTCCCGGCCAAGAGCATCTTTCCAGGAAGAAATAACTTCGGAACTTTTAACTTCATTACACTTCCGGCAGGCCTCTAAGCTGGCAGGCGGTTGGCAGTTGAGCGTTTTCATCCCCGAGCTGCTTAAATGTATGCATTTTTTTATTTCTGCGGGACAATTTTGGATAACTTGCGCCAACCGCTCACATGATTTTTCCCCGCATAAACCGCAATTTAAACCAGGCAGTTGTTTTGCAATTTGACTAACTGAAAAACCCGGATTATTCATAATATCACTCCTTTATACTAATTAAATAACATCGGTTATTCTCCCCGGTAAAAAATATCTCCCTCCAAAGGACGCACAACGCCAAAATGCTGCTGCCAGCCGATCTCTTTTTTACCAACACACACCGTGCAAGTACCAACCGGAGGATTGCCGCGTAATATTAAAGGGTAGCCCAGCTGAGCGGATGCCTGTATTTTTGTGACTACCGGATCAATGCCGATACCGTAAAGGGCATTGGTTTCACAGATGGCTATTCCGGGCGCAGCACTGGCAATGCGGGCCCTAAAAACTTCCCGCTCGGCCTGTGAAATTAAATCAATTTTAGTGACGACGGCAATATCGGCAAGCGTGAGCATCGGACCGATTTTTCTAGGCAGGTTCATCCCGCTGGTCGCCTCTAAGATTACTATCCCCAGCGCCCCCTCAATGTAAGGCGAACAGCGTAAACACAATCCCGCAGTTTCAACCAGTAAAAAATCCGAAGAATTCTTTTGCGCCCATTCAATAGCATCCTGTAAAACCATTACATTACAATGATCAGGGCATAATTCTTGCGAATAAATCTTTTTTACAGGAATACCGAATTCCTGCGCGAAAATTTCATCTTCATTGGCGTATTGCACATCCATTTTTAAATAAGCAACCTGAGATTTTGCGGCGATCAGCCGCTTAGTAACCTGTTTTAAAACCATAGTTTTACCCGTTGTCGGAGGGCCGGCGCAGATAACCAGTTTCATATTCTCTCCTTTATTAAATAATCTATTTATCCTTGTACCTCACCGCTGAAAATCTCTCCATTAGCATACCTTCATTAAGCCTTTCTCCATTGCGAATCAGCTTTCTGAAATGCAAGATCAGGTCATCCAGTTTCTTAATCTCTTCTGCCACCGCTAATTCTTCGTCATGAGCGTAAATCGTTTTTATCATCGCGCCATTTTGCATAATCAGGCGGAAATCCGATAATAATGCGATCCGGGGATCATGGGTGACAAAAATAAATATTTTTTCATATCTTTTTAATAACTCCAGCGCTTTTGTACGATGGATCCCGGCGTTTTCGATCTCATCCAACAGAATGATCGGAGAATTACCGATAATCACTGCGTCAGCAATAAGCAAAGCGCGGGTTTGACCCCCGGATAATTCTGTCATACTGTTTTTAGAATTGATCGGTTCACCAGTTATTTGATTGGCAAAATCGATCGTCTCCTCAACCACCAGAAGAGTATTATCCCTGCGCCGGATACCGGCGTGAATTTCTAAAAATTCTTTCACCGGAAGATCGGAAAGAAAATTTGTATGTTGGGTTATAAAAGCAACCGGATTTTTCGAAGGATCATTCATGAATTCTTCAGGTGCGGTCTCTCCGTTGATAAGAACGCGCCGTTTAGTAGGCGTATTATTATTAGCAAAAACCGCGATATCATTAATCAGCGTGGTTTTCCCGGAACCTGTCTGGCCCACAATACTAATTACATCGCCCATTTTAAGGACAATTTCTTCCACTAAATCGTTCTGACCGCTTTTACCGACACCGCCTAAGATTTTTAATTGTTCAATATGCATGAACTCTCCCTTTTAGAATAAGCCGATTTAACGGTTATCACTGTTACCCTATTGGATAAGTCATAAAAGTATCAAAAATAAATTAGCGTATATCCGCTAACGTAGTATGCTCAAGCTTTCCGGATATGTAATCCCTGATCTCTTTAAATACCTTAATGATCTTCTTTTCCTTCTCGATCGGAGTGGGTTCATAAAAATACCGGCTGACGGATTCAGTCGGAGCTAAGGCGCCGTCAAACAAACGGATAACCTCCGCCAGATTGATTTTATCCGGTGATTTAGCTAACGCGTATCCCCCGTGCTGCCCCTTAGCACTCCTTAAGTACCTGGAACGTTTAAGAGTTAATAAAATCTGCTCGAGAAACTTGGCGGGAATATCCTGCGCTTTGGCGATAGTTTCAACCGAAACAAGATCCTGAGAAACTTGGCGGGAAAGGTAAATTAAAGCTAATAATGCATATTCACTTCGTGAAGTTAATTTCATATTCTCACCCTCAATTATATGACTAACTTTATAGAGCTAGTCATATAAAGTTAAATAAAAAAATCCAGGCGTTTGTTATGCTCTAAAACACTTTAGTAACTGGTAAAAGCATTTTCAGCAATTAGCCCCTCTTCTTCAAGCCTGGAAAAGAATAACGGATAATATTGGAAAGCTGATTTCAATTCCGTGACGGTTTTGCCGTCTACATTTGCCGTCTGAAGAGTAAATAAATCATTAAAGAAGATCTCTTCGTTCTTCATTCCCCTTACTTCTGTAATATAAGTGACCCTCCGCTGGCCGTCTCGTAAACGCTCCACATGCACGATTAAATTAATCGTATTGGAAATCATCTTTCTGATTTCCAGGGAAGACAAGTTTAGCCCCAGCATCAACACCATTGATTCAAGCCGCGTCATAGCTTCTTTCGGCAGATTCCCGTGGATAATCCCAATCGCCCCGGTATTGCCCATCGACATCGCTTGAAGCATATCAACTGCCTCGGCGCCTCTAATTTCTCCGAAGATCAACCGGTCCGGAGACATACGCAAAGCGTTTTTGGTCAAATCGCGCAAAGTAACCTCTCCCTTACCCTCCCTGTCCGGCAGGCGGGTTTCCAGAGAAACTACATTGGCCTGGTTGATCTTTAATTCAGCGGCGTCTTCGATCGTGACCACCCTCTCATCGGGGGCAAAGAATTGTGAAAGCATTTGCAACAGGGTAGTTTTGCCTACTCCGGTTCCTCCGGAAAGAATCATATTCACTTTCCCTTTAACGCAAGCAATCAGGAAATCCGCGGCTTTACGGTTCAGCATCCCCAGGTTAACCAAATCATCCAGATTCTTAATCTTATTGGAAAATTTCCTGAAAGTAACCGCTGAGCCGAAACGGGAAAGCGGAGAAATAATCGCATTAATACGCGTACCATCTTCTATGCATAGGTCAGCGTAAGGGTAATCCTCGCCGATACGCTTATTGTAGGTAGTAAAAATATTATCAATTAAAACGCCTAATTCTTCCTTGTTTTTAAAAACTGATTCCGCGGGTATCTTTTTGCCGCATTTTTCTACAAAAATCTTATCGAAGCTGTTGATCATAATTTCGGAGATTTCCGGATCATCTAAAAGTTTCTTAACTGGTCCAAAATCAATCGCTTTAGCCATTTTGCTCCCTTACGGTAAAAAATAATTATTTTTTATTTAATAAAATGCAATTAACCATTTTACTTTCTAATTATACCACTTCTATTACAAAATGGTAGTAAGTTTAGATCACCTGAACAAAAACGCTTACCCGGGGATACCCGGATAAGCTTCTGCCTAAAAAGCTGTCTATAACTAAATTAGTTGTGAGAGTTTATTTTTTAGAGTAGAATTTAACTATGGAAAAAATAAAGTTAGTCAAGGTAACTAATGAAAAACTTGCAAGGCTGGTGGAATCCCTCGCATCGAGTATCTGGCAGGAGTATTATGTTCCGATTATCGGCCGGCAACAGACAGAATACATGCTTGATAAATTTCAATCAAGAACAGCCGTTCTGAATCAAATCGCAAAAGAAGGGTATCTTTATTATTTATTGAACGATAAAGACAATAACTGGATCGGATATATCGGAATCGTTCTTCGGGAAAAGGAATTATTTTTAAGCAAATTTTATATAAATACAAAAGATCGCGGTAAAGGATACGGTAAATATGCGTTAACTTGCATCGAAAGAATAGCTAAAGATAAAAAACTTACTAAAATAAGTCTTACCGTAAATAAAAACAACACGCCTTCTATTAAAATATACGAAAAATTGGGATTTATAATTTCTGGTTGGCTTGTCACAGATATTGGCAACGGTTTTGTAATGGATGATTACAGGATGGAGAAGGCAGTCGCCAGCCCTTGAGATAATTTTCTGTTACAGGCGCAAACATCCTTTGTCTTGACTAAGCATGCTTGCGCGGTACAATACTTATAAGTATTAATTTATAACAATTATCCAAGCCATGCCTCAAACTCCGGTTACTTTTTTTAAAAGCTTCCGTTATCCGGCAATTCTTTTTTTATATCTGTGTGTATTCTGTTTTTTCCTTCCCCCCGCCTCTGCCCAGATCATCAATAACCAGCCGGGCCAAAAGCTAACTAATCCTCTGCTTAAACATATCAAATTTAAAGAATTACGTCCATTCAAGCAAAAAATTGAAGAATTATTACAGGAAGAAATGGCGGCCGGCCGATGCCAAGAGGCAGCGGTTTATTTCCGCAGCCTTACCAATGGTATTTGGATAGGAATAAACGAAAAGAAAAAATTCGCTCC
>Ga0116171_10005249_pt1 | contig 11423 bp, 10 predicted proteins | sample AD_JPNHW2_MetaG_FD_89798 | JGI IMG/M metagenome (GOLD analysis project Ga0116171, IMG submission 89798) | Active sludge microbial communities of municipal wastewater-treating anaerobic digesters from Japan - AD_JPNHW2_MetaG | ecosystem: Engineered > Bioreactor > Anaerobic > Digestate | place...
TCCATTTATATACATAATCAATTCCTTGCTTGACATTGATTACATCTTATCAGAATATAATTTTCAGGCAATTAATAAAATCCCTTTGCCCCATTTTTCACACGGTCTGGGGGACAGGGGGCTGGAGAATACCGGCATAAAGTTGTCTTTAATAAAACCAGTGATTCTCCCAATAATCCGGAATGATAAAAAAAATAATTTGACAGCTTTCCTTTTTATCTGCGTTAAATTCAGGATAAAAGTTTAACAGGAAGTTCAACTGTAAATGTACTCAATTGAACACAGCATTTTAGATTATAAAATTACTGATGATGACCTGAAGCTGTTTAATCCCTATCTTAAAAAAATCAAATCGTTGATTGATAGTAACAGCAGCCTGAACAGAGAGGATCTTGCATCTCTGCTTATTGAACAGCGGAATGACCTTGTGTCAGAATACTGCTTTACAATCCCCTATTACGGCATTCTTAAAAAGGTTTCTGCGTATTCCCCGATCGTTGAAGCAGGTGCAGGGAGCGGTTACTGGGCAAGGTGCCTGGTTGAATTCGGGGCCGACGTTGTTGCGTACGACAGGTTTCCTCCGGATGTGAAAAGTCCCTGGGACTGGCGCAGCGGCAACTCCTGGTTCGATGACTCATGGTATCATATTACCGGGGGTGACGAATCCGCTGCCGCAGGCCACCCGGACAGGGCCCTGTTCATGGCATGGCCCATGCCCATGAATCCAATGGCATATAACGCACTGGTAAAATATAAAAATGCCGGCGGCAGGACATTAATATATATCGGCGATCCGCACCCCGCTTCCTCAGGCGACGAGCATTTTTACAGCGAGCTTCTTAAACACAGGGAAGTTGAAAGGATTGATCTGTACGGCTGGCCCGGAATTAATGAAAAGCTTATAATCTATTCCCTGGTCTGAACGGCAGGTATGGGTAATTGCCGGTATGTAGCCGGATTCTTTTAGTTCCGCAGAATAGGGGATTGACTACAGGCGTACATTCCTGTATGAATGTAAACATGAAAAAACTGGTACTGGTGTCCATACATATTAAAAATTCACCCCAGGCAATGCCCCTTGCTGCGGCACTGCTGAAGGCGCAGCTCGATTCAATTCCTGGAATCAGCGATAAACTCGATGTCTCTTTCACGGACTTTTATGCCGGCAGTACTGCTGAATACATCTCAGGGCAGATACTGAAAGAACCGCCTGATTTTATCGGGTTCTCCACGTATCTATGGAACAGGCAGTTTACTGAAGAAATCTGCAGAATAATCAAACAACGGTGCACCGGAACTATTCTCTTCGCCGGAGGTGCAGAGGCAACTGCTCTTCCATACGATCTTCTTGACTGCGCTCCATTCGATTTTGTCGTTAAAGGCGAGGGGGAGCTTGTTCTTGCCGAAGTAATGAAAAGACTGGTGAATGGTGAATCATATAATGATGTTGATGGAGTCTGTGTGGACGATGGTGCTGAGAGATCCGGTGTAAGACAATGCCCTGTCATGGACCTTGACAGTCTCCCTTCACCATTTTTAACCGGTGTGCTGGATGTTGAAAAATATTCCGGTGTACTGTGGGAACTTTCACGCGGCTGCCCGTTCAGGTGCAGTTTCTGTTTTGAATCACGGGGAGTTGCAGGGGTGCGGCAATTCTCCCTTGAACGTCTCCAGGAGGAACTGGAACTCTTTGAATCAAAAAAAGTGAACCAGGTGTTTGTACTTGACCCGACCTTTAACCGTGACATAAAGCGCGCAAAAAAAATTCTCCGCATGATACAGAAGACTGCACCGCTGATACACTTTACATTCGAGGTGCGGACTGAATTTATCGATGCCGAAATGGCCGGACTCTTTGCGTCGGTAAACTGCAGCCTCCAGATTGGACTACAAAGCGCGGTACCCGAAGTGCTATCCCATGTGAATAGGAACATTGATCCGGATAAATATGCTGATAAGATTTCCCTGCTCAATTCAGCCGGGGTAATCTTCGGGCTCGACCTGATTTACGGTCTTCCGGGTGATACCCTTGAAGGATTTAAACATAGCCTGGGCTTTGCCCTGGATCTGCAGCCCAACCACCTTGACATATTCCCGCTTGCAGTACTTCCCGGGACTGCGCTTTATGATGATGCCGGCTCTTTCAATCTCAACTATCGCCATGAAGCGCCTTATACACTTATATCATCGCCGGGATTTTCTGAACAGGATATGATTACAGCTGAGTCTTTAAAAAATGCATGCGATATACTCTACAACCAGGGCGGTGCTGCCGGATGGATGTTTATGGTAACTGAAACGCTCGGCATTGATCCCGCGGAACTGGTTGAAAGTTTTATTAAACATATACCCGCGGCAGAATTGTCTAAACAGGAAATAACAGATTTACAATCAGTATTTGTGAAAGAGCAGTTCGGGCGGCACAAAAAAAACCGTCTCTTCCCTGTTATTGAAGATATAATTAAAATTCACGGAGCCATGAACAGGTCACTCTATGCAGGGCCATACAATGGGGAGCTGGTCACAGCCTTCAGCGGAGATTCGATACTGAAATTATCTCCGGGGACAATTGTTATCGAACTGAAATATGATTTTAATGACCTGTTGTCTGTTGGAGAGCTTGATCTGGAAGAATTTTTAACTGAATGCAGTCCTGAAAAAACCTGTGTCATCATCTATAATTGCGGCGGCCAGGTCAAACCCCTGATTGCAGATAAAAAAATCATTCAACTCCTGCAGGGGTTTACAGGGGCACTTGCATTAAAAGATCTTCTAAAAACTAAATCCTTACCCGGAAAAGAGGAGGCATACGGGTTTATTGAATATGCACTTTCAGAGACAATAATTTTTACAGCTTCGAGGCAGTAGTGTTTCAGCATCCAATCGTCAGCATTAACCCCGGAGAAACAGGTTGACACGCGGCACAGCTGCAGTTCTTATTGAGGCGCCGGCACGTGACAGCCTCCCGCAGAGCTCCGGCGGATTTTGAACGTGTGTTCCACAACGCAGGAGGGTTCAGGTTCAGATGAAAAATAATATTGAAAAGGTGCGCATTTCTGTATGTGAGGCGGGCATCCGTCTCTCTGCAGAGGGACTTGTCGCGCGCACATGGGGAAATATCAGCATCAGGATTGACGAACGGACCATGGCTGTAACTCCCAGCGGAATAATGTACGGGGATATCAGGCCTGAACATATCGCTGTGATGGATATAATAACAGGCAGATGGGAGTGCGCTGTGAAGCCTTCGGGCGAGAGAAAACTGCATGCGGCAATCTACCGTGCCCGCCCGGAAGCAGGCGCAGTAATACACACGCACCAGCTCAATGCCTCGGTATGCGCCGCAGCCCGTGTTAATGTTGAGGTGAACGACCGGGACGCGGCCCGGATTCTTTGTACCGGAAAAATATTCTGCGGCGGGTATGGCCTTCCGGGAACAGGGAAACTCACCACTGAGACAGTAAAGGCTGTAAATGGCAGCATGTGCGCACTTATGGCGAATCACGGAGCTGTATGCCTGGGGAGTGATATCGATGAGGCATTCACCGTGTCCAGGATTCTTGAAAATGTATGCGGCACATTCATTGCCGGAAAATTCTCTATAGTAACAGGTACAGGGGATCTGTCTGATAAAAATGTCTGCAGCCAATACCTGCAGACGCACTTGAAGCGTTAATAAAAAGGAATAGTAATGATAAAAGAAGATATACTGTCAATGATATATGATGATGTCGGTCCTGCAATACGCTCCGGCTCCATGTCGGGTAAAGACCGTTTCTGGATCAGGGACGGGAACATGGTGTGGATGGCTGGAGTTGATTCATCTCTTTTATCAGTGAATGTAAATGATATTGTTTCAGCCGGCATGGATGCTGCTGCCGGCTCGGATGATAAGCTTATACGGCTTGCTGTTTCAATCCTGGGGAAAAATCCACGGATCAACACCCTCCTGCTTAACCGTTCAACTTACTCTGAAACAGTCTCCCTGACCGGTGAAACATTGAAACCATATGTTGATGATATTGCGCAGATTATCGGTATAGATATAAAGAACTTACCGGTTGATGAAACAGTAAAAATATCAGGGCTTTTCAGGAGCAGGAGCGCGGTCACAATAGCAGGTGAGGGGATTCTCTGTGCCGGAACTTCAATGGACGATGCTGTTGCAGTTGCAATAATCGCCGGGAAAGCCGCGTTCATACATATCCAGGGCAGTTATATCGGTCCTCTGAGTTTTATAGGAAGGATTGAATCAGCTTTTATGAGATTTATTTACAGGAGAAAGTATTCAAAGCAGGCGGCAAAAGCCGGCAGGAAATGATTTATTCCCTGCCGCATGAGGTTTTTTTAAAATGAGCAGTCAGCGCCAACAGCAATAACATGAGCTGTGTTCCTGGTTTTAACTTCAGCAGAAAAACCTGTCAGGTTAGGATTGGTGTATTCAATTGTTTCACCCTCCCACCATGTGAAGTTGTATGCCAGGTTAACCTTGACGCCCTTCGCAACTTCAACAGCGGCACCTATAAGAAATGCGATGTTGTCGCTGAATAATGTCTCATATGCACCGAGTTTTGTATAATAGGAGTCCTCATCCTCCCACATAAAGTACGAATATGTGAAACCTGCACTTGCGGTAATCATTGAATTAACTTTGTAGATCGCGGCCAGTCCGGTAGTAAAACAATCGCCCGCACTCTCAGCGTAGTCCTTTCCGTTTAAATCCCTGTCCCAGTCAGCATGTTTCTGGAAATAGTAGTTGAAGTCAAGCTCCAGTGACAGCTCCGGTGTGACTGCGTACAGAGCGCCTATGGCGAATACTGCAGGGATGTCGCTGCGGCTTTTAGCGCCGTCAACAAAGAGTGGAAGATCTGTTGTATCCTTTTTTACATCAGTTTCAAATTCAAGTTTTGTAATAGTTTCGTATCTCATGCCGATATTGAGTTCGGGTATTGGTGTTATGTTGATTCCAATAACTCCGCCAAACCCGTCAGCAGTATCTTCTGTTTTAACATTTACGGTTCCCGTTGTTCCGATAACTTCGCCTTTTGTAGTATTTTTCGCATTTACATATCGTATGCCGGCGGCAAAGGAGAACATTTCGTTTATTGCGTATGTTCCGCCAAGCATTCCTGCCAGGTATATTGAGCTTGCTTCAAGTGATTGATCAGTAATGTTGCCGATTGTTCCTGAAGTTAATATTCCAATCACCTCTGTGTTGAGTGATCCATCAGGATAGTTGACAGTTACACCGCCCGCAGGAATAAAGAATCCTGTGAAAACTGCCCAATTGTTTTTTTTGTATGCAAGGTAAGCGTTGGGAAGAAACCAGTCCACTCCTTCGTGTTTGAATGTTCTTTTCTGGTCAACTGCAGGAGTAAAATCTGCTGTATGTTCCGGAAGCCTTATCAGTGTCTGGTTGCTTATGTTAAAGTGAATTCCGTCTTCGAGCTTTGTAAGGCCTGCGGGATTATAGAAAACGATATCTGCGGCATCTATCGCGGCATTCCTGTTGCCTGTACGTGCCCATTCAGCACTCATATTCATAAGATTAACCATCTGGGCATAGAGTCCTGATGATGTGAGGAAAATGGCAACCGTGAGAATAAGTCTCAGCTGTTTCATTGAATGAAGCCCCCTGTATTGTTTACCAGTATCAGCAGTTTCTAATAGATTCAAACCGCCTGAAAATTTATATTACCAGTAAAATATTACTCAAGAAGATAATTTTTTCAAGCATTATAGTGACTGCTCACTGAGTTTTATGTTATACCTGCTTTACTGCACGCCTTAAATTAATTAAAAGCTTTATAATAACGCAAATTGCCGGGCGGATCCACGGCGCATTTTAAAAATAGACTTGAATTGATGCAGGATAAATCAGAATAATATTTTAAACGTTTAATCAGCTCTGAAAGATCTAAGGAGGACACATAATGAGCGGTAAACTGGATGGCAACAGAAACAATCGGGTAACATGCTTTATAACAAAGACTATCGATATGATTTCCCGGTCATATTTTTTGTTTCTCCTGATTTTTTTATAGCATCATCTCCGTATGCCTATTCACAATCAGACAAAGGGCCGAACATCGCACCTGAAGATTCCTCGTGGGTATACGCCTATGCCGGTTTCGGCTACTAACCCCGTATTGCAAGTTGTCATTTTTTTGGGAGACATAATAAAAAAAGTGTTAAAATATAGAAAATTCATTGACATCGGAACGGCGATCCATTACGATAATATCGTTCATAAAAGATTATGTTAATTCATGATTTTTTAAATACTCTGTTTTTAAAAGAATTAGTTTCTATTAAACAGGAAGCTAATGAGCAGTTATCACAAACCATCCTGAGGGAGAGTGCCGGTTTTATTTAAGGTGTATACTCCTGAAGGCTTCTTAACAGGAACAAACCACATAAGGCGGAATGAACCTGCTAAGGAGCTTACTGGAAAGAAGCCACCGGCGTTTATATCATCAAAGTCGCCACCCCCCAAGAGACATAGATGATATTGAGGAAGCATACTTCAAATAAAGCAAAGCAACACAGACTGGTGCTTTCCCGATGGGTGGGATATTACCACCCTTTTTTCTTGACTTATCGCTCAGGGCCATACATATAATTACATGGTGGTAAATGTCATGGATAAGTCCCGGCCCATACTTAAAAAATGCGATACAGGTGAAAGTGTAATTCAGTACCTGCATTACCCGGCGGTTAAGCCCGACCTTGTTATGCTGCATGCGACGGGTTTTCTTCCGTGGATGTGGCACCCCGTTGCGGAAAAACTCGGGCGGAATTTCAATATAATCATTCCTTACTTCTGCGATCACCGGTCTGCAAAACCTGATGATGGCCTCAGCTGGGAGCTGCTTGCAGACGACCTTTTCGAAATGTTCAGGACACTGGGGGTCAGAGCCCCGTATGTTGCCGGTCATTCAATGGGAGCCACTGTTGCAACCCTGTGCAGCGCTCTTCACCCGGTTGAGCCGTCGGCCATGATTCTTATTGAACCCATATACCTGCCGCAGAATTTTTACAGTCAGAAATTAACGGTGGAGCAGCATCCGCTGGCCTCAAAGTCCATAAACAGGCGGAACCACTGGGAGAGTGCCGCGCAGGCGCGTGAATATCTTGCAGGGAAAAAACTATTTGCAAAGTGGGCTCCTGAGATGATGGATCTTTACATACTTTACGGCATGATCCCCGCGGGGTCAGGGGGACTTACTTTGGCCTGTTCACCGGAAAAGGAGGCGTCTCTATTTATGGGGGGCAACGCGATGGACCCATGGCCGCTTCTCCCGGAGATAAAGTGCCCGGTGCTTGTGGTCGAGGGGGGGATGAGCGAAAACAGGCTGTACATTGACCTTAAAAAAGCAGCATCGCTTTTTCCTGCCGGGAAACATACTGTTGTCAACAATGCCGGACACCTTGTGCCAATGGAGCAGCCTGGAGTAATAGCTGATTTATGCCTTGAATTCTTCAAAAAATAACCAGGGGTCAGAGCAGCTTCTTTACTTTAGATTGATAAGAATTTTTGGCTCATTCCGGAATGTTGGGAAAACCAGCAACATAGCTGATTTCCCCCTGTCCCCCAAAGGGGGCACGTAAATGGAAACAATTAGTGATTCAAGGAACAGGAATTTATAAATGATTTTTTATATTACCGGGTTGCCAATAAATGTTTTAAATACCATGGAACCTGTTTAGAAAAGGATTAAAGAATATTTATCATTTGAATAATTCTGGATACGTGCCCCCTTTGGGGGACAGGGGGCTGGAGAATACCGGCATAAAGTTGTCTTTAATAAAACCAGTGAATCTCCCAATAATCCGGAATGAGCTGAATTTTTTATAAAGGAGTATTAACATGAAAAAAGTTCTTATTACAGCCGGTTCAATTGTTCTTGCATTGCTGCTGGCATTTTTCTTTCTGGTTATTTTTCCGTTTATGGGAACAAAGGAGATTAAGCCAGGCACTGAGTTTGCCGGTGGGAAAATAATCAGCGTCTTTGACGGGATGAGCCAGGTATTGATCCTGGACGGGGGCAGCGGGGAGATCGGGCTCATAGATGCCGGAAATTCACCTGACGGCAAACCGGTAATCGACGCCCTTGCCGGCCGCGGGTATAAGCCTTCAGATGTAAAGGCAATCTTTTTTACACATGGTCATTTCGACCATATAGCAGCAGCGAAGATGTTCCCGAATGCAAAGCTCTACGCCCTCGAAAAGGAGATCCCGATAGTTGAAGGCCAGGCAACAAATAATTCGCCCTCAAGCCTGATCTTTTCCGCAGTACCCACGGGATTAAAGGTCACAAATATTCTTAAAGACGGAGAACCGGTCCGGTTAGGATCACTTAAGATAGAAGTCTTTTCAGTTCCCGGGCATACAGAAGGTGGTGCGGCATTCCTGGTTTCCGGGGTCCTTTTTATAGGTGACGCTGCACTTTCTTCATCTGATAATAAAATTAAACATGCAGTATGGTTTTTCAGCGGAGATGTGGCCGGGCAGGACAGGTCTCTCAAGGCTCTTGCGCTAAGGCTGGATCCTGTAAAGAATGAAATCAGGTATATTGTCTTCTCGCATTCAGGTCCGCTGGATGGTTTGCAGCCCCTCCTGGATTACGCAAAGGGTGTCAGGTAAAGAGTCAAAGGGAGGGTGGGGCGGAGAACCGGTTTTCTGATTCATCCTCTTTTTTGTATACCCCCTTGACAAAAAGAGGCTTTTCTGTTAGAATGAAAAAAAATTTTCAGATGGTATGAATGAAACGGATTAAATCCCTAATTACAAGAAAAGGCAAGTTTCCAGTTGTACTTCCCCAGAGGGAACACCCGATTGACAACAAACAGATAGAACGCGGCGTAATAGATATAATGTACCGCCTCAAGAAGAATGGATACAAGGCGTACCTCGTGGGAGGATGCGTCAGGGATATACTCCTCGGGATGCCGCCCAAAGATTTTGACATTGTCACCGATGCGCACCCCAGGCAGATCAAGCGTCTCTTCGCGCGCTGCTTTCTGATCGGCAGCAGGTTCCGCCTTGCGCATGTTTATATTGCAGCTGACAGGTTTATTGAGGTCGCGACCTTCAGGGCCGCTGTTGATCCCACAGAAACAGATGATAAGGAAAAGAAGAATTACAATACTTTCGGCACGATCGAGGAGGACGCTTTCAGGCGTGACTTCACGATCAATTCGCTGTATTACAATTATGCCGATTCAACAATAATGGATTATACGGGCGGACTGTCTGATATTAAGAAAAAGGTCCTGCGTTCAATCGGTGATCCTGCTGTACGGTTCAGGGAGGACCCTGTGAGGATTATCCGGGCAGCGCGTTTCTGCGCCAGGTTCGGGTTCAGGCTTTCTAAAAATGATTACAAGGATGCAGTGGCCAACGCTTCACGCGTGGCCGAGGCTAACGCCAACCGCCTGCTCGAGGAACTCTACAAGATACTGAGATGCGGCGCCTCTGCCGCATCGTTCAAGTACATGGACAGGTTCGGAGTACTGCCGCACTGGATTCCCGAGGTTGACAAAGCGCGTCATAATCATAAACTCATAGCGCGCCTTGAATCCCTGGATAAACGCAGGCTCGCCGGCGCGGAGATACCCACAAGCGTACTCATAACCCTGCTCTTTTACGATATTTTCAGTGACCTGGACAATAAATCCGAAACCGTGCGCGGATCGCATGAATCTTTTATTGCGGCGCGCAACATTTTTCATCCCATAGCCATGAGGCTCCGCCTGCCCCGCAAGGAGACCGACCGTGTGCTTAATATTGTAACGCGCCAGAAGTCCTTTGTGCAGAGCGATGAGGGCAAAAGAAATCCCCGCTTTGAAAAAAAGTTTGTACGCAATGAACATTTCAGCGATGCGCTCCTGTTTTTCGAGATACTTGCTGAATCAGCCGGCGGCTGCCAGGAGGACATAAAGTACTGGAAGACCCTTGCTGCAGAGAGCCCTGACACTCCGGCACCGCAGGCGCGTAAAACCGAAGCCAGGCAGGATGGCGGACGCGGAAGGCGCCCTGTGCATAACAGGCCTAAAAAAATTTCCGGGAATTCACAGGAACAGGCAGCGGTCCCTGATTCGGGGGCGGTTAAAGAAGATAAATCCGAAGTTAAGAAACCGAAAAGAAAACGCAGGAAAAAACCTGCGGTAAAAAAAACTTCGGAGTCTCCAGTAGTCCCGCAGGATAGCTGAATCGCTCTGTTGCTCCTGACCCGGATGATAAATCCGGGGTGATTGATTAAAACTTTCCAGTTTCCCCCGCGCGACAACTGTGCGACTATTCCACCCCTGAAAATTTAATAAAAAATATTGACACAATGCATGGCAATTTGACATATAACTATATAAGGATATATTGATATAGTTATGGAGACCGTTAACATCTTCAAGGCTCTGTCTGATGAGTCACGTTTAAGGATACTCTCGCTTCTCAGGAACAATGAGCTGAGCGTTAACGAGATAGCTGCAGTTCTCGGGATGGGGCAGTCGCGTATTTCACGACACCTTAAAATCCTGGCAGACGCGGGGCTTCTTGCGTACAGGAAAGAGGGGCTCTGGGTTTTTTACATGATGGGAAATGAAGGACTCTGGTGCGATATATGCGGGCCGGTTTTTGATAGACTCGCTTCCGGCGATGCGTTTAAGAATGATGCAATGAATCTGCAGAATTACCTTGCAGAACGAACTGAACGCGGCAGGGAGTATTTTAACAGTGTGGCGCCCGAATGGAAAAGTATACGAAGCAGCATGCTGGGTGACTTTGACCTGAACAGCGAAATATGTGCGTTGATGCCTGAAAGCGGGATTATCGCTGACCTGGGCTGCGGCAGCGGTGAACTGGCCGTGAGGCTGCTGGTAAAGGCTGACAGGGTCATAGGAGTAGACCGGTCACCGGCGATGCTTACAGAAGCCAGGAGACTGCTTGAAGGTAAAAACGGGATGATCGACCTGAGGCTTGGCGAACTGGATCACCTGCCTGTACGTGACGGTGAGGCGGATTCAGTTGTAATCAGCATGGTGCTTCATTATCTTGATGAACAGCAGCAGGCTGTTGATGAGGCATCCAGGATCCTGAAGCCCGGCGGCGTGCTTGTTCTTGCGGAACTGGACAGCCATAACAACGAGAAGATGCGGAGCGTTTACGGTCACAGGCGGCTTGGTTTTTCAAAAGAGACTGTGTCGGGCTGGATGAAGGGTGCCGGGCTTGTTCTAAAGTGTAATAAAAAATTTAAAGCAGGCGAGGGACTAAACACTGTGATATATATGGCGGTAAAGGTCCCCCTAACCCCCAGACCGTGTGAGTAATGCAATTAGTTCAGTATTTACACGGTCTGATTAAGTCAGGTTAAATTTTTTATTACTATCATACTCTATAACAAACAAAGCAAGCGATGGGTAAA
>Ga0116171_10005250_pt1 | contig 11423 bp, 10 predicted proteins | sample AD_JPNHW2_MetaG_FD_89798 | JGI IMG/M metagenome (GOLD analysis project Ga0116171, IMG submission 89798) | Active sludge microbial communities of municipal wastewater-treating anaerobic digesters from Japan - AD_JPNHW2_MetaG | ecosystem: Engineered > Bioreactor > Anaerobic > Digestate | place...
AATCTTCAACGTATGCGGGTTTTCAAAAATGGCTTTAAACTCCTGCACCTGCCCATGCGCTTCATGAAACTCTTTGGATAACATCACATAATAAGCTTTATGGGGTTCGGTGGCGAATGAGATTCCAATAAGCTCCGAGGCGTTGGAGTCCAGTCCGGTGGTTTCCGTATCAAAACAAAACTCGGCGGTTTCTGTCAGCCTCTTTATGAGCTCTGCTCTTTTTTCTTTTGTGTCAACAAGTATATACTCGTGCGGTGTGTTGTGTATGTTATTTAATGAAGAATCCATGGCCTTCTCCTCTGCTGCAGGCTGTACTTCGCCAAATAAATCCGGCTGCTGCCTTTGAATTAGTTCCGATGTGGCCTGTTTTTGCAGTGAAATATCGGTAAATACACGTTTGGCAAAGGTGCGCATTTCCAGCTCCTCAAGCAATCCTTTCAGCAAGGCTTCGTTGGGCGGGTTGAGCATAAGCTGGTGTTCTTCAAAAGCTATGGGAACCGATAGAATGATGGTGGCCAATGCTTTCGATTGTATGGCGAGTTCGCGGCCCGCTATCACTTTTTGTTTTATCCCTTCCGGGGTGATGTTGTCGATGTTTTTCAGGATATTTTCCAAAGACCCGTACTCATTGATGAGTTTCTTTGCGCCAATTTCGCCAATTCCGGGTATGCCTGGAATGTTGTCTGAAGCATCGCCCCAGATACCTAGCATATCAATGACCTGTTCGGGTTTCTGTATTCCAAATTTTTCACAAACCTCGTTAACGCCCATGATGGAGGGTTTATCACCAAAACGGGCCGGTTTATAAATCAAAATATTTTCGCTTACCAATTGCCCGAAATCCTTATCAGGCGTTACCATAAAAACTTTGAAATCTTTTTTTTCGGCTTCTTTGGCAAGGGTGCCTATCACATCGTCGGCTTCGTAGCCTTCAACAAAAAGTGTCGGGATGTTAAATGCCTCAACCAGCCGGTAAATATAAGGAATGGAAGCCGAAAGGTCTTCGGGCATTTCCTGACGGTTGGCTTTGTACTCAACAAAATCTTCGTGACGCAGCGTGGGGGCCATGGTGTCGAAGGCAACACCGATATGGGTGGGCTTTTCTTCCTTCAGCAGTTTGTATAAAATGTTGGCAAAGCCATGTACTGCCGAGGTGTTGACTCCTTTAGAATTGATGAGCGGCCGGTCGCGGTATGCATAGAACGCTTGGTAGATAAGCGCCATGGCATCGAGGAGGTAAAGTTTTTTATCTGAAGGCATGGAAGTGTTATTTTTTGTAAAAGTAAGGAAAAAGTTTGGGAGGGTGGAAGGGGAGGCGGATTTTTAGGCTGTTAGGCTCTTAGGTTGTACGGCTGTTAGGCTGCTAAACTGTTAGACTGTGGCGACAGAGTAGGCTTATTGGGGAATTTTCTTGGTAAGTAACTGTTTCTCGCCAAGGCGGATTAATGGCTTTTTCTGAACCGCCCTTCCATTTCTGCGTTTATCTGCGCTATCTGCGGGTAATTTTCTCCTTTTCTTCTCCCGCTGATAATGCTGATTTACGCTAATTTTTTGTACCTCTCCCCTAAATCAACTCTGCACTTAATCAACTTAATCAACTAATTTAACTCAATTAACTCAATCTCCCAAATCACTCAATCAACTTACTGACTATTTCTTCAGCTCCTCAAGCAAGCTCTTTGCAGCCCTAAGTATAGGTCTTGACCGTTTACGCCATATCAGGTAGCCTATTAGCCCTGCAACGACCATTATTCCCCAATAAACAGCCTGTATGGTTAAAACTTTGGTACAGGTGCCGGTATCCCAGGCGGCGAGTCTTTCAACATAGGAAATAGTAAACCCATAGCCTATAATGATCACCACTATTATTACCGGTATCCATTTTATGCTGAAAAACCTGTATCGTCTCACGGTTTTTTTCAATAGTGTCAACAGGGGCGTAGAATAATCTACCTTTTTGTATATCAGATATTCCCAGATAAAGTAAAAGGTTCCTATGATAAAGGCCAGCACATAGCTGTTTCCCGCCATGCGGTCAGTGAGCGATAGTTCCGGGTCGGGATTAAAGATAAACAGGATGGCATAAAAGATGGTAAAAACTAAGTACAGGATAAACATGCCAAACATAATTTTTTTGTTTCTGTTGTTTTCTTTTCTCATCCTGGCGATAAGATTCTCGGTATCGGAAAAATTTGTCGGGTATTGATTTTCCTCCTGCAGATTCGGTGATATATTATTATTATTATTATTATTATTATTATTCATGATTCCCTCCTTGAATTTTTTGCTTCAGTTCTTCGCGGATACGGTGAAGTTTGGTGCGAACATTGGGTTCGGTGATACCAATGATGTCCGATATTTCTTTTGTGGACAGTTTTTCAATGGATAGTGTGATCAGCAGTTTGTCGATTACATTGAGCTGGTTGATAACCTCGTGCATCCCGTCAAGTTTTTTTTCTGTTTCGAGCTTTCGTTCATGCTCCTCGTCCTGCATCAGCAGGTTGAAATGCTGGTCGCTGAGTGTCAGATTGAATTGCGATCTGCGGTTTTCTTTCATGATATAGTTCAGGGAGGTGTTTACGGCAATGCGGTATATCCATGTGCTGATAGCGGCATCGCCCCGGAAGTTGTCGAGGCTGCGCCAGATGTTGATGAGTACTTCCTGCTGCAGGTCCTGGGTGTCTTCATCCGAACGTGAATAATACCGGCAAATACTCCGGATACGCTGTTGCTGTTCCTCCACTATCTTTCGAAATCTCTCCTCTTTCGGATTCATCGTGGTTTAGTCTTTGGGTTTATGATGGCTTTTTGCGAAAAATGTTACATTTTCTGCAAATTTTTTCACTTTGTAAAGTTAACTATTTTAGCCGTTGTGTAGCCAAACAGCTTTGTACAGTGCCTTTTTATTTTGAAATTGTTTATTTTTGTTGTATTCCAAAAATCAATTTTTATGAAACATTTACTCAAATCAGTGTTGATTCTTGCCTGCATGTTTTCATTGATACTGCCGGGATGTAAAAAATATGAGGATGGCGATACTTTTTCATTGCTATGTAAGATGTACGTGGTTAATAAGTGGAAGATAGAAAAGCAGTTTTTGTACAATAGCGGAGCCGATATCACTCCTGCCAACAACGATTGGCTGCATCTGAAAAGTAATTATCGTTATATTCAGTATCAGTCCGACACAGTTGCTTCCGAGGGTAATTGGGCGTTAGACGGGAAAAAGGAAGAGTTTATTCTAATACCCGATGATTACGTGTTGGGGACGCAAATAGGACTGGTTTATACAATCGTCCGCCTCGAAAATAAAAGGTTCCGCATCAGGTCTAACAGTGCCAATCCTATCGAAACCCATTATATTCCCAAATAATGGATTTGGCAAGGTTTTATCTTTGTGCTAATTTAGTGTTTCAGTCTTGTGTTGATAATTTCTTCGCCGGGATTGAAATATCCGTGATAAAGTTTCGGAAAATCTTTCCTGATTTCTTCAATTAAACTTTTTATGCCGCAACAGTTGCTGTCCTTTTCGGGGGGTACAATCTCATGGTACCATTCGGGATCGATGTTGAAATTGCGCCACTGTATCATGCTGATGTCATAAATTCTGATAAGGTTTTTCAGGGCTTGAATTTCATTTTTTTCGTCGGTGTAGCCCGGGAAAACAAAATAATTGACCGAAACCCACCTGTTGTATTTTCTGGCAATCTGTATGCTTTTCATCACATCCGCAAAAGTATAATTGGTGGGGTTGTAATATCTCAGGTAGTTTTTTTCCTGCGCACTGTTCATGCTAACCCGGATGCTCTGCAGGCCGGCCTTGCACAGTTCTTCCACTGCTTCGGGCTTGCTGGCATTGCTATTGAGGTTGACGATGCCTTTTTGTGTTTTTGATCTTATAAGTTTTATGGCTTCGCGTATTGTTTCCCAAACCAATAGGGGCTCTCCTTCACATCCCTGCCCGAAACTAACTACCGGATTGGGCGCGGTGTTCAGGTGCTCAATGGCAATTTCGGCAATTTCTTCCGGTGTGGGGATAAATGTGATACGGTTTTGCGAAGAACAGATGTCGTGGACTTTGGGCTGGTAGGAAATACATCCGACACAGCGCGAATTGCATGTGGGTGAGGTAGGTAACGGTGCTTCCCAGCGGTTCATAAAATAGTTACGGGCGGCAGGGCAAAAATACACCAGGGCACAATGTGATATATGTTTCAATAAACGGTTGCCGGGGTTTGTTTTGAGCATGCGTTTGGCATTTTTCTCAACATAAAACTGGTTAAACTGGTCGCAATCCTGCCTGATATCGGGATCGATACGGATGGCGGTTGTGTAAAATTTGTCGTTGAGCCAGCCAATAGCGGCGTAAGCGTATAAGGGAAGGCGCGGCGCGTTTTCCTCGGTTTTCCAGACGGCATGGTGTGTAAGCGTATAAGCAGGAGCTGCAAAAGCAGCCACAGCCCACCCTTTTTCACAAGTACGGAATTGGTTGGTTATTGGATCGTAGCCAATAGCGCGCCTGCCGGGCAAATGAAAAAAATCACTGCCATTAGGTAATGCGATGAGGTCTCCGGCATTTAATGCCACAGTTTTGGTTGATGTTCTTCCACAAACCAGCAATGACGTATCTTCAAAGATATTGCCCTTGTCGTCGCTATATAATAAGTATGGAGTTTTTGTAGGATGCATTTTTTTATGCTGATTTTGATGTTAAGAAATTACCACGGAGGCACGGAGAGCACTGAGGTTCACGGAGGGTATTATTTGGGTAATAAAGCAAACTCTTTTTTAACAAGCGATACCAGTTGTTCTTCTATATTTTCGCAATTAAAATTTATTGGCAATCCTTTGAGCTTTCCGGCAAGTTTCAAATAAGATAGCAGTTGTGCTTTGTACAAAGGTATCATTTGTTCTACGGCTATTTCTTCAACCATTATTAAATCGTTTACAAGTGTATCAAGTTTTAAAACACCTCCCAAATCCTTACCTTTATAATGTATAGGTACATATAACTGAGATTTTTACATCCAGGCCGGCACTTCTCATTTCATCAATAAAACATAACTCATAAACAGGTTCAAGTAAGCCCGGACCAAGATGTTTGTGGACTTCAATGGCATAACCTATAATTTTTATGAAATTTCATTAATACATTTCTGAGTAACCATCTCCGTGTTTCTCCGTTTTATCTGTGTCTCTGTGGTTATTTTCTTCTTATAACTATTGCATCTCCGTAGTTTTTCAAGCATTGTTTATCCAGGCGGCTACTTCTTCGATTGTAGGAGCCTTGATGTCGAGTTTCATCTTTTTTCTTAGCCCGCAAATGCTGTTAAATAGTTTGTTGGGTACCGCTGTTTTCAATGCTTCCAGTGTCGGGAACCCTGCTTTCATAATTAATTCGGCATATTCGGCAGGGATGCCTTTGGTTACAAAATCTTCGGCTGAAACCACAACTGATTTTATCTCAGGTTTCATCTGGGGGAAGAACAATACATCCTGTATGGAGTGCGAGTTGGTCATGATCATGGCCAAACGGTCGATGCCCATGCCTAATCCTGCGGTAGGAGGCATGCCATATTCAATGGCTCGCAAAAAATCTTCGTCGAGCACCATCGACTCGTCGTCGCCGCGTCTGCCCAGTTCCAGTTGCGCTTCAAAACGTTGCCGCTGGTCGATGGGGTCGTTGAGTTCCGAAAAGGCATTGCAGAGTTCCTTGCCGTTCACGATGGCTTCAAAACGTTCAACCAGCCCTTCTTTGCTGCGGTGTTTTTTTGCCAGAGGCGACATCTCCACAGGGTAGTCTGTGATAAATGTCGGCTGTATCAGGTTGGGCTCGCAGGTGGCGCCAAATATTTCGTCTATCAGTTTGCCTTTTCCCATGGCTTCAGTGATTTCTACGCCAAGTTTGACGGCTGTTTGCCTCAATTCCGGCTCGTCCATGGCAGAAATATCTATGCCTGTAAAGTGTTTTATAGCTTCAAACATCGTAAAACGTTTCCAGGGACGTTTGAAATCAATAATATTGTCACCCACCTTTATCTGTGTGCTCGCATTGGTGTCGTAAGCAATTTTTTCCACCATTTCTTCCACCAGGTTCATCATCCATTCATAGTCTTTGTATGCCACATAGAGTTCCATCTGCGTAAACTCCGGATTGTGAAACCTGTCCATACCTTCGTTGCGGAAATCTTTTGCAAATTCAAATACGCCGCCGTACCCTCCGACAATAAGGCGTTTTAGGTATAATTCGTTGGCGATACGAAGATACAGGGTGCTATTGAGGGCATTATGAAAAGTTTTGAACGGACGTGCTGCAGCTCCGCCATACAACGGTTGTAAAACAGGAGTTTCCACTTCGAGGTAGCCTTTATTGTTTAAAAACGTTCTCATGGAATTAAAGATGGCTGCCCTTTTGATGAAAGTTTGTCTGACATTAGGATTGACAATAAGGTCAACATAGCGCTGGCGGTAACGTTGTTCCGGATCGGTAAAGGCATCATAAACTACTGCATCTTTCTCTTTTACAATGGGAAGGGGTCGCAAGGATTTGCTCAATATATTGAATTCCCTGACGTGAATGGTTATCTCGCCCATCTGGGTAATAAAAACAAATCCTTTCACTCCAATGATATCGCCAATATCAAGTAAACGTTTGAAAATGGTATTGTATAAAGTTTTGTCTTCTCCCGGACAAATGTCGTCGCGTTTAAAATATAACTGTATACGGCCGTGGGCATCCTGCAATTCCACAAAGGAAGCGGCTCCCATTATGCGGCGCGACATGATACGCCCGGCGATACTGACATTCTGGTACATGAAAGTATTAGCGGGGAAATTCACATGTATTTCGGTAGTAATGGCATTCACTTCAAAGGTTTCGGCAGGATAGGGGTTAATTCCCATTTTATACAGTTCTTCCAGTGCCTGTCTCCTGATTTGTTCCTGTTCGCTTAATTCGTTGATCATAGAAATTTTTTTTGCAAATTTACGGATTTTGCGCGTTCCATCCATATCCTGAAAAAACCTTTTCTTTTTGATCCTGAAATATGCATATTTTTTTACTACATTTGCCTGCAATTTTTTTAAAATGGTCAGTGTAACATTTAAAGATCTTGGGCTCATCGATTATAAAAAAGCATGGGACTATCAGGAAACTCTTTTCAATGAGGTGATCGGGAAAAAAACCGGAAAGGTGGATGGTGTTGAAAACAACCAAAATAATTATTTGCTTTTTTGCGAACATCCTCATGTTTATACCTTAGGGAAAAGCGGCTCGGAGAAAAACCTGCTCATAAATTACATACAGCTTCAGGCACAAAATGCTGTTTTTTATAGAACTAACCGGGGAGGAGATATTACCTATCATGGTCCCGGACAAATAGTAGGCTACCCTATATTGGACCTTGAAATGTTTGATCTGGGCGTGAAGACATACATTAATGCCTTGGAACAAAGCATCATCAATACCCTTTCGCATTATGGGATAAAAGCCGGACGCCTTGATGGCGCTACAGGAGTGTGGCTGGATGCCGAAACGCCCCAGGTGCGGAAAATTTGCGCTATTGGCGTGCGTACCAGCCGCTATGTAAGCATGCACGGATTCGCTTTTAATGTAAATACCGACTTGAATTATTTTACACACATCAATCCCTGCGGATTTACCGACAAAGCCGTAACTTCCATGTCGAAAGAGCTAAAATCGCTTGTAAATATCGAAGAGGTAAAAAATGTCCTTTTACAAAATATTGCAGAAGTCTTCCATATGCAACTGCTTTTTCCGGCCTGACTGGAAACCTGAAAAACTTTTTATCCTAAAAAAGTTTTCTGTGTTTATTTTGTTTATTTTTGTATCATGGAAGAAAAAATTGGCGCAATACTGCAACAGGTTTCTGATTTATACCAAAAATATGGCATAAAGAGTGTTTCCATGGATGATGCGGCCCGCGAGCTGGCAATATCCAAAAAAACGTTATATGAATATTTTGCTGATAAAGAAGATTTGGTCATTAAAGTGTTGGAATTTCAAATGTCAAAAATCCGCACTGTTTTTGATGTGGAAAAGGATGATACCACCAACGCCATTGATCATTTGCTGGAGATAAGTCATATTATTACTGCATTCCTGACGAATTTCAGCCCGACGGTTCATTACGACCTGCAAAAGTATTACCCATCGGTGTTCAGGTCGATGTTTGAATATAAAAGGGGTTTTATGCTCGACAGCATCAAGGCCAACCTCGGCAGAGGCATCAAAGACGGACTGTATCGTTCGGATTTCAATCCGGATATTGTGGCACAGATGTATGTCAACCAGATAGAATCTTCTTTGGGCTCGGGTTTTATCAGCAGTTCCGAATTCACTACCCACGAGCTGTTTAGCGAGATGTTTACTTACCATATACGTGGAATAGCAAGCAAAAAAGGCCTGGAATATTTTGAAAAAAAGATTTGTCTTACTACCAAATAATTTACGGATGAACGAAAAAATACTACAAAAGATAGTTGTTTTACTGTTGTTGTGCTTTTGGCGTGTGTATCCGGCCATACCGCAGAGTACTGTCATGGAGGGTTTTACACTGCAGGAGGCTATGGATTATGCCATTACCAATAGTTACAAGGTGCGTACGGCTTCCATCGATTTGCAGTCTACCATTGCCCGTCGCAAAGGTTATCTTTCTCTGGGCATGCCACAGATCAATGCCAATGCCAGTTATCAGTACTATTTCAATCTTCCGGTGCAACTGATGCCCAATATCCTTACACCCGCGGTTGACGGGGCTTTGGTGCAGCATGGGCTGATAACACCCGACCAAATGATGCCCGTGAGCAATGAAAAGTTACCGGTGCAGTTTGGATCAACAAACAACTTAACGGTAGGCGTCAATGCAACACAAGTGGTCTTTGACGGTACTTACTTGGTGGGGCTTAAAGCTGCTTCTATGCTGGTGGAGCTGAGCAAAGCATCGGTAGATAAATCCATCAGGGAGATAAAATCAGCCGTGGCTCAGGCCTACTACCTGGTACTCATAGCCAAAGAAAACCGCCGCATCCTTGATTCCACCTACACCAAAATGAATGTGATACTCGAACAAACACGGCAGTTTCAAACAAGCGGATTTATTGAAGATACCGATGTGGAACAACTCTCACTGATGGTTTCCAACCTGAAAAACAAAATGGATATGACCGACAGAAATATCGACCTGGCTGTTGATTTGCTGCAGTTGCAGATGGGTATGGATATTGACCAGGAAATCGTGCTGAAAGATGACCTGATGACATTGCTGGATCAGGCTATTGCCTATAACATTACCGATAAACAGTTTGATGTGAACGACCATATTGATTTTCAATTATTAAAAAGTCAGGAGCGCCTCTTGAATCAGGTGATTAAAGTGGATGAATCGGCCTATTATCCCACCATGGCATTGTTTTTTAATACTCAATCTGCCGCGATGCGCGAAAAGTTTGATTTTTTCGACGATGGCAAATGGTATAATACTACCCTGGTTGGAGTCAATCTTTCCATCCCGATATGGAGTTCTGGAGGCAGGCATTATAAGGTCATGCAGGATAAGTACGCCCTTGAAAAGCACCGCATCACCCTGAAAGAAGCCGAAGATGGCCTGAAAATCGATATCAATAACTCTAAATCCTTACTTAAAACATACAGCGACCAATTTTATACAGACAAGAAAAACTACGACCTGGCCGTGATGATTTACGACAAAACTTATTCTAAATTCAAAGAGGGACTGGCTTCAGGCATGGATCTTAACCAGGCCTACCTTCAGATACTTTCGCAGCATGGCACTTACCTGAATACCATGTTGCAACTGCTGAACACTTATGCCAACCTGAGTAAAGCATTAAATACATTCTAACAAAATACTGAAAAGGAAATCCTATGAAAAGAACGATTTTATTGTTGAGCCTGATAATATTAGTAGCCTCGTGCAACAGCGGAGACAAAGCCTCCAGGCTTGAAAAACTAAAAAAACAACGCGATAAAATTACCCTCGAGATACAGGAGCTTGAAAAGCTGATAAGCATCGAATCAGGGAAAAAAGTTGTTCCGGTAGCTGTTACCGAAATAAAACCCGAAACCTTCCGCCATTATCTGGAAGTGCAGGGTAAAGTGGATGGAGACGACAATGTTTCGGTGAGTGCAAAAAATGTGGGAGTGATTACCAGCATTAACGTTAAGGAAGGACAGCGGGTAAGCAAGGGACAACTACTTGCCACACTCGATGCCCAGATATTGTACACCACGCTGCGCGATATGGAGACCCAACTGGAGTTTGTCAACGATTTGTATATACGGCAAAAAAACCTCTGGGACCAGAAAATAGGTTCGGAAGTGCAGTTTCTGACAGCCAAAAACAATAAGGAAAGCCTTGAAAACAAGATACAGGCCATGAAAGACCAGATAGCCTTATCCACCATTACCTCACCCATTGATGGTACGGTGGAAGAGATTTCGCTGAAAGTAGGGCAGGCTATTGCGCCGGGTTATCCCACTTTCAGGGTAGTGAATTTCGATCATCTTAAGATTGTTGCAGAGGTGGCCGAAGCTCATTCTGCAAAAGTTAAACAAGGCGACAGCGTAAGGATATTTTTTCCGGATTTTAATCAGGAAATTGACTCGAAACTTAGTTTCACCAGCAAGTATATCAATATGCTAAACCGCACCTTTGCAGTGGAAGCGGCAATACCTAACATCCACGGACGCGAACTGCGGGCCAATATGATTGCCGTGATAAAGATTAATGATTATGCCGCCAAAGATGCCATAGCGATTTCGGCCAACATGATTCACAAATCCATGAATGAGTATTATGTTTTTGTAGCTGAACAGGTCAATAACGAGATGGTGGCTCAAAAACGTGTGGTTACCACCGGCGTCACATACAATGGCAAAACTGAAATTATCAGCGGGCTTCAGGCCGGCGATAAGCTTATCACCACAGGATATAATAACCTGAACGGCGGCGAAAAAATAAAATTCTGATTGTTAGGATTAATACTTTCGAAATGAAAAAAGGCAAAATAAAAGAGTTTTTCGCGACAAGCTGGGCCATCGACAATAAATCCAGTATTTATGTGTTGGTTGCCCTGATCACGATACTCGGAATTTTTAATTACCGGTCGATGCCCAAGGAACAGCTTCCCGATGTGGTGATTCCCACCATCATGGTCAACACTATTTATCCAGGCACTTCTCCGGAAGATATGGAAAACCTGGTTACCCGACCTATAGAAAAACAGTTGAAAGCGGTTTCCAATGTCAAAAATGTCAGCAGTACCTCCATACAGGATTTTTCGAGTATCATCATAGAATTCAATACCAATATCGATCAGGCGGAAGCCAAACAAAAGGTGCGCGATGCCATCGACAAAGCAAAATCGTCATTGCCCAACGA
>Ga0116171_10005255_pt1 | contig 11412 bp, 9 predicted proteins | sample AD_JPNHW2_MetaG_FD_89798 | JGI IMG/M metagenome (GOLD analysis project Ga0116171, IMG submission 89798) | Active sludge microbial communities of municipal wastewater-treating anaerobic digesters from Japan - AD_JPNHW2_MetaG | ecosystem: Engineered > Bioreactor > Anaerobic > Digestate | place...
CTGTCAGGGAGAAGGATTATCTTAAAACAGTAATGGAACTTGAGAAAGCCCAGTCACTATGCGCCACAACAGATGAAGCGAAGAAGCTTAGTCTTGAAATAGGTTACTTCAAAGCGATTAAAGCCAATATAATGAAGATCAGGCAGGAGAATATATTCAGAAAGACCGGCAAGACCAAAGAGGATATTGAAGCAGCAGTGAACCAGCTTGTTTCAAAATCAATAATATCCGAAGAGGTCATAGATGTATTTGAAGCCCTGAAGATGGATAAACCTGAGATGTCAATTCTCTCCGATGATTTTATCGATGAAGTACGGAATATACAGTACAAAAACCTCGCAGCAGAACTGCTGAAACGGCTTATCGAAGGTAAGATTAAACTCATGGCTCGTAAGCAGCTTGTTGAATCGAAGAAGTTCTCCGAGATGCTTGAAAAGGCATTGAACAGATATACGAATCAGGCAATAACCAACATCGAGATCATTGAAGAGCTTATTAAAATGGCTAAAGATATGGAAGCTTCAATGAAACGCGGTGAAGACCTGGGATTAAGTGAAGATGAACTCGCTTTCTATGACGCGCTTTGTGTTAATGATGCCGCAGTTAAGATTATGGGTGATGATATATTAAAGAAGATCGCTCACGACCTTTCTGAATCCATACGAAAGAATATTACTATAGACTGGAAGTTAAAGGAGTCTGTCCGAGCGAGGATGAGAACCGAGATTAAAAAGCTCCTGCGCAAATACGGTTATCCACCGGATCAGCAGGACAGCGCAGTAAAGACAGTTATGGAACAGGCTGAGCTTTTATGTGAGAATGAGAGTTATACTATGGAAGAAGGGTTTGGGATGGGATTGGTCGCGGAGTAAAATGTATATATGAATACAATTGAAACTTCATCTCGCCTAGCAGTCTTTAAATGGCTGGAAGAGCAAACTGCCATACATGGTGATGTATTGCCATACAATCTTTTGAAAGAAGGCGTTAATCACAATGGAGAACGTATAACACTGGTTGGCCCCCAAGGAATATGGAAACCGAAATCATTTGAAGTACCACTTTCAATAACAACAATCATAAAAGGTCCATATAAGGACAGTTCACAGGAAAACGGATTATTCCTTTATAAATATAGAGGTACAGATATCCATCATAGGGATAACGTAGGTTTACGGAAAGCAATGCATAATCAGATACCTCTGATATATTTTAATAATGTAGTTGAAGGACGATATCATGCAATCTGGCCTGTCTATATTACAAATGATGATCCCGGTTCTTTGACGTTTACAGTAGCAGCTGATGATATGAGTTATATTAAAAAGAATGAAGAGTTTGCTTACACTAAACTATCAGATTCTGTTATTGATATTACCCGAAGAGAGTACGTCACATCCCAAGTGAAAATCAGGCTGCACCAGAGATCATTCCGTGAAAGGGTGCTTGAAGCGTATGATTGTAGATGTACTCTTTGCAGATTGCAGCACAGGGAACTGCTTGATGCTGCTCATATAATCCCGGACTCTGACCCGGACGGAGAACCTCATGTAACAAACGGTTTATCTCTTTGTAAACTCCATCATGCGGCGTTTGATAGTAACATAATAGGCATAAGACCAGATTACACGATAGAAGTAAGAAAAGACATACTCCTTGAAAACGACGGTCCCATGCTTCAACACGGAATCAAAGAGATGCATAATAATAAGATAATACTTCCAACAAGCAGGATAAGTTATCCAGACAAAGCTCTGCTCGAAAGAAGATATGAGCTATTCAGCAAAACAGGCTGAAGATGTCTGAACCGCTGATTGAAGCAGATATAATTGTTGTACAATAATTCACTATTTCAAGATCAGCGTAATCAGAATAATCAGGTGAATCAGCGGTTCAGACAATGTGATCCAAAAGCCAATACCTGCGAAGTACTATAAGAAGACTAATAAGCTGATTGCGGGGTGATTCCTATTTCAACCACCAACTAAAAAGAAAAGCCGGCAAGGATGCCGGCTGCCTGCACTGCAGCTGAACAGGACGTTCATCTGCAGTGTTACTGAAAGTATACTATCACCGCAAGACAAGGCCCTCCGCCGTCGAGGCGTTCCCTGAGCCTGTCGAAGGGAGCGGGGTTCGCGGAGCGGTGTGCTGAGCCTGTCGAAGCAGGGTGGCCGGCCCCACCCCTCGCAGAAGTTAAGTATATAAAATGTATAAAAAATAACAACGAAAATTGCCTGAAAGCCGTAATCATGGATTCGGGCTACGGGAGACTGTCTGAACCATGATTTAATGATCAACAGGATGGAAAAATCCCCCCGGCGGGTACGCCGACCCCCTTGGGTAAGGAAAGGGGGTTAAGAGAGTGGTAATCACACTATGTGTTTCCATAAAACATTCCCCCCTTTCTTCATCCAAGGGGGGTTAGGGGGGATTAAAATGTACTGAGATTTTCTTCATACAAATCATGCTGATCCAATCACGGTCACGGAGCCTGTCGAAGTGAAAATCCTGCAAATCCCCGTAATCCTGTTCAGATACCGGCAATAAAAAATTTATTTAAAGCATAAAGAATTTTATCATACTTACTCCCGCAGACGTATTATAATTATTAACAATACATAAAGATACTTGACTCAATTAATATGCAATGTTTAAAATATAGATGTTTTTCAGAAGGAGGCGGTTATGATTTTACATGGGGTATATGAAAACGGTAATATTAAAATCAAAGGGAAGAATCTTCCTATGATTAAAACAGAAGTTGAAATAATAATTAAAGACAAACCATGGCAGAAAAAGATAAAAAAAGTAAAAATTAAAGGCGAGTCTGTATCTGAAACTATAGTGAAAGCCAGGTATGAGGAATAATCGGGTAATTATGATTAGAAAAATAATATTTGAAGTGCCGACTCCTCTGAATTTTTCAGTGCGCGTAACTGAAGATTACTGGAATATTATTGTTTCAATCAAACATCCGGTTATGAAGGGGAAAGAGGCAGAGGTTAAATTGGTTTTGACAGATCCGGATGAAATAAGACAAAGTCTTAAAGATGATAATGTATATCTGTTCTATAAAATGCAGAAAGAACAAAGATGGATTTGTGCAGTAACAAAAGATAATGCAGGGTATGGCTTCCTGATTACAGCATATCCGACAGATAATATTAAAGAAGGTAAAGAGATATGGAAAAAGTAAAAGTATTTTATGACAGGGAAGGAAATACATTAACTGTATGGTTTGGTGATTCGTCAGAAGAATATATATGTGAAGAAACGGGTGACGAAGTTATCCTGATGAAAGATAAATCGGGTAATGTTCTTGGCTTTGAAAAACTGAATTATATGTCACAGTCTGTGCAGGATCGTACTGTTGTTTTTGAAACTGCAATGGTGTGATTTTATAACATGATTTTAATGAAGAAACATTCTGAAATAAAAAAAATCAGTCAATACGCGGAAGGTACTCTTGCAAAATCCCGCTGATCCAATCACGGTCACTGAGCCTGTCGAAGTGATCCCGCAGTTCTTTGCGAATTTGTAAAAATTGCTTTGAAGATGCCGGGTTTGATGGAACAGCTGTCGGCTTGCGCGGGCGAGCGTCAGCGATGCCCGTATGAGGCGCGGATTTAATTGATCAACTATGATCCGCTGCCTGAAAATCAGCGTAATCAGAATAATCAGGTTAATCAGCGGTTCAGACATCAGTACATCTGGTTCAGATGAAAAATACCCCGCCATATATGATAAGCGATTCTGTCGATCCAGCGCATGGCCTCAAGATTCCTGAAACCCTCATCAGGCTTCATTCCCCCCTTGGCTATATCAGCGATCATATCAGTACGTTTCTGGCGCCGGGTTTCGGCAAACATGGCGGATACATGTTCAACGTTTTGCAGAGGCGCGGACTTTCTCTCCCCGCGGAGCCATTTAATAACCTCGTCGAACTCGCCAAGCTGGTTGAGAGTAAGCTGTCTCAGAAAATCAGAATGCGCCGTGGTCCTTACATTCTCGGATTCACGGCATGCCTCAACAAGGTGCGTCAGGTGTTCCATGGCGTGAATAACATCCAGGTGCTGACGGTGAACCTGGTTTGCGTCTGGCGATGATACTATAAGCGAAAGATAATTGCGAGTTTCAACCAGGGCGCTGTCAACGGCCTTTAAAGGGGCAATAGTCTCACCGTAGGGTTTTTTACCGGCGACAAGTTCGTGTATGGCAGTCATGACAACCTTGGCAACCTCGATGATGGTAAGCCTTGCGGTTTCAACCGCAACATGGGGAACCGATGCAACCTTGTAATCCAGGAAACGCGTTAATACCGCCCCCTCCTGCGGGATCAGCCTGCCCATAAAACCGGCAATAGGCCTGTATATCGGGAGCCAGAAAGCAATGCCAAGCAGGTTGAATGCCGTGTGCAGTGCGCATATTATAATTGACGGAGATGCTGTCCCGAAATATCCGCAGAGGAGGATAACCGGGGGTACAAAAAAATCAACAAGGGCGAACAGTATTATGCCCGTGGCCAGGTTGAAAAATATATGCACCAGTGCAGAACGTTTTCCGTTTACTGACGATCCTATATATCCAAGAAGCCCGTAATATACCTTGCCTGTGTTGAGACCCACAACAAGAAGTGCCGCCTGTTCAACGTTGACCGCCCCGGAACTGAGAGCTGCGAGTGTTGTTACTATGGCGACAGTGGATGACTGTAGCAGAAAGGTCATGAGAAATCCTATACCGGCCAGGATAAATCGGTCGTTCCAGTACGCGAATGAATATCCGGTAAGATTTATGAAATCGCCGGCTCCGCGCATATATGACTGGAGCATGTCCGCCCCGAGGAAAAGAAGCCCGAATCCGGCAAGGGCCATCCCGATTGATGTCTTTTTACCGCTGAGGAAAAGTTTCATCAGCGCTCCCGCCGCGATGAGGGGAAGGGTAAAGGTGCTTATATGGAATTTGAACCCTACAAGCGCTACTATCCATGCGGTTGATGTGGTCCCCAGGTTTGCTCCGAAGATAATTCCTATGGCCTGCGCCAGTGTCAGAAGCCCGGCATTTACAAAACCGATTGTCGCCAGTATAGTGGCGCTTGATGAATTGATCAGGGCTGTGATCCCTGTACCTGTGAGAACCCCGGTCAGGGGATTTCCCGTGAAACGGCTCAGAAGCGTTTTGACGCGGTTCCCCGCAAGCGCCTGCAGCCCCTCTGACATTATAGCCATGCCGAGAAGAACAAGCCCCACGCTGCCGACAATGCCGGCTGCCAGTGTAAAAATATTGCTCATTTAGTACCGCCGGATAGTGATAATCTGGATTCCTGAATAAATATTAAAATTGTTTTTATGTAAAGCATATTTTATGCAGTGCACAGGGGGCATTATGGCCTGACTTCTGACTGAAACAGATCCGTGTGACGGACTATGATCCGGTATTTCAAAATCAGCGTAATCAGAACAATCAGGTGAATCAGCGGATCAGACACCCTCATACTGTAATACAGAACACTCCGTATAGACAATCCGGGGATTGCCCCTACGTATGGAAAAGGTTGACCATCTTGTCAAGATCCTGCGACATGGCGGCAATCTCCTCAGTCGAAGCTGCAAGCTCCTCAACAGCAGCAGCATTATCCTGCCCCATGGTTCCGATCTCTTCAACCGACTGCTGTATGTTCATAGTGGACACCCTGTGATTATCTATTGAATGCTTTATCTGTTCCGTCAGGGATTTCATTGTTACAGACTGATTATTTGTCTGTTCCTCGTAGACAAGCTGCTGCTGCATGGACTCAAACATTTTATTTATTACAGATGTAATACTGGTTATATCCATGATAATCGAATTTATCGATGAAACCGTATCCTTCAGGCTTATCATCCCGTCATTGATGTACGAATCATTAACCTTGATCAGATTATTAATATCCTTAATGTTTACGGCAGTTTTATCTGCGAGCTTTCCTATCTCGTCGGCAACAACCGCGAAACCGCGGCCCGCATCGCCGGCTCTTGCTGATTCTATTGCCGCGTTCAGTGAAAGAAGGTTTATCTGGTCGGATATGTCGTTGATCAGTGAAACAATACTGTTCATCTCCTTGGAGCTGTGCTCGACATTCTGCATAATGGTGTTGAGCGTCTGAAGGGATTTTTCACCTTCATTGATTCTAAGTGTAACATTATCTGACATATCCATTGCGGTTCTGGCTTCAATGCTCAAATCCCTGATCGATTTACTCAGTTCCCTGATCATTGAGCCCAGGATTTCGGAGATGTTGCACTGCACATCCGTATCAAAAGCAACCTCTTCGATAATGGCGTTGTTTTCTTTAGTGGTTTCAATTATTGCCGTTTCCATTGCCGACTGTTTCTGGATATTCTCGGATATCGAAACTGTAGTTGAAGTGACCTGTTCCATGGCCGATGCCATGCTTAATGAAGTATCTTTAATGTTCAGTATTATTTCACGGAGTTTCTTCTGGAATTCATTAAAGCCGCCGGATACAGCTGATATCTCAACGACTTTCTGATAGGGGAGTTCCTTCGTCAGGTCAGCATTACCCTCTGATATTTCTGTAAATTTAGATGAAAGAATGCGCATCGGTTCTGTGATTTTGCGGCTTACAAAATTAATTATAAGTATGGAGAGCAGTATAGCCGCGCATAGAGTTGATGCAAAGATTATTGAAACATTAATTTTCTTCTGCTTCAGATAGCTGATGTCGTAGTCAAGTCCAAGTACAGCATAAACTGTTCCGTCGGGATTTTTAACGGGGGTAAAGATAGAGACAAATGTCCCGAATTCATCTGTATATGGTTTATCTGTCAGAACCTGCATCCCCGTACTATAGGCCTGTTTCAGTTCAGCAGGGGGCTCTTCATAGTCATTGAGAAAGGTGATCTTTTCAGGATCGGTTTCATTGTTGTTATCGGTATCGAATATAAAACGGTATCCGTCGCCGTTTTTCACTGCAGTATAAACATATGCCAGGTGGTAAATCTGCTGAAGGCTGTAAAGGTGGGCAAGGGTATCCTTATAATACCCGGTCTGCTGCAGTTCAGCTTTCTTATCCGGATTATTCAGGCCGGGCATCTGTCTAAAATCGGTATCATCTATGCAGACAGCAGCGGCAGTATGCAGGTATGCAGTATTGGATTCATTCAGGCTGTTAAGAAAGAAAATATAAAATATTGTACTGCTGATTATCAGTATCAGCAGGAAAGCTGTTCCAAAATAGAGGTAAAGCTGCGTTTTAAATTTCATTTTGTGCCCGTGCCTGAATAAAGTATCCGTTTAAATAACATTAGTAAATAACTGTGAATTTACGTCAAACATTCTGTTTTTATGAAAAATTTCGGAGCAGCTGATTTAAATAATGGACTATGATTCAGTATTTAAAAATCAGCGTAATCAGAACAACCAGGTTAATCAGCGGTTCAGACACCGGGATATAACGCAAAACACCCGGCATGTACATGCAGAAATCCATGATGTGTAAAAAAAACTAAATGTAAATTCTGAAGAATTAAAAGGTTGCGTGCCGGCAGGTGCAGGATTACATTAGATTAAAATCATATTGTAATAAATGTGCATGAAATTAAACATAGATAGGAGGCATATCATGATTAATAAACATATTAAAGAGGAATCAATGTTATGATGATCATACATTGCACTAAAAAACTTCTGAAAGAGATTGCCCGGCCTCTGACGGGGATAGAAGATATTCCCGCAGATGATTCAGGCCTGGGAAACTGGTATGCAGATATATTCAGATTTAACAGAAAAAAATATTTTGTTTTCACCAATGAGCAGACGCTCTATACATTTTTTGTCTACGATATTAAAAAGGATGATATTGAATCTATAACTTCTCTGTTTAAAGAAAAACTTGCCCGTTATCTGAAAGTGATCGGAATAGATGACAGCATAATCAGTCAGATCACCGCAGATTATAAAGAGATAGGTTTCAGCAGAACAGATAACAGCACAGTTGAAGCGGCGATGAATTATTTCAGTAAACTATTCGAGGCCAGGCTGGAATACATCGATGAAATAACAGAGAGGGAAATTATTATTTCCAATCTGCAGGTTAATACAACGCCAATGGGTTCTTTAAAATATGATGATCCGCTGGAAAGATTAAAAGGACGGATCGCAGAAAAATATTCCGCGGTTTGCTGAATCCGGCATGACCGCCACGGTTAAAACAGCATAATATAATAAATAACATACAGCAGGGACAGGCCGCGGCCGCCCCTGCTGAAGATTCTGTTCCTGTTTATTAAAAACCTCCATGAAATAAATCCCTCCCCCCGTCAAAAAACCGCGTTAAAAATTTGATTTCTATCCCCGGTCTGTTAATTTTCAAACCAGATATTCATTAATAACTATCAGGAGATTAAAAATGAAAAAATTCAGTGCGGAGTTTTTCGGGACATTCTGGCTTGTTCTTGGCGGGTGCGGCAGTGCAGTGCTGGCGGCTGCATTTCCCGGATTTGGTATAGGATTTCTGGGAGTGGCCCTTGCTTTCGGTCTTACGGTTATGACGATGGCTTTTGCGTTAGGGCATGTTTCAGGATGCCATCTTAATCCGGCAGTCTCTGTGGGGCTCTGGGCAGGGGGGAGGTTTGAAGCTAAACAGCTCGTTCCTTATATTGCGGCACAGGTGCTCGGCGCTATTGCAGCTGCCGGCGTTCTATATGTTATAGCCAGCGGAAAAAGCGGATTTGATGCTGCTGCGGGATTCGCGTCAAACGGATACGGCGCTCATTCGCCTGGAGGTTATTCCCTGCTTGCGGCACTGGTTACTGAAGTCGTCATGACCATGATGTTTCTTATTATTATTCTCGGAGCAACAGATAAACGTGCGCCTCAGGGTTTTGCCCCTATTGCTATAGGTCTTGGCCTTACGCTGATACACCTCATCAGTATTCCTGTGACAAATACTTCTGTTAATCCTGCAAGGAGCACCGGTGTCGCCCTCTTTGCCGGCGGCTGGGCAGTGGAGCAGCTGTGGCTTTTCTGGGCTGCTCCGGTTGCGGGTGCGGTCATCGGCGCGCTTATATATAAATATTTAATCGGCGCGGAGGATTGATCTTTCTTATAAAAACATTGTAATTCATTAACCCCGCGCAGGGCAGGGAGAGCGGACTGTTCCTGCGCGGGGTTAAACTTAGACTGATTCCCCGTAAAGTTAGTAAACAAAACCTCAAAAACGTCATATTTAAAACAGCTGAGCAATAAAAAATTTTGAAATAATAATCTTATCTGTCTCTTAAAAGACTTTCTGGTTGATTTTTTAAATATCCGTGATGCGCTTAACACCGGTTGTTTATCCGGACATACAAAAAAAAATATAAAGAAGGAGAAATGTTATGGCAGTTGAAGGAGACCGTTCATGGTACAAAAATTATGATCCGTCTATTCCCAAAAGTTATGTTTATCCGAAGATCCCTGTGAAGGATATGTTTCTCAATCATGCGGCGACTAAAGGCTCAAAGCCCTATATCCTGCTTGATGATATAGTTCTTAATTACCAGACAAGCAATATGATCGCAAGGAAGTTTGCTAACGCTCTTCTCGGGCTTGGAGTTAAAAAAGGGGACAGGGTGGGCCTTGTTGCGGCTAACATCCCGCAGTATATTCTTGCGCTTCAGGCGTGCTTTAAAATCGGTGCTATAGCTGTGCCGGCAAATCCGCTCTACACAGCTGACGAGCTGATACACCAGTTTCAGGATTGTACTGCTGAGACAATTGTTGTAATGGCAATGTTCGCTGACAAGATTATTGAAGCAAAGAAAAGCGGGAAGACATCCATAAAAAATATAATTTCCATACAGCTTGCATCTATTCCTGTGGATATGACAGGAAAGGATGTGATAGATTTTAACGAACTGACCGGCAGGGGCGAGGACAAAGAGCCGGATGTAGAGGTTTCCGCTGATGATGTGGCCATGCTTCAGTACACAGGGGGAACAACGGGCGTGTCAAAGGGATGCTGCCTGACGAATTATAATATAGTATCCATGTCGTATCAGATAGGCCACCAGATGCTGGAGTTCTGTCCGTACGAGCTTGTTAAAACAACAGCAATAGTTCCTCTTTACCATATATTCGGATTTAATACTACGATAAATGCCTGTCACTTTACCGGAGGATCAATTGTACTGGTGCCTAAACCTGACCTGAATTACCTCCTTGAGTGCATCAATAAGCATGAGCCTTCAATCCTCACTGCAGTTCCGGCACTGATTATCGGGCTTAATAATCATCCCGGCCTTGCAGCGTCAAAGATAAGCGCCCTTAAGGGGGTTGTATGCGGTTCATCACCTCTTTCCGTAGAGAGCTTTAACGAGTTCGAGAAGAAATCCGGCGCATGGATAGTGGAAGGCTATGGTTCGTCAGAAACAACTAATATTGTAACAGCAAATATGAAATTTAAACGCAAGATCGGGAGTGTTGGGCTTCCATGGCCTGATGTTGATCTGAAGATAGTGGATATTACAACAGGAAAAACAGAGATGCCCGCGGGCGAGGAGGGTGAGATAATAGTAAAAGGCCCTCAGCTTATGACCGGATACTGGATGAATGAAAGTGAAACAGCTCATGCGGTAAAAGACGGCTGGTTCTTCACCGGAGATATAGGCTATATCGATACTGAAGGATTTGTATTTATAGTGGACCGTAAAAAAGATATGATCCTCTGCAGCGGATTCAATGTATATCCTCGCGATATCGATGAAGTTCTCTATCAGCATCCGTCAGTGCTTGAAGTATGTGCAATCGGTATACCGGATGAAAAAAGGGGGGAAACGGTTAAAGCCTTTATTGTTTTAAGAGAGGGAGCTTCGGTTACTGAAAATGAAATAAAGGATTTCTGTAAACAGAAGCTTGCACCATATAAAGTCCCGACTCACGTGGAGTTTCTGAAAGAGCTTCCCAGGAGCGCCGTGGGTAAACCTCTGAGAAGACTGCTCAGAGACAGGGAAACCGGAATAAAATAAATTTTTAAACACCCGCAGGGACAGGCAGGTACTGTCTCTGCGGAAAATCCGGTTATAACCATTAAATGAATCCTCGCATATACCGTTGAATTAATCATAAAAATAACTTGCGCAATAAACAGAACATTCAATATTAATATTCATGAATATTTTAGAAGATGAACATATACAGAAAATAGCTGATAATATCTACCTGGTAATGGCGCCCCAGAAGGGGCAGTTCCCGTACTGTCACGGATTTCTTTTTACCGGCAATGAGAATATACTTATAGATGCAGGCGCTGATGAAAATCTTATTCAGAGAATAGACAGCGGGATAGGGATAGATTCTCTTGTTATCTCCCATTCACACCCTGACCATATCCGCAGATGGTATGTTCTTGATCACCGCAGGCTTCTCCTCCCC
>Ga0116171_10005257_pt1 | contig 11409 bp, 7 predicted proteins | sample AD_JPNHW2_MetaG_FD_89798 | JGI IMG/M metagenome (GOLD analysis project Ga0116171, IMG submission 89798) | Active sludge microbial communities of municipal wastewater-treating anaerobic digesters from Japan - AD_JPNHW2_MetaG | ecosystem: Engineered > Bioreactor > Anaerobic > Digestate | place...
AGGACGGTTGTAATCAGAAGAATTAATGTCTTTTTCATCTATATATAATTATTAAGTTAAAAAACTCTGTTTTCTCTTCACAACTACAGTATTTCGCTGTGGCTCTCTGTTTTAAATAAAAGAACTGACACAGAGTTACACAGAGGATGCACAGAGGGCACAGAGGAAATCTTAAACAAAGTTCCGGTTTTTCTCTGTGTTCTCTGTGTCTTCTCCTGATTTCCTCTGTGAAAGTTCTTAAATTCTTTCACAAAGAATCGCAGAGATGGCACAGAGGAAAACTTAACCAGAGTTCTAATTTTTCTCTATGTTCTCTGTGCATCCGGAGTATTTGTCTGTGGTTCCCTGTTTTTACATAGAAGAACTAACACAGAGTGACACAGAGGAGACACAGAGGGCACAGAGGAAATCTTAAACAAAGTACCGGTTTTTCTCTGTGTTCTCTGTGTCTTCTCCTGATTTCCTCTGTGTAAGTTCTTAAATTCTTTCACAGAGAGTCGCAGAGATGACACAGAGACGCGCAGAGGTCTGCTATAACACAGAACTATTTTGAAAGATCTTTTATCCTGATATTACGGAACTTAAGTTCTGATCCATGACCAAGGAAACCGATATGTCCGGTTGTGTTCTTCAGTCCCGGGTGATCATTATGATCCATGGTTCCATTATCTCTCGGACCAGCTATATCGCCATCGACAATAGTGGTGCCGTTAAGAATAATCTTAATCTGGGTCCCCTTTACAATCACTTCCTCATAATTCCACTCTCCTACCGGATTCAGATAATCCCTTTTTGCAGGGATCACACCATAAACAGAACCATGGTACTGGTAAGGCTGAAGGTTTGCGTAAACAGGTGCAGTATTATCAAGTATCTGAAGTTCCATTCCAACATAAGCAGCATCGCCTGTAAGAGGAGCTCTTATCCCTAAACCATTATTTGCTCCGGCTGTAAGCTGGAACTCGAAACGGAAAATAAAATCAGAATACTCTTTTTCTGTATAGAGATTTCCACCTGAACCGCTGTTGGGTTTAACAACTATCATTGCATCTTCAGCCACATACGATTCTTTATTTCCTACCCAGTTATCAAGATTTCTTCCGTTGAAGAGAGCCACAAAACCTTCAGCTTTTTCTTCAGGAGTAAGGTTGTATTCTTTTTCGCTTATCTCCCTTACGTAGATGTCTCTGAATGCCAACCTGTTACCGTGAGCCTGCAATTCTATGGCCCCTTTCGGGAAGATAGGAAGATTGCGATCCCAATAATTTTCCATGGTGACATTGTCAACAACGAGTTCTCCGTTCAGCCATACAGTTACTTTTTCTCCTATCATTTTGATTCTGAAAGTATTCCAGTCATCCAATGGATTATCGGCAACCTTAAGGGGTTTTGATGGATTCTTCTGATTATTGTATAAACCGCCTGAACCAACCTGGGCACCAACTTCTACTCTGGATGTATCCCATATCTGAACCTGTGGTGTACCTCTCAGGTAGATACCGCTGTCACCTTCTTTGGTGATTTTCCAGTCAACAAGCATCTCAAAATCACCATATTCCTTAACAGAGCAGAGATTGTCACCTGCGCCATCAAACATTATACAACCATCCTTTACACTCCAGTTGTTGGCAACTTTCTTATTTGCTTCAAGCTGTTTTTTGGCCAGGACTGCTGGTTTCATCTTAGCCCTTGTAACAGGATTCTCTACAAGTCCCTGCCAGCCGGTAAGGTCCTTCCCGTTGAACATAGATTTAAATCCTTCGTCTGCGGGCATTACAGCCAGATATTTGTTGATTTTTTCCTTATCATAGGAGCTCTCCGGACCTGCAAGTTTACCGGCAGCTTTGGTGAGAATCTCTTTTACAAGATCACCATACATTCCTGTACTTGAGTTTGAAGATGGAAGAGCGATTTGCATTGCCGATTGTGCAGCTGCTGCGGAAGTGGCAGCATCATCAAGGTAATTGCCTACAAAAAACAATGACTGATAAGTCTTTAATCTTCCGACTTCTGTTAAAATGCTATTCTTACGGTCAGCGTCCAGTGCAAATGGCATTATCTTACGGAAAAGCAACAATTTCTGATCATCGGGCAAAGAAGCAGCATGTATCTGCGAAACATAACCTTTAAAAGCAGGAGCCTCATAGGTTTTGTTGCCTGAAGCACAAATATCAAATAATGCTGATGAAGCCGAAAAATCACACCAGTTTGAAAGTGCCTTGAAGCAGACACCACGAACTTCAGCATTACCACTTTCAAATTCCTTTTTAACAACAGAAAGGGCTGCATCACCTCCTGTACTTGCAAGAACAGGAATGATTTTTTCCTTTTGAACTTTACCTTTCATTGCATCAAGAAGGGTTTCCGACCTTTTTGCAGGATCAGAAATTTTTCCTGCAGCTGATGCAAGGGCGCCCTGTATTTCTGCAATCTGAGCAGGGTTATCATTGGCAGCAAGAAGTTCAATCAGTTTTGTCTGATCAGCCGGTTCTGCAAGACTTGCAAGAGCTTTAATGGCTGCTGTTTTTACAGGTTCTTCCTTTGAAGATGTATAAGAAAGAATTTCTGAGAAATATTTATTGTCTTTGTTCCATGCAAATAATTCAATTGCACTCTTCTTGGCAGATGCTGAACCAGATTTCAGAACAGGTAACAAAAGAGGCATGCTTTCACTGCCTGCAACAACTTTAAACGACGACTTTGCAGCTTCCTGATCAGCTTCACTGTCGAATTTTGTCATATATTCAACCAGTGAAGGCGCAGCTTTCTTCTTGTCGAGTCTGGCAACTGCTTTGGCTGCCTCAGCCCTTGTTGCTACATCAGTATCTGATAACGAAGCAGTTACAAGCGGCAAGGCTATTGCGTCACCCCTGATTCCAAGCATCGTAATTATTTCAGGTTTTGCTTCAGGAATAGCTTTCTTGAAAGCAGCGACCCACTTATTAGTAACTTCTGTACCCTGAAGAGCCAGAGACATACGCATTGCTGCGTTCCTGTATTTCTTATTCGGATGTGAAGCAGCTTTTATCAGTTCAGGCATTGCTTTAACACCATGAAGAGATGTATAGATATCGAGAGCATCTGTTTTATTCTGGATAGTAAGATCCTCATCACATTTTGATATAACAAGCTTACATATCTTATCAGCTGTTTTAACATCACCGTTTTTACCAATATTACGTGCATAGTTAAGCAGAGCGGCTGTTGCACCCGTACGTTCCCATTTATATGAAGCATCCATTGCTGCTTTTGAAAGAACAGGATAAGCTGCCGGACTGGCGCTTTGTGCAAGGGCATTATATGCAGAAGCCTTGATATCGGGATTACTGTTTGAAGTCCATGCTATGTATTCGTTTACTGCAACCTGTGAATTTATTAATGATAGTGCATTCATGGCAGCAGCGGCACATGGCAGATCTTTATTTTTCAGTGCTTCAGCTATAATAGTCTCGGAGTTTTTCCCTCCGACAGCTTTTATTACAGCAAGAGCAGGTTCACAGAGCTCTTTGTTCCCAAGATATATCTTCACAGCTTCAGCCGATTTATCACCTCCGATAAGCTGAAGTTGTTTCATAAAGAAATCTTTGACATTATTGTCTTTTTTTTCAATTGCATAACTGATGCAGATCTTTTCCCACATAGCTCTTTCTGTCTCTTTCCCACTCTGGGAAAGAAAACGGGAAAGGCTCTCTATTGCAAATCGTGGGCTGGTATCATTACCGGTTCCGGGGGCGACAATCTGATCACAAATCTGCTTAATACCTGTTTCCCCGAGTAACAGCATATCACCCATCAGTTTATTGTTGAACTGAAGATCATTTGCCGGCAGCCTTGCGAGCAGGTCAGCTACTTTTGTTTCAGTGGTCCTCTTATCCTGTGCATATGATGAAAATGAGATCAGCAGGAAAGAAAGACTTATTATAAGTATATTCTTGATTTTCATATTTTCCATTTTAAAGTTTTCAATTTAGTATCACTTATCAGATCTTCCATGGACCACGCATAGGAGGATTAATGAGTCTGTTGGCTCCCTCGTCGTCGATAACTTGTTGTTTTACCGGATCATATTTGAGGTTTCTCCCCAGACGGAGGGCAATTGCACCAAGGTTGACGATAGAACATGACCTGTGGCCATTTGATTCATTTAGAGCAAATTTCTGCCTTGTCCTTACAGATTCGCTGAATGTTGTAATCTGAGGTGCCGGATCAGGAAGAGAGTTAATCAGTTTCTCAATGTTAGGGATGGTCGACCTGAATCCTTTGAAAACTTTTCCGTTAGGACCTTCTATATAAGCTGCATCCTTATCACGGTTTTCACCATCAAGTATGATCTGGCATCCGTCGGCATAGGTATATGTTATTCTTCTCCATGAGCCCACTGCATCATAATGCTGTTCAGGAGCATCAATTTCTACAGAAACAGGACCTGTATCATCTTTACCGAGCATATACTGGACAGGATCGAGATAATGTTGTCCCATATCTCCGAGTCCGCCTGCATCATAATCCCAGTATCCGCGGAAATTTGCATGCACCCTCATGGAGTTATAAGGTTTGTATGGTGCAGGACCAAGCCAGAAGTCGTAATCCAGTTCAGGTGGAACAGGCATCGGCTCCAGATTATGTAATCCGCTCCAATAGAATTTCCAGTCGTAACCGGTTATTCCGCTGACAGTAAATTTAAGAGGCCATCCAAGCACACCACTGTCAATAAGTTTTTTAAGCGGTTTAACAGTTGTACCCAAACCATAGAACTGATCTTTGAACCGGAACCATGTGTTGAGCCTGAACATCCTGCCATGTTTCTGAACTGCTTCAACAACTTTTATTCCTTCTCCGATAGTACGTGTCATAGGCTTTTCGCACCAGATATCTTTCCCTGCTTCGGCAGCTGCCTTTGATATTAATCCATGCCAGTGAGGAGGGGTGGCAATATGAACAATATCAATATCAGGGCGGGCCAAAAGCTCACGAAAATCATGGTACCCGGAAATATTACCACCTGCAGCGGCAACAGCATCATCAAGATGTTTTTTGTCAACATCACAAACAGCAAGGAGACGTGTGCCTTCATATTCAAAATGCCCGCGTCCCATCCCTCCAACACCGATTATCCCTTTTGTAAGCTGATCACTGGGAGCCATATAACCTGTACCTCCCAGTACATGCCTTGGAATAATGGTAAAAGCAAAAGCAGCAGCAGTTGATTTCTTAAGAAAATCACGTCTGCCAAGGTTTTCTTTTTTCATAGAATTATTTTTTTAGTGTCATTTATAATTGTTGTCTGAAACTTATTGTGTACCCTGAACCCGATAAGGACAACCCGTCTCACGGTAATACAAGATGCACCATCATAATCAAACTGAATCATTTTAAAATAAATGGCTGGCGAAATCAAAAATTTCGTCTTGCATCTCAGGTTGATCTTATTTTATTTATCAGTCACTTCAATCAAAAAAGCCTTTCCCTTTCAACAGGAAGAGACTTAAATGCTAAAGGATGATTGCTTATCTCTTCTGACAGTATACAGATACTGCAAAAAGATAGATCATGCAAACTATCAGGATTGACATTCCGAATGCAACAGTGCTTATATCACTCACCCATCCGATTAATAAAGGTACAACTGCACCACCGGATATTGCCATCATCATAAGCCCTGAGATCTCATTGCTGCGTTCAGGATATTTCTCCACAGCTATTGAAAACACCAGAGGCCAGATGTTTGCAACTGCCAGACCAATAAGGAACACAAGTCCCCATGCCATTGCTGTCGACCTGATTAAAAGAATTGCTGCCAGAAATACTATTCCCAGTATTGTCGTCCATAAAAAGAATTTTCTGGATGTGATTTTTGTAAGAAGGATAGCTCCGACAAAAGTCCCAAGCATACGTCCGAAGAAATAAACACTTCTTCCTGATTCAGCAGCCGTAGGATCAATATTAAACTGTTTGATCAGGAACTGACCTGAATTTGAGTTGAAACCTACATCAATACCTACTACAAGAAAAATTGACAATACCATCATAAGAATAAAACTATTCCCAAGAAGGCTGAATGATGAAGCAAAAGTTGCTTTATTCTCTGCCTGTGCCTTTTCTTCAATTTTAACTGAACCCAGCCACAGAACAGAAAGTATTGAAACGACTCCGAATACAAGGAATAATAACTTCCAATCACCAAACCGGGCTGCAAAAACTGCAGCGAGAGGAGCTCCAATCATTGAACCTATAGCTTTCACAAACTGGGAAAAGCTAAGGAAACTCGATGTCCTGTTGCCAGGAACCACATCAACAAGCAGAGGATTTGCAGATACCTGAACAATAGTGTTACCTATTCCAAGAAGGGCAAATCCGAAGAGCACCATTGCAAAAGAATAGAAGAAAAAAGGAATAAGCAGCCCGACAGCTGTTACACACATACCTATGTTAAGCATGAATTTTTTCCCCAGGCGTGACTGCAGGACTCCAACCGGGACAGAAAGAAGAAGAAACCACAGGAATGCTGCAGATGGGATCAGCTGTGCAAGAGTAGCACTCAGGTTCATATCTTTGCTTACCCTGTCGACGCCGATACCAACCAGGTCAACGAAACTCATGACAAAGAATGCCATAAGAACCGGAAGTATTTTGGTGATGTTCACTTTTTGTGTATTCATAATAAATATGTTTGAGAATAATTAATTAAAATATCATTTTTTCTCCTTGTTGCCTGAAACCCGAGGCCAGTATCATTATAAATACAGGCGGCCGGCTGCAGGCTTTTTGATTACAAATTTACATCAACGGGAGTGCATGTTGTACTGATTTCCAGAAACCATCATCAAGAAGGTAGGCACTTCCTATTATAGCTGCATCTTCTTTAAGTTTTGAAATGGCAACTTTACTATTGCAGTTCTCCTCTTTCAACCTTTTTTCAAGAGCATCCCCAAAGATGTTATAGGCATATGATATGTTGCCCCCGATGACAAGCATCTCTGCACCGAATCTCTTAAGCCATGGCGCAAGGAACAATCCCAGACCATCACCGAATTCTGTAAACAGATCGGCAACTGCCTTGTCGGAAGGAGCCAAAGCGGCGAGTTCCTTAACTCCAGACAACTCCTTACCTTTCAGATTTTTATATTTCCCCAGTAATCCCCTGGTTGAAAAAGTATCATCAGCTATTCCGTCTTTATATGGAAGGTGATACACACAACCAAGTTTGGGTACATCCGGACCATCTACAATAGGGATTCTGTTGCGGATGAATGCCGAACCGAAACCGGTGCCGAGAGTTATTGAGAGTGAACTGTTTACTTTTGAGGCACTGCCGGCCCATGCTTCTCCCACTGCAAAAGATGAAGCATCGTTCATAAACCTGACAAGGAAATCACCGGGAACACCAAGGGTTTTTGAGATAGCATAGGAGATATTGAACCCATAAAGATTCTCATATTTTGCGACGCCACGGATGTAACTGATCCCCTTAACATAGTCGAAGGGTCCCGGCATTGCGAATCCTATTCCTTTAACATCCTCAAAAGATATTTTTGATAAGGCCTCCGAAAGGGCTTCTGCCCATATAGAAATGATTGCACTGGCCTGAGCTTTATTATCAACTGCTCTTTCAGATACAGTATCCCTGAGTATTTTCCCGGAAACCAGATCGACTGCAGCACAAGTGATATGACTTCCTCCTATATCTGTGCCAATTGCGAGGTTTTTCTTCATAGAAAATTTAATATTTAGGTCTGGTAAAAAGTTGTTTTAAAATAAACGTTGAAAATATTTAATTTTGTTGTCAATGCAAAATAAAATTAACCGTTATTGGAATATTTAATCCTTACAGGATAAAACCGTTTTCTGCCTGTATTAATATCATGATATTTTTCATATAAATATCGCTTTTTAAGTTGTAAATTTATCGTAATCTGTTTTCATATCAGGTTAAAAATTTTGAATTATAAATCTGCTTTTATAACCAGAATTCTTACTTAAAAAACTTCACACGATGCCAAAAGTAACAAAAGAAGATGCGCTTCTCTATCATAGCAGGGGCCGCCACGGTAAAGTAGAGGTTATCCCTACAAAACCTTACAATACACAATTTGATATTAGTCTGGCATATACACCGGGCGTAGCTTATCCGTGTCTTGAAATAGAGAAGACACCGGAAGATGCATATAACTTTACTGCAAAAGGAAATCTTGTTGCAGTGATATCGAATGGCACTGCAGTACTGGGGCTTGGAGATATCGGAGCTCTTGCAGGAAAACCTGTTATGGAAGGAAAAGGGCTCCTTTTTAAGATATTTGCTGATGTGGATGTGTTTGACATTGAAGTAAACGAAAAAGATCCTGATAAACTGGTGCAAATATGCGCAAGCATTGCCCCCACTTTCGGTGGTATAAATCTCGAAGATATCAAAGCTCCCGAGTGTTTTGAAGTAGAGACAAAACTGAAGGCGATGCTTGATATTCCGGTTTTTCATGACGACCAGCACGGAACAGCCATTATATCAGGGGCTGGACTTATGAATGCCCTTGAGATTACAGGCAAAAAGATCGAAAATGTAAAACTTGTTGTCTGTGGAGCCGGAGCAGCTGCCATTTCATGTTCAAGATTATATGTTGCCCTTGGAATAAAGAAGGAGAATATTGTGATGGTCGACAGCAAGGGTGTTATAAACAGTAAGAGGAAGGACCTTAATAAATTTAAACAGGAATTTATCACAGGTAGGGATATTGATACCCTGGAACAGGCAGTAAAGGGTGCCGACATTTTTCTTGGCCTTTCTACCGCCAATATGATGACAAAAGAGATGCTGGCTTCTATGGCAAAGGATCCTGTCGTTTTTGCTATGGCTAATCCTAATCCTGAGATCTCTTATGAGGATGCAATGTCAACAAGGGACGACCTTATTTTTGCTACCGGACGATCGGACTATCCTAATCAGATCAATAATGTTCTTGGTTTTCCCTTCATTTTCCGTGGCGCACTTGATGTAAGAGCCTCAACCATTAATGAAGAGATGAAACTTGCTGCCTCAAAAGCTCTTGCCGCTCTGGCAAAAGAGCCTGTTCCCGAATCAGTATTAAAGGCCTACAACACAAAAAAACTACTCTTCGGGAAAGATTATATTATTCCCAAGCCTCTCGATCCAAGGCTTATTTCACGCGTGGCCCCAGCCGTTGCCAGGGCTGCAATCGATAGCGGTGTTGCAAAATTCCCGATCACCGACTGGAACACTTATGAAAAAAGCCTCGATAAAAGACTCAGTGAGCATATTAAGAAAATTGGTGAAATAAATGGCCTCTAGCCATTAACTGTTTTTTATGAAGGGGGACATGACGGCATAAGAGCCTGGTGGCCCCCTCATCTTTTTGGAAGGAGCCGTATTTAAAGTATCTTTTTTATCTTTTTCCGGTCAGCGATCTGCCTTCCTACTTTCTTTTCATACATGGTAAGTATCAGATCTGAGGTCTCCTGAATTGTATATGTACTGCGGTTTATAGTTGCATCAAACAGGTAATCAATGTTAAGAGGTTTCTTATCGAGAAAAGTCTGAATAAGGTGGAACCTTTTTTCATCTGTATCAACAACATACTCCTCAGCAGCTTCTATATTCATCTCTTTCTTCTTCATAACATTTTCAACCCTCCAGTAGAACGGAGCAATCAACCTGATATGAAGCGCGTCTGTAATCCCGCTGGCTATCGAAACTCCTCCCCTTCCAACCAGCACAAGATAACCTTCTTTACACATGGAGAGGACAACATCCCTGATAGCTTTTTTTACTCTCAGATCACTCACAAAACCACCGGAAAAAGCCATTATCATCTCAGACATATTGGATAATTCAAATCCTTTATAGAAATTTTCCACACGCTGAGCGTTGGTATTCAACTCTTTTGCAATAGCATAAATAATATCTTTGTCAACCCATCTCCATTTTGTTGTTTGATATTTACGATTAAGATCGTTGACCAAAAGGGCTGCTATCTGGCGGGCATCGCATCCTGTCAACCTTGAAAGTGTAATTACAGGACCATCTTCGGAAGAAGGCTTATTTAAAATAGACTCTCTGTACCGGTCATCGAAATAATCAAAAAACTTTTGCATCTGATTTGTCTCCTATCCTGGTTGTATTCCTTAAAGTTTATAGCACACTGCCTATAATAACGTACACATCAACCACTTATCCCGCTCAAATGACGGATGAGATTTTAATGATCTCGCTGCATTCTTTTCAGAATTATTACCGATATAAATTACAAAAAAAAAATGAATCCTTAAAATTTTTTTACTGCCCTTCAGTTGTATTGATTATAATAATAATTTTGCATGATGATAAAACAGAATAAGCCAAAAATGGCCTGCTTTTTGTAGAGTTTCTATGTTTAAAAAAAATTGTATGGGTCCTGCAGCGATGAGAATGATTTACGGCCTTCTGATAATTCTGTTTATGACTGGATGTAAAAAGAATTATGTCATCAACAATAAGCAGGAAATACTGTTCCAGTTTGAATATATCAACAATACAACGGGTAATCAGCATAGTGGCTTTATTATCGACGATGAAGGAAATGTTCTGGCATATAGCAACCCAACCGGCTGGAACTTCCCTGACAATGAGTTAAGCCTTAACCAGAAACAGGTTGCTGAAAATATAAGCAAGTGTGTTCCAACAGGTAAAAAGATATCAGAAGAAGAACTGCTGAAATACTCCAGATACATTAAGAATATAGCTTCAAGCAAGGTTACTGCTCTTAAAGATACAAAATCAGAAATAGGATCATTAGAATTCACCTGCTACCAATATTCTCCGGCTACTGGTAAATATTATGGAAGCCTCATTAAAAAGGAAGGCAACACATCGTGTGAAAATCTTAATTTCTACTCGAAGAAAGTTGTTTTGTGGATGAGGGAGATAAACAATAGCCTTATAGAAAAATAACAAATATCTTCCCGGATAAAATCTTCACCACTCAGATAAAGGATTTCTGTTTAATAAAATTTTGAATTTTATATTGTTTTTATTGTATCTTTACTTAATGCAAAACAAGTATCTCGCTTACATTAAAAACTATTTGTTATGATTGAATCCATTTTTTCGAAGCCTGAACTTTTTTGGTTCTTCATGGGTTTGGTACTTTTCCTTTTTGAGCTATTCACTCCTGGATTCTTTATTTTTTTCTTTGGTCTGGGCGCATGGGTCACCGCACTGATTTGCCTTATCGGGGAGCCGGGAATAAATTTGCAGATAATAATTTTCGCAGTGACATCAATACTTTCCCTTATTGGTCTTAGAAGAATCATTAAGAGAAAATTGTTTTACAACAAGGATAATGTCTCTGATGAAATTGAAGATGAATTTACAGGAAAGGATGGCCTGGCAATGACCGATTTTGGCCCCGAAAAAACTGG
>Ga0116171_10005259_pt1 | contig 11406 bp, 10 predicted proteins | sample AD_JPNHW2_MetaG_FD_89798 | JGI IMG/M metagenome (GOLD analysis project Ga0116171, IMG submission 89798) | Active sludge microbial communities of municipal wastewater-treating anaerobic digesters from Japan - AD_JPNHW2_MetaG | ecosystem: Engineered > Bioreactor > Anaerobic > Digestate | place...
ATTCAGGCATAATTGTTCTTTCTCTATACATGGCTGGAATAATATTAGCCGTGTTAACCGGAATTTTAATGAAAAAAACAATATTCCCCGGAGAGCCTTCCTTCTTTGTAATGGAGCTTCCGATATATAATTTGCCCAGGTTTAAACATATTATTCTACACACCTGGATCAGGCTTAAACTTTTTCTTTTCAGTGCGGGTAAAGTTATAGTAGGTGCTGTCATGATTTTATCTTTTTTTAATTCACTTGGTGTTGATGGTACATTTGAGAATCAGAATACCGAGAAGTCAATGCTTACAAATCTTGGCAAATCGATTACTCCGGTTTTCGGGCCTATGGGGATAACAGGTGAAAACTGGCCCGCTTCGGTCGCTATTTTTTCCGGGCCTTTTGCTAAAGAGGCAATTGTCGGCACGCTTAATTCCCTTTATACCCAGATAGATGAATCTGCAAATGCGGGAGTGGGGAGAGAGAGTATCGGGAATAAAATCAAAGCCGGATTTTCGTCGGTTCCGGTAAATCTGAAAAAATCATTCAGGGGGCTTGGAGATCCGCTGGGAATTGACAATACCGAGGTTGTCCAGCAGTCAGAATATAATAAGAGCGGAATGTTTGATAAAATGAGGGGAAATTTCGGCAATAGTTTCAGCGCGTATGCTTATCTGCTGTTTATTTTGATATATTTTCCATGTATTGCAACCGTAAGTGCCGTATATAGGGAATCAGGGCTTTTTATTGCCTCTGCACAGGTAATTTATATGACTTTACTGGCCTGGATTGTTTCGGTACTGTTTTTTCAGCTTTTTTCCGGGCATTCACTTTTCTGGGCAGCTGTTTCACTTTTAATTCTCTCATTAATTGTGCTTGTCTTTTTTATTACGGGTAAAATAATCAGAAAAAAAAGTCTGGAATAGAAATTAATATCAGCAGAGTTTGATGACGGTGCGGTTATTAATGCTTATTTTATCAGAAAATGAAAAATGATTTTTTTCACGCGGAATGAGTAATTTCGCAGCTCAGAAAGCGTGTGTTGAAAAATAGTTGGATCAGGTACACCAGCTCATTGAGCGAAGCCGAAATGAGCAGTTTATGTTATAATAATAAAAAAATCAAGTCCCGGTATAAAATGTATGAATAATGAAAATAAGTCAGCTTTGAACTTTGGTAATCTGATAGTACTTGGATTGAGTCATAAGACTGCTCCGGTTGAGACGCGGGAACTGTTTTCACTTCCGCAGTCACAGCTTTCAGCGTTTTATGAGAGATTATCTGAAGCAGGAGTTGAGGAATCAGTTTATGTTTCAACGTGCAACAGAGTTGAAATATACATGACAGCTGAGGATAGCGAATCAGCAGTTGAAACGATAAAGAGACTTATGGAGTATTATACTAAACTTCCTCATGAGCAGTTTATGAGCTCTGTCTATTCAAGATACGGGCTTGACGCGGTGAAACATCTTCTCTCGGTTGCCTCCTCACTTGACTCAATGGTTATAGGTGAAAATGAGATTACAGGGCAGATGAAGGAATCTTACAGAAAAGCCGTGGAGTGCGGTACAACAGGTACTATTCTGAACAGGCTTTTCCACAGGGCATTTACCACATCAAAAAGAGTACACAGCGAAACAGAAATTTCCAGAAATCCGCTCTCAATAGCATCAATAGCAGTTGAGCAGGCAAAACATATTTTTTCTGATTTATCTTCAAGAAGCGCACTCCTCATCGGGGCCGGTGAGATGGGTGAGCTTATACTCAAATATCTGGTGAAGGAGAATCTTCACAAAATAATCCTGGCAAACAGAACAACAGAAAATGCCGAGCGGATATGCCGTGATATAGATTATAAAGCTGAGATTATAAACATAAATAAAATCGATCAGGCGCTGGCTGATGTTGATATTGTAATCACTTCTGTAACTGCTCCTCACCATGTTATTACATCTGCTGATATTAAAAATATAATGTTTGAAAGAGGGAGCAAACCTATTTTTCTTATAGATATTGCAGTTCCCAGGAATATTGATCCTTCCGTTACTGAAACCGAAAATGTTTATCTCTACAATGTTGATAATCTGAAAGATATTGCAGAAAACAATATGAGGGGAAGAATGCAGGAACTTGAAAAAGCAAATTCAATTATACAGGAGGATGTCGAAGAATTTGTTAACTGGTATGATGAACTCTCCATTACCCCGACTATTACAGTAATAAAAAATAAGTTTAATGAAATAAGAGATAATGAACTTAACAAATACAGAAACAGAAAAATGAAACATTTATCCGAAGAGGATTTCAAACTTGTTGAAGAGATTACATGCCAGATAATGAACAAGACTCTTCACAATCCGATTATTAACCTGAAAAAACAGAGAAGTTCCTGTGAAGAACCTGAATCAGATGAGTCATTGAAAAAGCACACAAAATTTCTGGAGGACCTTTTTACTAAATGATGAATAAAAATACTCCCAGGCTTATATTCTGGGAACTTACTAAAAGCTGCAATTTAAAATGCGCGCACTGCCGTGCAGAGGCTGAAGATAATAATTATACAGGTGAACTCGGGCTTGATCAGATAAAAGGGATTCTTGATAATGTATCTTCAAACTACTCTCCGATACTTGTTCTTACAGGTGGAGAGCCGTTATACAGAAAAGATATATTTGAAATCGCACAGTACGCAACAGGAAAAGGTTTGAGGACAGCTCTTGCTACAAACGGGACACTGATTGATAAAGCGGCTGCGGAGAAAATAAAAAATGCGGGTATAGCCAGAGTAAGTATATCGATAGATGGAATCAATGCTGAAATGCATGACAGCTTCCGCGGCGTTGCCGGCGCTTTTGACGGCGCACTGAATGGTGCAAGGCTGCTCAGGGATGCCGGAGTTGAGTTCCAGTTTAATACTACGATTACAAAGAGAAATGTTGATCAGATAGATGAAATACTCGCTCTTGCGCTGAGAGAAAAGGCATCGGCACTTCATATATTTATGCTTGTACCTGTGGGCTGCGGAATTGAAATTGCTGAGAGCGACATGATCTCTGACGCGAAATATGAAGAGGTTCTTCACTGGTTCTACGACAGGTCCCGTGAAGTGAATATAGAATTTAAAGCTACATGTGCTCCCCACTACTACAGAATAATAAGGCAGAGGGCGAAGGAGGAGGGCCGTACACTCTCTTTCGAGACAGACGGTATGGCCGCAATGACAAGAGGCTGCCTTGCCGGAACAGGTGTCTGCTTTATCTCTCACAGGGGAGAGGTCCAGCCCTGCGGCTATCTTCCGGTTTCAGCGGGGAATGTTCTTGAAACTCCATTCAATGAGATATGGGAGAAGTCAGAGGTTTTTCTGACGCTGAGAGATTTTAAAACACTTAAAGGTAAATGCGGAATCTGCGAGTATAAGGGTGTGTGCGGAGGATGCCGTGCCAGGGCTCATTATGCCAGCAACGATTTTCTGGAAGAGGAACCTTATTGCCTGTATGAACCGGTAAAAAGGTAGCTCTATGGAATTCACTGATAACGAGGCGCTGGTTCTTAACAGGGTGCAGAAGGGTATTCCCGGAGTTAGTGAACCTTTTCTTGCAATAGCTGAGGAGATCGGACTTTCTGAAAATGAAGTACTTGAAACAGTATTACGCCTGAAGGAAAATAAAGTTATACGGAATATATCGGGAATTTTCGAAGGGAAAAAACTCGGATACTATCTGAGTCTTGTGGCATTTGAAGTACCTGCAGATAAAACAGATTCAGCTGCTGCGGTAATAAGCTCGCACCCTGGAGTAAGCCATAACTACCTGAGAAATCATAGATATAACATATGGTTTACTCTTGCTGAAGAAAACGAGGATGAGTTTTACAAAACCGTTGCTATACTGGCATCAAAATCCGGGGCTCTCGATTCTCTGGTTCTGATAAACGAAAAGCTTTTGAAAATCGGTGTGTTTTTAAATATAGGTGATAGCGAAGAGAGCAGTGAAGTAACTCCTGCGCGCGGGTCTGAACAGCCGGCATACGGGAAACTCGATGAGACAGCAAAAGAAGCGGTTCTTCTTCTGCAGAATGACCTCCCGGTAGAGAGGAGCCCTTTTAAAAAGATTGCCGGGAGCGGCAAATATATTCATGGAGAGAAACAGCTTCTTTCTTACTTTTCAGATTTCAGTGCTTCGGGGATTATGAGAAGATACGCCGCGGTTCTTAAGCACCGCAGCGCCGGGTATACTGCAAATGCAATGACGGCCTGGAAGACAACAGATCATACGCCAATGGAATTATTTATAAATGAGAAATCAATATCTCATTTATATTTAAGAACTGTTTTCCCGGGGAGATGGGAGCATCCTCTTTTTGCGATGATTCATGCGAAATCAAATGACGAGCTTCAGAATATTATAAACAGGCTTTCAGAAAAAAGCGGAATAAAAGATTATCTTTCACTCTCTTCACTTAAGGAGTTTAAGAAAAAAAGAGTAAGGTATTTTTCAGAAGAATTTAATGAATGGAAAAGGATAAATCATGATTGATATAGGCAAACTATACTGCGGCGGATCATCAACCGGCGACGGGCTCAGATACGGAAAAGAATCCGGGCCTGACTGCCACGGAAACTCTCCTCACAAGGTACAGAAACTTGCGAGCGACAGGAGGCCGATTGTTGTATGGAACACAACCCGTACATGCAATCTTCATTGTGTCCACTGCTACACCGATTCTGATAACTTAAAGTATGAAGGAGAACTCTCCACTGAAGAAGCGTTTAAGCTGATTGACGAGCTTTCAGATTTCGGAATTCCGTCACTCCTGTTTTCCGGCGGAGAACCGTTTATGCGGAAAGATCTTTTTACTTTACTCGAATACGCTGCAAAGAAAAATGTCCGCCCTGTAATCTCAACAAACGGCACATTGATCGACAGGGAGACGGCACAGAGAGTTAAGGACTCAGGTGTTGTTTATGTAGGGATCAGCCTTGACGGGCTTGAAGAAATAAATGATAAGTTCCGCGGCGTAGAGGGCGCTTTCACAAGAACAATGAAAGGTTTTGACAACTGCAGAGCTGTCAACCAGAGGGTCGGGCTGAGGCTAACTCTTACAGAGAGAAACTACCTCGATCTTCACGGAATATTTAATTTTATCGAAAAAGAACAGATCAACAGGGCGTGTTTTTATCACCTCGTATACTCAGGGAGAGGGAGCGCGATTTCAAAAGATGATCTTACTCATACCGAATCACGAAACGCGATGGATATAATTCTGGAGAGGACAAAGGATTATTTCGACAGAAAACTTGATATAAACATACTGACGGTTGATAACCATGTTGATGGTGTTTATACATATCTCAAAATGAAAGAGAAGAATATGCCTGAGGCAGAGGATGTCTACTCTCTGCTGAAGTGGAACGGCGGTGCTGCTAATTCATCAGGAGTAGGTATTGGTAATATAGATTTTTTCGGAAATGTGCATCCTGACCAGTTCTGGCAGGATTACAGTTTCGGGAACATTCGCGAAAGAAATTTTGGCGACATATGGATGGATGAATCTGATCCGATTATGCGCGGTTTAAAACATAAAGCTGAACATATCAAAGGAAGATGCAGGCTCTGTAAATATAAAGAAATCTGTACCGGTTCAATGAGAGTCCGCGGTTACAGAATCTATAATGACCCATGGGCACCGGACCCTGCGTGTTATCTCTCGGACGAAGAGATAGGACTTGATAAAGATAAGTTAGAGTATCTTAAAGGCCATGGAGAGGAGTTTCCTATGCCCGCAGAGATTAACCGCTGATGAAACTCTATCCGATAATGGTGAATATGAACAGTAAACCTGCTGTTATAATTGGCGGAGGGGAGGTCGCTGCGCGTAAAGTTTCGGATCTGCTTGAAGCCGGCGCGATGCTGAAGGTTATATCGCCGGAATTTAACGATGAGATAATTAAAGCTGCAGGTCTGTATAGCGACAAGGTTGTTTTACTTAAAAGAAAATATGAGAAGAATGATCTTAATGGCGCGTTCCTTGTTTTCTCTGCAACAAACGATTCAGCAGTGAATGCCGATGTTTTCCGTGAAGCTGAAGATCTCGGTATTCTTATAAATGCAGTCGATGACCCTCCAAACTGTTCATTTTATGTGCCTTCCTTTGTTCGGAAGGGAGATTTTCTTTTTGCTCTCTCAACAGGCGGAGCTTCTCCTGCTATGGCGGCGCGGCTGAGGCGTGAGATTGAAAAACATATCCCGGAAGATATAGACCTGGTTCTTGAAAAGCTTAAAAAAGCAAGAGCTCTTCTTAAAGAAGAAGAATGTTTTTCATGCATGGAATCTTCAGATAGAGGAAAAATCCTGAAAAAAATTGTTAGTGATGATAAACTTCTCGAATCTATAAATTCGTGCAGTGATGACGATATGATAGATTTTCTGTTTGATGTAAAAGACTCGTGTGATTAAAATTATTTTTTTTCAGGTTTTCCCATCTCATTAACACTCTGTACTACAAATAAAGCAGCGGCAAAAGCAAAGCAAACTCCAAAAATAAAAACATAACCCTCGCCGAGCCGTGTGATAATTATACCGGATATAAGAGGCCCTATAGTCTGGCCCAGGCGGAGAACAGATGAGTTGATAGACATGAACGCTCCTCTGTATTCATCCGGTGCAAGGATTGAAATCTGTGTCTGGATGTTCGGTATAAGTATACCGTTAGCAAACCCGTAAATAAAAACCGGTATTATAAAAAGAAAAATTACCGGCATAAAATAAGCAATAGAAAGCGCCGCGGGATATATGAGAAATGCAGACACAAGAAGTTTTTTAAACGAGAATATTCCGGCTAACCGTCCAAGATTAAACGACCCGATGATTGAACCAATTGATGATGACGACATTGCCAGCCCGATGATCAGTGGTGAAGCATGAAAATGGTTCTTCATATAGAAAGGGAAAAAGGCGAGAAGTATTCCATAGAGCAGGATAAATGCAGCTAAAGTTACTATGTATAGAGAAAGTATCTCTTTCTTTTTTATAAGTTTAAATGAATGTTTCAGGTAGTCTCCTATTTTTCCGTTTTTGACAGGCTCCTTATAATCAAGACTGAATATTACAAGAAGGGATACGGGAAAAGCCAGAGCCGCGAGAAAGAAAGGATAATGCCATCCGAGCATGGCGATAGCACCGCCGATGGACGGATAAAGCATAGTTCCTACACTGAGAACTGAACTGTTGTATCCCATTGCGGTCACCCGCTCTTTACCGGGAAAGATATCTCCTATGATTGTCTGATTTAATGAACCGAGAGATGCGGCACCCGCACCCTGAAAAAATCTCAGGACCAGAAGAAGCGAGAAACTTTTAGTAAATCCGGCCGCAGTACCGCATATGCCGAAAAGAAGGAGTGCAGGTACAAGAACATTTTTTCTTCCGAATCTGTCAGCAGCTATTCCTAAAAAAGGGGAAAGAATTATACCCGGCATGGTAAACACTACAATAAGGAGACTGGCCCGGTCTGCTGTAATGGAGAGGGCCTCGGCGATTTTAGGAAGTACCGGCGCAATACAGGAAACCTCCATAACTGAAATCAGGGTAATACAGAATATTATCTGAAGATGTTTATTAAAAAAAAGTGGTTTGGTTTTCATTTAATCCTGCTTAAAATAAATTCTGCTGTTTTTTCTCCAAGCAGTATATGGTTTTCTGAATCAAGGTGTGAGCCGTCAAGGATACTCCCTTTGACATATTCGGAAGCATTAAAAAAAAGACAATTTTTTTTTAATGAGAGCTGCCTGTATGCTTCAGGTAACCCTTTCAGTTTGTTGATCTGAAGTTCGAAAAACTGTATCCCTTCAATTCCCGTATTAAATTCAGGCGGTGCCATAATTATGATTTCAGGAATTTTAAACCCGCAGGTTATATGGCTGTTTCTGATAATATTGATTATTTTTTCAATACCATTGGAAATTTCGACAAGAGAAGATTCTTCGGAGATAAAAACATCATTCAGCCCCAGGCTTATGATGGCAATATCAAGAGGTATGTAATTGTTTACTTCAGAACTTATCCACTCAATACCGTTAGCCGTTTTATTTACAGGAGAAAGGTTTAGTACAGTTCTGCCGTTTAATCCGTCTTCTATAATTGTATAATCTTCACCAAGTCGTGAAGCCATAACCATGGGCCATCTGGTTTTATCGTCATATCTCGAACTGTCTGCGGGGCTGCATCCCCATGTATTCGAATCGCCGTAGCAGAGAATTTTTTTCATAATCATCCTGTTTTAAAATTGTAATTGAAAAAAGTTTATGGGAAAGTAATTTAGTATTATGAATCAGTAATCAATTAAAAATGATAAACAGTTTCCCTACCTCATTCAGCGGCGGAGGTATAAAAATTTTTGGTTGCAAAAAGATTATTGGATAAATACTAATTATAAATAAAATGTCAACAGGATTTAACCATGATCAGTGTGATAAAAATTCTGAAATTGTTAAAGATAATGCATTATTGAGTTTTACAATACTCTCTGGCAATATCAGAATTTTTATAAAAAGGTCCTGTTAAAACAATGGAATCCTCAACTTAATTATATGCGCAGATTCCTTTAAATACCCGCGGGGTGCTGGAATGGAATTATTTTTTACTAATAGTATTGATGCAGTAATGCAGTGGAATACGCTCTTCCTCTACTTTTTTTTATTCGGAAGTGCTGTCCTTGAAAATCTTTTCCCGCCTATTCCGGGAGATACTATCACCGTTTTCGGTGCGTTTCTTGTAGGAATAGGGAGGCTCGATTTTTTCCTTGTATATGCAGCGACTACATTGGGGAGTTCGGTCGGATTTATTCTTCTGTTTTATGCCGGAGCTTTTCTTGAAATGGAATTTTTTCTTAATACGAGGATTAAAATTTTTTCGTCTCATAAAATAATTACAGCAGAAAAATGGTTCAGCAGGTACGGCTACTATGTAGTTGTTCTAAACAGGTTTCTGCCGGGTGTCCGGTCTGTGATTTCAATAGTTGCCGGAATTTCCGGGCTTAATACAATGAAGGTTTTTTTTCTTTCTCTTCTGAGCGCCATGGCATGGAATTTTTTATGGATTTATTCCGGCTACTCGATTGGAAATAACTGGGAGCTTGTTCGGGAGAAAATCTCTGCTATTATAAGGAATTATAATATGGCCGCTGGTATATTGCTTATTTCAGCAGGGATAATTTATTTCGGATTCAGAATATTTAAAAAAAGAAGAGAGACTCATGATTGACCGAAAGTATACTTGATCTGCTTCCTCTCAAGCTTTTCAATGGTATGAATAATTTTAATGATATGAGGTTTCAGCGACTGTATATCTAATGAAGTTATTGATACCTTCTGTTTAAATTCATTAGAGTAGAATTTATTAAAAGTTTCATTTATAAATTTTTTGTATCCTGAAGAGTGCGTTTCAACAAAAATTTTTTTAACTTCCGGATTAATCGAAAGATTAAAAATACTTTTATTGTCTTTATATTTTTTTAGAATAAAAAGCGTCAGCATCGCGGCTGTATGATTTTTGTTAAACCCGGTAAACGGTTTATATTTAAAATAGCGGCTCTTCATTGATTTTGTATAATCAGTAACAGAAGTTATTATCTGCTTTGACTTTTCCATAAAAATCTGTTTTGAATCTTTCATCCCGAAGACCAATTTCTTTTCTTCATCACTGAAGAGATGGTTCATCGTATCATGTATCCTGTCGTGAAGATTCTGGATATGGGCATGATTATGAATCATTGAATTAACTGATTCTTTATAGCGGGTGTATTTTTTCAGTACATCGGAAAGCCTGCGCCTTCTTAACAGGTTTTTCAGATGGAAAAGTATATCCTTACATTTTTTATAAAGAGCTTCAATGCTCAGAACAACTGTGAAAAATAAAAGACGGATAATATGTTCAATAAATTTATCCTGAACCCTTTTGTTTTTTATATCATCAAAATAGTTTTTATATTTTCTGCCCATGTTGTTTTCCTTTTAAATAAAACTAAATTATCAGTATTATATGATATTAATAATTACTAAATGTTATAAATATAAACCATCATTTTTTGGATGCGGGAAACTTTCCTGTTTTTTTTGTAGCGATTATTATACCTGTGATTATTAAAATCATACTGATGAAATGTACAAGGTGAACTTTTTCTCCAAGAATAAGTATTGCCCAGAGTGTACTGAATAAAGGGAGCGAATAGTATATAATTCCGGACTTTGATGCTCCGATTAATGCTATGGACTTATTCCACAAAAGGAATCCCCCAATGGAAGCAAATATTCCCGCGTATAGAATTGAGATTATAACATTTATATTGTATGATGCCGGATTCTGATATGCGGCCTCATATATAAAAAACGGTATAAGCATAATCAATCCTGTACCGAACGTGACAAATAAAAAAGACATTGTGCCGATACCTTCAGGTTTCTTTCTGATCAGCAGACTGTACATCGAAAAAGTCACAGCAGCAGACAGCATCCAGAAATCTCCTGCGGAAAATGAAATACTGAGCAGTACTTTTAATGAACCCCTGCATATAAGCATAATTATACCGGAAAGTGTAACTGCAATTCCTGTGAAATTCAAAAAATGTATTTTTTCTTTAAAGAATATCCAGCTGAAAATTATTATGAATACGGGTGTAGTGATTGCGATTAATGATAAATTGATTGCTTCAGTCGAGTGGCCCGCGATGTAAACTAAAGTATTAAACAGGGTTATCCCGAGGAATGAGATGAGAATTATATATTTATAACTCCGCCTGATTACAGTAAAATCACTGATAAAAGATTTAATTGAAAAAGGTGCTATAACTGCAAAAGCAACCAGCCATCTGAAGAAAGATAGCGATACAGGCGGAATCGCGTCATGCACTCCGCGTGCGATTATAAAATTTCCGGACCATATTACTGTAGCTCCAACCGCAAAAGATATTCCGGCAATCTGCGGAGGGAGTGTTTTGAACCTTTTAATTATTTTCATTACCTCATTCTAATCAGCATAAAAATTTGTAAAATATAATAATATTATAAAACAAAAAATAGAGGTAACTACAGCGGTTAATAAGAGAATTAATATAAGTTTGATATTTCGAAGGAGCTCCGGCAAATTATTTTTAAGAGATGGTCTGCAGCCGGAAAATCTGTTTTTTAAAGAAGGTTTCTAACTCGAAGTATTGAAACGGCTTCGATATGCGGTGTATTGACCCTGCTGCAGCGGAATAAATTTTAATATCCTCTTAAAGTGTTTACCTCTGAGAAGGTTTGATATTTTAAATGTAACATTCTTGACAGTTGCCTCAATCTATGAGATTACTTAAATAAAGTTTAACAGGATGGAGACGGAAATGGAATATAAATATTATCTTGTAGAAAAAAAAGGGCATATA